>WNFI01096312.1_pt1 | contig 19747 bp, 22 predicted proteins | sample 5400471 | NCBI WGS metagenome assembly WNFI01 (sample SAMN13153348, study PRJNA577476) | soil metagenome | isolation source: 100 cm saprolite on Douglas fir-dominated hillslope | place: USA:California | collected 2013-09-17
ATCGAGCGGGTCTTTTGAATTTCATCAGGCTCGTGGATCGTGTCAATAAGGACGTGCGAGGCCTGGAAGGAACAGCGGATGCCGAGCCACCCGTCATGGTACACTGTTCGGCCGGGATCGGACGCTCCGGGGCTTTTATCGCGCTCTGCTCGCTCTTGCGTAGCAATGGCCTCTTGTATTCGCCCTCCTCGCAGCCTGTAGAGCGTGTCCCGCCCCGCCGCCCGCCACCGCTGTCGCAATCCCCGCTGGGCCCACTTCCCGAATCGATTAGCTGGGATGAAGTAGCTCAAGAAATCGACTCGCTGCGCGAACAGCGACCGGGAATGGTGGAGCGGCCAGAACAGGCACAGCTTGTGTATGAGGTTTTGTTAGCAGCCCTGATTATGAGGAATAATTGAAATTTATTTGTGATAACCGAGTGATAACCGTGGTTGGTAATGTGGGAATTTTATTGCCGCCGGCGTTGCGTTCCGTTGCGATCCTTCTTCTCTTACTTTCCTCCGCATGAACCTCAGATCGTTCTCTTGTGCTCTCCTTGTTTACGTGGCATTCACGCGCGCTCATGGGGACCATTCACATGAGCCTGACTCTGGCGATACAGAGTATGCTCAGCGACACGTACGTGTGCATACTCATGTATCTTTCCGTTTTAATAAGTATCGCTGCTAGATGGCAACGGAGCATCATATGTATGCAAAGACGTAGCATAATGCTCCTCTAGATTCTGACACGTTGTAACAGAGAGTCATTCGACCTACCGAGCTTCTTCCAGCTACATGATCTTAATCGGTGCGTTGACAATCGTGAATGCCCTTTTCCCATTCACTCTAAAAAATCACTAGTGATGGCGTATGGGACTCGGAGGAAGTCGAGGCGATATATGGTGTACATCACGTATACTCACAAAAGAAATCGAAGGTGGAACTTACAATGGTCACGCCCTATACCTCATGCTAATCGATATGCTACGCGTAGGACGAGGAAGAGCACCAGCAAAAGGCCAAGCTAATCGTCGATACCATTTTCGAGGCCGTCGACAAGAACAGGGATGGTGAAATTACCCTGGAGGAGTTCGAAGCTGCAGGCCTTGCTGCGCTACCCAATTTCGAGGACCTTGGTGTCGAAGGCCATCACTACGATGTGGAGAGCGGTGTGTACCCATCTTCCCTTCCACTTGCTCTTTTCCTTATTCCTTTTCCAACAATAGAGTTTTTCCTCCATCATGAAGGTACGTGATATATGCGGGATTGCGTCACCCATCAAATATCTCACACTGCCGAAAAATCCATATATTTTTAGAGCAATACCACAGTACGCCAGAAACGCAACGGGCAGCGGCCTACAATCACCCAGAAGATATTGAGCATTTCTCGCATCACGAGACCATCGAGCGCGAAGAAGCCGAACGGGAAGCAGTCTTTCAGGGTATTTCAGTAGAAGAAGCACTTGCCCAGCATGCTGAACCACCGGCATCCAACGACGACCAGCACTCCCCAGTGGTAGAAGTGGAGAGTTTTGACCAGGAATTCCCCAGGAAATTTGAACGACAAACCCCACCAGAACAGCAAGACCCAGCCGTTCGCTTCCGCCGAGCAAAGGCCGACAGCGAAGCTCATGGCGAGTGGGGCTCTGGAGAAAGCGGATATAAGGCGCCGACGACCCCCAGCGAGAGGATGCGAAAGAATCTTCCATACAAGGTAATGTGGCTCTTTGTGCGAGCCTGTTGGTGATTAACACAGGACCATATGCAGTACAAATTCCGCCGGAGCTGGGGTGATTTCTAGCCAGGTGCACTTTTAGGGCGTCTCCTTTCTCGGTTGATTCTGTCACTATTTATCCGTTTTATGGCTTTTCGGGGCAAAGTCTCGTGGCGTTATTTAAATAAGACTACCGTCCTGATGGTATGATACAATGTGGTACCGAATCAAATCTAAATCAGTGGTATCTGCCGCAAGTCAGGGAACTACAACTGTGCAAGCAAGGTTCATCGAGGTTCAAACATATCGCTCAATAGACCTCGCTCGACTTCATCCCAGTCGATATTGCCCCCACTCGAGTAGATACTCTCATAGGTTGCAACGCTCACGCTTGAGAAAAACGGGACCAGGTCCCGGATGGAATCGATTTGGCGCAAGTGCGTGAGCATCGGACGGCGGAGCATCCGGGGGTTCGACCCTGGTGTAGAGAGGGCACTGAATCCAGCACTTGACGAATTTTGCGCACTTTCCTGTCAAGCACACGAGAGTTAACGCAGATAATTTAGGATAAATGACAACGGATACTAACTTGTGGTGCCGGCAACCCTCCAGCGATTTCAGAAAGTTGATCAAGCATTGCTTCTGGAGCAATCTCGTCAGGTCGATAGACTGCATCTATCGTGTCCGTGACGAAGATCCATTGATGCCTGATTGTTTTGCTCAGCTGCGGGTGAAAGGATTAAGAAAATGAAGTTTACATCTGGAACTCCTCCGTTTGAAGGACAAGGAGGAGGTCGATGAATTTGCATACTGAAAGGATCAAGGACAACGCTTCTGAGCCATCTGGAGGGACTTCGATCATCGTTTGCTCCAGCAACCGATACTATCAATGGTCAACACAACCCACAGAATCAGACAAATTGTGGTTTGGGGCCTACCATTTCCGATAATATTACAGGCCAGAAGCTATCCAGGTTGTGCTGGCTGAGTCTACACATGAGAACCCGCACACAAAGATAGACCTCGGCTTGAACAACCGGAGCGGACGTGTTCTTCAGAACGTCGACCAGCTTCTCTTGGATCGTCGGAAGTGATGTCAAAAATTGGTTCTTCTCACCACAAAGCAAGAGATATGACATCCTCCGCATGTTCATGGACCGAAGCTGATTTTCCGTCTCCCGGCTGGTAAAAATGTTTGTAGAGGGTGCTGATGTCACTTTGCCTACAAACGATTTCGAGAGATGTCGAACAAGTCAAACAAGCAACATAAAGCTACTCACCGAGAAAGTCCACGAGAACAGTCTTATCTGTATCGACCCAGGCCTGAACAATGGACCGAAAATCCATCGCTGCCTCCACAGAACTTGTAAAAAAGCGAGTGTCATTGATAATGTCAGAAATCACCCCCCGCCATGTCTTGATTGCGGCGGAGATACGAGTCACTTCTCGCAAAGTTAGTGAGATTGTGGGATCGAAGTCCAGTGGTCTGGTATAGCGTCAGCTGGATGATAAAGTTGTAGCGATATAACAATACCGGCTTTTAATCTTCAAGGCAGGCGACACAATGTAATACATGATGTTAGTGCAAGCCGTTAGGACACGGTCGTTATCTACAAGGAACTTGCGTAGACGAGGTAACGCAGTATCACCAATGTATTGAACAATGTGTAGGGCCTAGAAGAATATGAGTATAATATACGTTTGATTAGGGTATAAGACACAAACCTGGTTCGCCCGGTCGGCACCTGGGGGTGGGGATGCCGGTCTTGAGATCGGTTTCTCATCTAGCCTTGTTTCTGAAGGCACTGCCATAATCATGAACAAATAGACTTCACCGACTGGTCACGAACTCACCTCTTGGCATCGGGGAATTCCGACCGTTTTGCACAAGGCCGTCTTTGGTACTCCGTCGAGTCCAGTAATTCGTATCTGTAGATCGGTTGACAGACACCACTGTAGCCTCAAGAAGTTTCCCGTATGTTTCCTAAGCCAGAAAGAGTCAAACAATTTCTGCAGACCACGAAGTCAGAACCACCTGAAGGTCTTTTCGTATACGTCGATCTTCCAAGGCTGTTGTCTGCGTTATCTTATCTGCCAATGTAGAAACACACCTGAAAGACAATGATAAGACTGTACAGGTGATTGACGACATATTCCATACCGTAGGACCGGGAAAACCTGTGGCCGGGAATCTCTGATGTTGCTTATGATGTCTTTTGCTAATTGCAAGAAGCGATGCCAAACCTGGACGGCAAGTGGTCCTTCAAGTTGACTGAGATAGCTCTCCAGGAATCGGAATAATACGCCGTCCGACCTAGCTCCTCGATAAGAAAAATATCTAATCACCTGATAGGAACATACAGATTTGGATTAATGACTTGTTTTCGATTCCTGTCAGGAAGTCCAGCGACACGACATGAGATACTTTCACATATCATGTGAACAACGTTGTGGGCACTGGTTGCAAGGGCATCAACCAGTTCGAATGCCGGGACAATCGACGATGACGGTGCCTATATAAATCGTGAGCGTTATGCTTCATGTGAGTTGTTATTAGGGCCTACCTGTTTCTCTGTGTTCCAGCACTCGACGACGGACTCGAGAACTTCCGCTGACTGGAGGCGGAAGAAGTGCTCGAGTACTTTTCGACACCGTGTCCTCGCTTTGACGCAGATCAGGGACAACATCTCGTGTTTTGGGGTAGATGTGCGTAGCTTGGTCGGTGTGGTATCGGCCCAGACGGCGTAGAGGATACGAACGGCCTCGTGCAGAGAACGATACCCTGGTGAACGGACCTGGGACCAATGACTACTTCATCAGCACGGACTTCTGATGACAACGAACCGTTAACTGTTCTTCAAGATTGGCAGGCACGGACTCAGATGAGAAAACACTGGATTGAGCAGCATGATGAATTCAGAATCCGTGGTATTCGACCGGAAATCGTGGTGATCATGACCTTCTTTGAGGGCTCTGCGAAGGTCGTCCAGGCGAATGCGCAGGTTTTTACAGATACAGTCACCCAATGGGGAAACCAGAGATTGGAGCGCGTGATGAAACTGAGGGACAGCCATAAGAACAAAATCTAGCCAGTGTTGTAAAACGGCACTATTTGAGGGGGAATTGATGCCGTCAATCAAAGTCTGCAAGAGAAGCGGGTGGATCGAAAGCTCATGGAGGTCTTCTGACGTGTCAAGAGCTGAGGGTTCCACTGAGGTATCAGATGCGACTCCGGTAATTCCCTTGCTCTGGCGTGAAACACTTGGATCTTGAGTGGTTGTCATGGCAGAGATAACTGAGTGCAGGAGATGAAGAAGCTTGTTTTGGAGTTCCAATCGATGTGTATGAACGGAGAGGTACAGTTTTCCTATAACAGCTGCCTGAACGTTCTGAAGAGAAGGTAGGTCAATCTCTCCGCGCGCGACGATGGCTTGCAAAAGGTCGATGGTGGTGGATTGTATGAGGACATTCGCGGGTGCCATAGCCTCAACGCGCTTTATTTTACACTCCGATTGCAGGAAACTGAGCGGGCATGAGATTTAGCAATCTGATGTATTACAAACTGTTTGGTACGCACCAGGTGAGTACCTCTAAAAGGACGTCCTGGTAGGTAACATCGAGATAGGTGAACCCAGCTAGAAGCACACGTTGGACGTCAAACTGTTGTGTAAGGAGTGTAAGGAGGCAATGGGACCCACCAGATAGTATTCGTTCAACAAGTTCAGAACTGTATGACCTTCGGACCGAATTCATGCGTGCCGTCTTTCCAAACCCTTGGCCCCCGAACTTGACGACCGATAGCAGTGTCTCTAGGAGGTAATTTACATACGTCTGGTCAAATGAACGCTCATAGGAGAAGCTTTGTAATTCCCTTCCGTTGATCTTCGTAACAGATGAAATTCGTTTCACAGAAGGATCCAGAAGATCATATAAAATGGGGTCCAGTACGCTGATACGATAGGACGAATCAGATAAAGATAAGTTGGAAAAGGATGTACTATACCGTAGATAGGACTTGAGACTACATCGCATCCACGTCTCCCCAACTCGACGAAGGCCGGGGTCATCGTTCTTCAGAGCGTCAAGAATAATCATCAATGGAACTTTCAGTAAGAAACCCGGGAGGTTGCTGTCGTCTATACGATGCGTCAAATGACTGTACCCAACATGTTGGCAGGGAGAGCGGACTACCTGTTAGCCTCCATAAAGCTCCAAATGCGTGGTATGAAGCCTCTCTGTCCACGACATCGGGAGAGGTGAGAGTCTCCGCGATTATTGATTCCACCCGCCGATGCGTAGACGCTTTTTCAACTAACCATACAAGGTTAGCTGCGCGTGCATGGTACATTGAGTAATTCGGGCGCAGATAGTTGAATAGCTAGCGATCCGAGGACTACCGTGAGCCGAGAGTCTTACTAGGCGTCTCGAGACTTGTCGACGTACAGTGCGCAACAATTTAGATATCACGAGTGGGTGATCGATTGATGGGGCCGGTTGTAGTCCAATGCCGTTTTGCAGTGAGACAAGGGAAGTCGTCACTTGATCAACAACAAGAAACGTGGTATCCTTCGGAGTGGGTAATGGTGTGCATCAAGGGATGATGTGGAATGTAAATACAACGCTTACTTCAGTTTCCAAGGCCGCAACGACACAGGAAAGCCAGTCGAACGGATTCCAATCAACAATCAGGGTCGTCTCTTTCTCCAGTGTGAGAGCGGTCACTAGTTCGTTTAACAAAGAAAGCGATTGGACCAGAAGATCGCGGAATATCTTTCTGTGGTCAACAGGTGTAGTCATTGCGGTAGCACAGATTGCGCTAAAGGAGACTATATCTTCGAACGCCGTTACGAATGGTAACTGCAGAGCTTTCCGGGCGTGATTGTGGGGTAATTGGATATTCAATCCATAAAAATTCAATGCAAGTTCCAATGGGCCCCGGGCACTTGAGCGTGAATCATCCACAGAAAGTTGCAGGAGCGAAGACAAAGGTATCTCATCTCTAAGCGCATGTAGAAGTCGCAGAACGTCTGACACCACTGGTAGGGATCCCTTTGTTGTATCACCTGTGATCTGAACCTGACATGTGGTCAGATCACGCCCTGTCGATAGAGGAGATTTCCAACCTGCAGGGCTTCGCAAAGGGCAGAGAATACAGTTGGTAGGTGAACAACCTGAATCTCTTCGTCTCGAACATGCAGAGTCCTCAGAATGAAGTGAGTCAAACGGATTGCCTAATTCAACCGAAAATGAGCATCAAAAACCATTCTGGGGGCCTGCTCGAACCTCATTTCTTAACTCATCTCCGATAAGTTCGTTCAGTATTGCGGCTAACAACTGTTCCAACACAATATGTGGCTCCACAGCCTCATAGAGGGTGCTCGCAGTCATCACAGCCTGAACAGTTAAACTTAATAAAAGCAAAGCGACAGCATATAAAGGGCACACACGTCCTCACGGGATGCCGTGTTCGACTCAATCAATGACTTCAAGGCCTTGAAAGCATCCAAAACAATTGCTTCCGTAAGAGCACCGCCTATTTCCCATTTATCTAACAAGGAAATGAAAATTTTGAAAGGTCGGGATTCGGGGTACTCAGTAGATGGAGAGAACATCTCGGCCTTCAGAAATAAATGAGTAGCGAGCGGGTTGTCATTTAAGAATGCACCTACACGTAGAGTTGTTTTTAGTAGCTCAAGTGAATAAGAGTGGAGATATGCAATCTGCTGCTCTGCGTTCTCATCCGAGCCCAAGAGCCATGTGTACAGGCGACGGTTGAGAGAGAGATCTCGTCGCATAACAACGCTGGCAGCGGCTCGCATGATAGTAGTACGATCTTCATGGGACGCCTTTTTAATTGCCACGCCATCTAAGCGAAGTACTTGCAGAATAAGATCAAGAGCATTGCGACGGACGAGTACATTGTCATCCTCCACTGCGGTAGCGAAAGCACGGATCATGAGACCGACGTCGTGTCCAAGCATTGTGACAAAATCTATCATGGCTATCAGCTTTTGCATCTACTTCACCTGAAGACGTACCATTTTCGGCTACCAGTCTAGGCAAGCGGCGTGATACCAAGTTTAGAGCAGTACCCCGTACCGGCGGCATAGTCAGCAAGATCAACCAAATGTTCTCCAAAAAATAAGACAGAGACACGGTGGTGGACAACCGGTCAAGCAGGTTCAAAACTTGGTCGAAAAACTCTGCGGTCTCCTCCTCGAGTCCAGGAAGGAGGGCAAGGATGAATGACTTCATCACGGGTCTCAGACTGTCTTGCATGGGCAGAAAATGTGTGTCGTAGATATTAAGCAACGTGTGCTGGAAACGTGGACTGTTGGCGGAGGGCAACTGTTGATGAGGTTTATTGCGCACGTACCTTCACGGATGTTGCTGAATATTCGAAGAACGGGAACAGACCCGACGTCCACAAGAACAGGTCTCTACGCAAGCCATCCAGCTGAAAACAATCAAGCTGGATTCCTTTCAGAACGAACGAGAGTCTTACACCAATTACCCCAAGGATGTGCGCATAGACATCCAGTGCTCTCTGATGTACTCCGGTCGGCAACGCAGGATTTAAGCATTGCGAGAGACGTTTGGCTACAACAACTTTACGGGGAATCTCTTTGAACTGCATGTACGCTTGTAGTGTCTTACCGATAGGAGTCAACCGATGCTCGTGAGGATGAGAACATCACGCACCTTCAACAACTGTTTGAGAAATGCAATGAAGTCTGCCCACTCGTGTACGTTGTCGAATGTGTTCAAACACCTATCGACTTGCTGTGCGTATTTCTTGTATTTAGGATCCGAAGCATGGGTCTGCTGCGCCAGCGCTGTTATTCGAATGTGCGTTAGTTGTGCAAACCAACGAAAACAACAACCACACCAACCGCGTGCCCGAACGGAACCCACCATACTCGTCGCGGACTTCATGCCGAGGGTTTGCTTGTTGGCTCCTTAATTCCGTGAGCTGCGCTTCTGGTCAAGGACCCTTGGCGGCACGATGACGTGCTGAGAGCGGGTGCTAAGCTGTGCGTATAACCAACGGAGCCCCAAATTAGGGTTCGACTATCGTGGTGACCGAATCTCTCTATCATGATCATGATGGACGAGGCAAAACAGTGGTACTAGGCAGTTTGCTTAGATGTAAGTACGTGTGGGATTGACTACTGTTAAGGGCTCCATGCATTTAATAGGTGTCGTCCCCGTCCCCGACGAGCGTGTCCACGTCGTCACGCCGTTGTGCGATAGCCGCATTGAACCGTTCCTTGTCCACAATATTGGTTATTTTATTATATGGTATAATAATGGTACCCACCATCATGCTCGTTGGTATCGGAAGAACAAGTCGAAGCCGCTGATCAGCTCGTAAAGCCAGGAAGTCATGAAGAGAAATCTGGCTAAGAATAACTGCGGCAGCAAATGCATTCATCCCATCAACGCTTGCGAGATAACGTTCCTCCTGGGTATGACATCTCCAAACGCTCTATAGAGAACAGCGATGCAAGATATACCTCTTTTTCGTCCACCCCTAACCATAAGTGATCGCCCCAAGGACCGAATTGAGACCGAGATTCCGCCACATTACCTAGAAGACGCGCCGTTGTTGCAGCTTGTTCAACAGAACGAACGAAGAACATCTGAATGACAGTCTGGGGTCGCTTTATTGCATACGCCTCTCCAAGAGCCAGTTCTCTTTGGAGCTTCTTGATGGACCTAATCACCCGAGCAAACAAATCCATTCCTTTTTCCTCTTCTTGTGGTCGTTGCAGACCAGAGATGCTAGCTTCGTCCAATTTGAAGACAACGACAAGATCAGTATACCGCCAAGACAGTGAACTAAGCCGGTCTTTGAGAGAGCGGAAACTAGAACAGAGTGAAACTTGGAACAACGGCGCAAAGACCAAAGCTGTGTCACAGTCGAAGATGATGTCAGCGCCATCAACCCACTCCCTCTCGAGTAGCTCCATACGAAGCGAATCATGGCGGAGAGCACGCATGAGAGAGCGGTCTTGTAGCAGTTCAACTGAAGCAAGGTACGGATGGTTGTGATGGAATGATGCTTCTAAAGGAGGTATGGGAGCAGCTAGTTTTGAGAGCTCGCGGAGTAGTCCTTCGGTGTCGGCAGGGGCAGGGGAAATTGGACGTATTCGTAGCTCAGAGTCAGCTGGCGAAGCAAGATGCCTGTTATTGTCGGCTTGTCCTGATGGCAGATGCTTGGCAATAACTTTCAAGTATCCTCGCAGGGATTGTTCCTCACAAGTCGCCGGGCCAGAGGAAGTTGACCAATAGTTACCTTCTTCAAGTCCGCCAGTTTTCGACGGGTGAATCCAATCAGGGGCGGGGCTCCTCGAGGACTCCAGGTTACTGTTCCAGTAAGAGTTCGGAGACCAAAGAGACAGACCAGCGGGTGATAATGAGATGATAGACTCCATAGGCAACTGCACGTGCGGTGCAGAAACAACGTCAACTTGGGCGTCAAGTGCGTCATCTGTAATGCATACAGAAACTGAATCAAAGAGCTGTGGTCTGTCCTCACCTTCTGAAGGATCCGAAAGAAGCGCACGTCCGCGCACAAAGGTACCTGAATCTACCGAGTCTGGCTCAGTACTTTGTCCATGATTATAGTCCTGAATGAAGCTAAGTTAGTCTGTGGAGCAGACAAGTTTGCAAGATACCTCGGAAGAGCCGTCGACTCTTGACCGTCCACGGTTCTGTGACTGTATAGTACAACCGTCCCCGTCCCATAGTTCCGCATGATCATAGGTTCTTTTCAACTGGGTTCTAGTCAACCTAGACCTAAGCCTCTCTTCTCTGGTTGGCAGTACGTTTGAAAGTTCGCAGTCGGATGAACTAGGATCAACGATGACAAAGTCGATGTTTGCCAGGGACTTCAAAAATACATGATGCATTCCCTGACTCTCTTCGATAGAGTCAAGGTGTGTCAAAGAGTCTAACCACTCGAGGAGCTCAGCGAGTTGACTCTTAGCCTCCTCACCATCATTGGAAATATTCGCAAGAGAAAGGGGGAGTTCTGAAACTCCAACAAGTTCCTCAACAGTTGGTACGACTTCTTGTTCAGAGCCAAAAGGCCTACACAAAACCTTGTTAAATTCACCCGGTGGCCTCGTGGAAAGTTGGCTTGCCTCCACGTGAGCTCTAAATTCAAGGACTTGATACCCTTGGTCACATTGAAGGCGGCAGAGCCCACATAAGTGACGAGGGACTTCATATCATTGGGCCAATCGGTGTCATGGCCATGCACGTTTGGGGCGGGTAACTGGGGTACTATATATCCTTTCGTTAGCTTGATGAGTCATCGATGCGCACCACTGACCATCCATTAAACCACTTCCGGTATCCATTGTTTGGTCTAAAAGAACGGCATTTATCGCTTCATCAGGAAAATCAAGTCTGAGCTGCCTGAGAAACGCGTCTCCCGAGTCATCAGAAGATTGACACATATTATCCAAAAGCGGAAAGGCCTCAACATGGTGTACTGAAGTAAGTGGTGTTACTATGGTGTTGGATGTCGATGTCGACGTGGCAATAATGTTTCCTCCTCTTGTCAAGCCTGTGGCACTACCGATGTACTCATGGAACCTAAGTCGTAGAGTAAGAACGCTAGACCGATAAAATCTAGGAACTTCAAGTTACCGCTGGCCTTGACCAGGCACTCTGAAACCTTCGCAAGAACCTCCGATGCGTGACTGTCTAGGCATGTAGAACATATCTGTCCCAGACCTATTACCATTGACCATTTCGAGAACACACTCAACCTACCCATTTTCGCTGCAAGAAGGTCGTCAGTTGGCCGCGAGTCGGAAGATGGCACAAAGAATCCATCCCCCTTGCTTGGACTATTGTTCAATGATGTAGGTGGCGACAACGTTGAGGATGCATCTGCGTCCTTCCTTAGCTAATGCCATCAGAGATGAAACACAATCACGTACCCCACTCGTCATTGACAGCCATGTACTCAAGCGTTCCCTCATCATTGTCGCTACTTGTCGAGGTTGCAGCTAACTGAAGATCAGACATCGAAGTATGGACATAGGCAGGTTTCTTTAGTGCTACGTCTGTTCTTGAAAACAGGGGCGGAGTTTGAGGCAAGGGAACCAGGAGGGGAGGTGATAGCGTCCTGCATAAGAATTTATTGTAAACTGTGGACTCTGTGGACTCTGTTCCACTCGTGTGCGTGGTCAAGAATGGACTTGTTTGGTATGACAGCAGAATTTCCCTCCATCTATGATTATCCACAGCTAGTCGGCAGTGACTAGTCCAATCGGTCAACTTAATGCATAGGAGCATGGCCCAGACCAAGCTCACAGAACGTCTTTCGTCTGGGTATCAGTGTCTTTATCCACTTCTACTGACGGTAGCTCCGCCGTGTTCAGGCTAAGTACTTCTTTCAAGTTGAGGGGAAAGAAACGACGGATTTTGTTGGATCCATGTTTCGGGGTATGCCTGATGGAATCAACGGAAAGTACTGGAGGGTCTGCGAAATCATTGGCGCTTTGAGAGTCTAGGACGAAGAAAACGAATTAGAGGCGCGTTTGAAATCCTGCGTGATTATCAGGACAGACAACCGCAGAAAGTATCGTTAAAGTTGTTGGAAATGGTCCTCTGAGGCTCAACCGGCTTTGCGTTTATAGTACGATAGATGAGTTCTTGTGACTTCGTAATGCCCAGAAGACTCTCGCACATGTCCTTCGTTTCAATCTGGCAATGTTCCTTAATTAAATCGTCCAGCGGATCAGAAGGGAGGACTAGGGAATGAGGGTCATCTACGGAGACTGGCAACAAACTACCGGTGAGTGTCTAGACGGAGGACAAAGTCAGTCTCCACCGCCGTCACTTGCTTGTAGCGAATTGACCTGGAAAACGCGCAACTGAGTGCAGTCCATATAATCGGTCGTAAGGTGCACAGCTACATGCTCGTCCAATAGGCGGTGTATATGCGCATACAATGCTTGTATACTGCTCGAGGACATCGTGGTCGCGGTTGGAGTTGAAGTACGATACTGGCCACTTCCGGCCCGGTCTGCGCGGACGAGCCCAAATTGACTGACGCTCTCGACTCAGCGTGATCATGAGTGTCCCCGTCTGCGCGACAGACTGTCTACTTGCGTTTGTTGCTCATGTGGGAAAGGACACTGAAAGACCTCATACGCGGTCTACGCGCGAACAAAAACGATGAATCAAAATTTATCGCGCAAGCAGTTGACGAAATCAGGCAGGAAATCAAGAGTAAGGACATGGAGCTCAAGGCTGGCGCAGTCCTCAAACTCACTTATGTACGTCACACCTCGTCTAGAACACTTCGTTTCTGAATGTGGCCATGAAAAGCTGGATATGCTCGGTTACGATATGTCTTGGGCGTCCTTTCACGTCGTGGAGGTCATGTCATCACCTAAATATCACCTCAAGGCCGTTGGATACTTGGCCGCGACTCAGTCATTTGGACCGGACACCGATGTTCTGATGCTCACGACCAATCTTTTAAAGAAGGTGAGGTCAGATATCTTCTCGCTGTGCATTCTTGTCACAGAACTGCGTGCAGGATCTAGCCTCAAGTTCCAACGATACTGCCATCAGCTTAAATGGACTCTCCCATACCATCTCTCCAGACTTGGCTCGCGATCTTTCGCGTGACATCGTGACAATGCTCAATCATTCGAAGCCGCGTATCCGCAAGAGAGCGGTCATCGCAGTCTATAAGGCACTCGTGAAGTATCCCGAGGCTACCCCTTTCGCCCTCACGCGGCTCAAGGAGAGACTAGAAGATCAAGATCCCGGTAAGTGATGTGGTGTTAGGCCCAACAAACCCACGAGTCATCATTCTTAGGTGTTGTTGCTGCCACCATCAATGTTCTGTGTGAGATGGTTCGAAGAGAGCCGTCTGGCTATCTTTCTCTCGCTCCCCAGCTTTTCCGTCTGATGACTACATCTTCTAATAATTGGATGCTTATAAAGCTGATCAAATTGGTGGGTAGTTGCAATATCAGTCAAACACTGTTAACGAAACCACTAGTTTGGCTTTCTTTCCCCACATGAGCCTCGCCTTGTCAAAAAGCTCCAGCCTCCAATCACGGAACTCATATCCACAACATCTGCAATATCTCTTCTGTATGAATGTGTGCATACCTGTATCGTTGGGGGGATGCTACGGCATACGTCTGGTGACTCGCTTGCTGAACTATGCGTTACAAAACTTGCAGCATTTCTCCAGGACTCGGATCAGAATTGTAAGAGAAATCTAGCTCAGAGTTTCCCCATCCTGAAAAACTGTATCTCAAGTGAAGTACATCGCGCTTTTGGCGCTCGCCAAAATAGTTCCCACACATCGCAATCTAGTAGCACAATACCAAGACATGATATTGTCCAGTATCAGTGACCAGGATCTTAGCATTCGCATGCGTGCTCTTGACCTACTTTCGGCCATGGTGTGTACCATTTTTCTTTTCTTTGAACCGAACAATGTTATGACACCACCCAGGTCACGAGAGATAATCTACAATCAATCGTGCAGCAATTGCTGTCGTACCTCATTCGCCCGGACTCCTCTTCTCTCCCAACGGCAGCTCAATCACTTGCGAATAATATTTCCTCGTCTAATTCTGATGGAGCTGGGCCAATCATTGCGCCAACCCAGCTTTCCTCATATCGTCTCACTCTTGTCCAGCACCTTCTCACGATATGCTCACATGATACATACGACAATGTCGTTGATTTCCAGTGGTACCTGTCTGTTCTTCTGGACTTGGCTTATGTCGCATCTGTCAAAGTGGGCGAACAGATCAGAGACCAATTAATCGATATCGTGGCGAGAGTCAGAGGTGTCAAACGCTGGGCTGTCGAACTGATGACGAGGTTGGTGCGAGATGATACGTTCCTTGCAAATTCGCAGGAAGAAGGTAGCTGTGCAGAAGTTTTATGGGCCGCAGCTTGGATTTGTGGGGAAAACAGCAGGTGGTGCACCTCTTTCGTCTGTCTATATCAGGTCATCATAGTAATCTGTGGAACAGAGAAATCGCTGAACCACACAAGCTTCTTCCACACTTGCTTCAGCCAAATGTTTCGCTTCTCGCCTCGGAGACCATCGCGGCCTACATTCAGGCTGCGGTAAAACTCTTTGGTTCATGGTCAATGGAACTGTCCCAAGACTGGGACAACGGGAAAATGCAAGATGCCAGAGAGGTCGTTGGTTCACTTATTTCGCGACTCGAGAACTTCACCTCGCACTCCGAGGTTGAGGTACAGGAACGTGTACGCCTGATTGATGCTGTTGTTTCAGGTATCCTATTAAACATATTGTTTTAGGCTACAAACGCAGTCCAATTGTTCACTTTCATCCGCGCCGATCTTGCGTCGTTTCGGCCGGAAGATGACGCAATTGTTGGTCCTCCCGCTAATGAGACTAACCAGAACCCAACCTACCCAAAGAGCTTACTATTGATAAACCCACTCTTCTCTACCTACGAGCTTAATTCTGTCAACGCTGCTGCCCAAGACAGTATCCCAGTTCCAGAATCCCTCGACCTTGATGCCTGGATTGTCCCACCCCCGCGGGAGTATACGGTACCCGACACAGCTCCCGCTGATGATGATATTCAGGAGGGAGAACGCCCTTCGGTCAAAAAGAAGCTTAAGAGTAAAGGGAAGCGTAAAGGTAAAGAGAAAATGTCACAGGCAGCGATCCATAGCTCCCAAACCGAGCCCACTCCCTCCCCGGGACTTTCAGAAACGGAAGAAGATAGGGCAGAGCGCGAGAAGGCAAGTTGATCAGTCAAATATAGCGTTTCAACGTCACGACTCATTTGGCCTCCAAAATAAAAACAGCGACGACAAGAAAGAATGGAACTTCGTCGGCATGACCCATACTATATCCCAGACAGGCCATACTCTGTCCCTGGAACATCTACCAACGACATTGATGCCATACCAGTTGTTCGTCTCGATGATCTCCCGCCATTATCACAAGGTCCGAGTCTGCACAGATCATCCCATTTCCTACCTAAGACTGACTTTGCTTCTCGTTGACAAAGTCACTGAACCCCAATATCCCAGTCTGTTGCGGGACTCCGCGTCCATCATCCCCTCCGAGCCATTCGTAGTCGATAAAAATGGAGAAATGCCAGAGGGCGCAACTCCTCCACCGTCCTTGAATCCAGATCCTGACCCGCCAATGGTCTCACGCTCCCTCGATACTACGCCTCAGGTGCTCTCATCATTTCCGGCTTACGTGGTGGAGGATGAAATTCCTCGCGCGAAGACCCCAGAGCCCACAAAGGTGAAACGCACCAAAAAGAAGGGGGTATCGTCTTCAAAGTCAAAACGGACAGTCGTAGAATGACAGGCGAACGTAGTTAATTGTGATAAGTGTTTTTTTTAGCACTACAACTCGTACAGTCCATCCCGAGACACATTAATTCTTGACTTTGATACATCGTACTACGTGCAACAAGGGTGTGGTGTCGTCTTCGCGACGGCATGAGGAAAGATAATGTAGCCCATAGGGTAGAGTCAATGGAGTTCAGATCAGATAAGAGAACTATTCATCGATCGTCTTCAACGTGCTCCACCGAATCCACAATTTCATTCACTAGCTCCATTGTGACACCCGGTATCGTCCGCTCAGTATCCGTGAATGCCCTTTGCAAGGCGCTTAGAGCGATGCGCGCTTCCTGTGTGGACACGCGGGGGAAAAGCTAATCGAAGAAAATCAGTGACTAAACCTAAGTTAGTTTAGAACGTGAGTCTTACGGAAGCTATGGCGGGTAGAACTACTGAATCCAGCATAGTTGTGTCAGGTAGATCATCTTCCTGAGGATGATCTTCAAGATCTTCGTATTCATCCGACGGCTCTCGTTGAACACCATTGCCTTCATTACTGCCTACAATTCCATGACGGACAGTAGCTTGTTGGTCAACCCTGCGAGATGAACCTCGTTCTGACAGAGGTAACGGTTGTATGCCTGCTGCCCTGGCCGTGGTGGAGGAAGCGGCGTTGTCCGATTCTGTATTAGGCCCCCTCCTTGGCCCATTGGGGCCCGCTATGGAGGCTCCTGACCCCGACGATCCGCGCGAACGGGAAGTTTTGTTGTAATCCCATGTCAATGGCGGGCCAGAAACCTGGACACTACCGGCACGTCCTATGGTACTCGGTCGCGCCGTGCTTCGGACCGTGCCGAAGTCCCACAAATCCTCGGGATCAGTTGTAGCGGGTCTGGAAACTATAAGCTTTTCGGATGTTTCGATAAAGGAACCTCACTGACAAATCCTCAAGTCTGTCCTGTGTTTCCTCCTCGAGTCGTTCCCCTCCTTCAGCTTTCCACCGTTCGTGCCTCTCGATCAACTCGGTGAGATAACTAGTTTTCTTTGCCATTCGCATGAACTTATGTTTGAGCAATTCGCGAGCGGTTGGGCGCTGTACAAAATGGAGATAAGTTACTCAACTGGATGGTCCAAAAACTTACGTCACGGGGATCTCGTTGAAGGCAAAATGAAACAAACTCCCTAAAAGTCTTGGAAAACATGGCGTCGAGCTGTGGGGGTGGATTCTTGGGTATCAAAAACAGAACCTACGAGTACGGTTAGAAGTCAGACAATGGATTGATATTGCGGCTATATAAACATGCCTTCATAGGATGGAGCTCGGCGTAGGGTGGCTCACCCTTCGCCAATTCTATGGCAGTGATTCCGAGACTCCATATATCAGCTTTATGATCATAGCCGCTTTGTTTGATGACTTCCGGCGACATCCAATACGGGGTGCCTACGAATGTATTCTTCTTCGCGGATAACGTGCCAGACAATTGCCCAGAAACACCAAAGTCGGCCAGTTTCACCTCCCCCCCAGCAGAAAGGAGAATATTTGCAGCTGCGGCACAAACACCTGCGCTTAGTCGGGAAAGCGAAATTACACAGAGGCTTACCTTTGATGTCACGATGCAGTTTGCCTTCTGTATGGAGATAATCCAGACCGCGAAGTAATTCCCGGAGGATGATAGCAATGTACTCCTCCCGGAAGACACCCGGCTTCATCTGCGCAAGCTTTAGGAAGTAACGAGGAATGAGTAACTTGGAGGCCCACAAGATCAGAGCAGGAACCGCCTGAGCAGTACCTGAAACAGACGGTCAAACGATGGCGAAAGTGCTGCAAATGATGCGACAGTACTCCATGACTATCCAGAGGTGGGATCCTTTGAGGTATGAACCGTGATACCTGCACACCTGAATATTTCGACCAGAGATGGTAAAAATTAAAAAACAAACTTTGTTACATGCTGAGAGTCTAGCTGAGACAGTATTTGGATTTCTTGTTGGATATCCTCAATCTCGTCCTCAGCACTCTCGAGGTCAATGATCTTGATCGCAACTGTCTTCTGAGTTCGCTTATCATATCTGGATGCAGGTGTCAGTACCACGTGGGGTAACGTGTAGCGAGTAGAGTACCCCTTAAAAACCTCGCCAAACGAGCCTTTGCCTAAATTACACTCAGCTCACAGAGCTGACACGCGAGACTGAGAAAAAACCCACCGATCCTGTCCTGCTTTACGTAGAATTCTTCAGGGTCCGAGCGATGAGTGTCCTAAATTTGACAGTGATGGGAATGTACGGCAACAATAGTGCTGTCATTGTGGATCTCACCATGGGTAAACTGAGCTAGTTGGGGAGAGGGTATACGTGAGGGTACAATGTGGTATGAAAGTTCCAGATCGAGAGATAACCAGAGTCGGAAATAAAATGTGTGCTAAACGGAGTAGAGAAAGAGGGGATGAAAAGAGAGGACGGCGGCAGAGGAAGTACTCTGGCAGACTTGGATGCACATGGCGGCGGCGGGCGCGGCACTGCGCCTCTCATCCCGCTGTCACGTGCACATCCGGTACACTCGGCCCGACCCCAATTTCACTCTATCGCCATGACTTCAGATACGCCGCTTGGGGCTTCTCGGGCATCTCTGAATCATCCAACCCAGCATCTCCTGTCTTCTCCAACTCCTCAAACCCGAGGCCAGTTAGACTTTGCCTTGTATTTGGTGACTGCAGACTACTTTCTGTGTCTCCGGCGGGAGATCGATGTCGCCGCTTTGAACGTTGAGAGCGTGTCAGGGACGGTAGCGTCAGCCCGTAATGTCGAATAATGAGCCCCAGCAAGACGGTGAGAACGAGCGCAAGCAAGCACGCGACGACGACGTGAAGGTAATCCTCATAAACTGGATTGCTGACTGGGAGCTGCTTCAACGGTTTTGCGATGATGATCGAGCCATTTTCGGTTGGATATTGGTCAAACGAGTCTTGCGAACTGGGACCATGAGTACTGGACGGGATATCAGCACAGCAACGAAGCGTTGAATGTAGAGGAGAAAGGTAAGGGCAGAGATACAGTACGATTGAGCGTCTTGACCCGTTGACATCCTTTATGCTGCAGATGCGACTTGGCGATATCGTATTGTTATTGGGGGGGGGGGCGAATGTGAACTTGGACGTACACCAAGACTGCACTGCAGTAAAGACCATCTGCTCTGAGTGTTGCCTGGCAGTCTGATGAAAATCTGAACTAGTCGATTTCGCAAGTTCTAAAACCGACCAACGGTGGAGCCCCGTACCCGCTCCTGTTGTGGACGTATTCTAGATCCGACTGCTCATACGCAAAGCGGCCATACAAACCACGTAGACCACGAGTACTACGGCGTTCAGTCTACTATATGACAGGTAAGGACGGCGAGCCCCGTGGCCCGGTGTCATTGAGGCCGACTAATGGTATTATGGGTAGCGACACATGTAAAAATGACCACGCCAACAGCATGATGGCTTAGTAGCACCTTTTCTGAACCAAGAGTCATTGATGAAGTGCAACTACCAATGTACGTATTCCACTTCGCTCGCGTGTACTACAATATGACAGTTAAGCCAGTTGCGTGAAAATGCACAATGATGACTGGAGCTGATTAATTGAGGTGTGCGAGACGCTTGTTGAAATCTCCTACTGTTGAGATGGAACCACTGCCATACGCGCCGAGTTACGTCGCCTCTTCTCTGAGA
>WNFI01167890.1_pt1 | contig 19747 bp, 22 predicted proteins | sample 5400471 | NCBI WGS metagenome assembly WNFI01 (sample SAMN13153348, study PRJNA577476) | soil metagenome | isolation source: 100 cm saprolite on Douglas fir-dominated hillslope | place: USA:California | collected 2013-09-17
GCCAGCTGCCGGTCACCCAGGCCTGCAGCACCCTGCTGACCACACTGGCCCCCAGCCCGGCCGACGACATCGCCGTTCTCATGGCCCGAACCTGACACCCCGCACGACGGGGTCGTAGCCCACAGTTGGCGGCCTTCGACGCGGCGAGATCCTGCGCCGCGCCGCCCAGCAGCGCCGCCGAGTTGCCGAGCCACGGCGCGTCGCCGGGCCGCTGGCAGCGGTCAGGACAGTGCGCGGTAGGCCTCGCGGCGATGGCCGACGCCGACGATCAGGATGATGAGCTGGGTGTCGGCGATCTCGTAGATGATGCGGTAGTCACCGACACGTAGTCGGTAGCGATCGGAGTAGCCGACCAGCTTCCTGATGTCGGCGTCCGGCCGCCTCGGATCGTCTCCGAGCGGCGTGAGGGCCCGCAATATGGTCAGCGCCGTGAGCTGTGGAATGGCGCGGAGCTGGCGGACAGCGCGTTCCCGCCAGCGGAACGAGTACTTCACGCGGCGCCCCGGCCCGGGTCCTCCTCGAAGATCGCGGCCACGACCTCGGACATGCTGTATGTCGGCGCATGGGGGTTCTCGGCCAGGTCGCGGTCGGCCTCACGGGAAAAGTAACGGTCGATCGCATCTTCGAGCACGTTGAAATCCTCGATAGGGACGACTGCCGCCACAGGCTCCCCGTTACGCACGATGACAGTCGGGCTGCCGTTCTGCGCACGGGTGATGACCTCGGCGAGGTGGGCGCGGACGTCCCGGACGTTCATCCTGCTGTCATCGCCATTCATGGTCTCAGTGTACTCCAATTTGTGTACACCTCGCGCTCGGTAGGCATCAACCGCTCGGGGCACCCACGGGCAGACGCGCGATCAGTCGGCGGCGTGCTCGAGAACCAGGCGCGTGACCGATTCGACTTGGGTGTTCAGGTCGGTCAGCGTCTCCCGACCCGTTACCCAGTAGGTGAGGCAGCTCATCAGGACCGCACCAAGCGCCAGCTTGATTGGCTCGACGCGCTCGGGCGCCACGCCGGCGAGCAGCTTTGCCATGACCTGATCGTTGACCGCGCTCATCCGGGCAAGAGCATCACGCGCGTAAGGATCCGAGCTGACGTGCACCTGCACCATCAGCTCGGCGATCTTCGGGTTGCGCGCGAAACCGCGGATCTCCTTGCGGACGTAGGACAGCACGCGCTCGGTTATGTCGCCGCTGGCCTCGGCCTCCTCACCCGCGCGCGGCATGAGCACCCGCCTCGCCAGGCGCTCCTGCCAGTCGCACAGCGCCGCGGCCAGCAGGTGCTCCTTAGAACTGAAATACCGGTAGACCGTGCCCAGCGCGATACCGGACCGTTCGGCCACGTCGCGCATCTGGACGGCACCGGGCCCGACCTCGCGCACCAAGTCGATCACGGCCTCGATGAGCTTGGCCCGGCGCACCAGCTGGCGACTGGTCATCGCCTCGATCGGCAGCGGAGCGCTGTGGATCGAGGCGGTCATGAGCGCCATAGTACTGACAGCCTCTGCCCGCTCCTCGCCATGCGATTCGCCTCTCAGCGGCGGAGATGCAGGGTCTCGGACACGAAGTCGCGCCTACGGCAGCCGAGTCGCCAAGCCGTACCCGTTGGTTCGCATCACGGTTTCACACTGCCCCGCGGTGAAGCCGAAGTTCTCCAGATCCTTGATGTAGGACGCCGGCTCGGCCAGGCCTTCCACGTGCGGGTAGTCCGAGCCCATGAGGATCCGCTCGGCACCGAGCAGATCACGAAGCTCGCCGAGCTGGTCCTCGTAGAAGGGCGAGACGGACACGTGACGACGGAACGTGTCTCGCGGGTCTTCCGGGTAAGCGTATGGCGCCTGCCCGAACGACTTCTTCAGCTTCTCGAACAGGTGGAGTACCCAGTCCGAGCCTGTCTCGATCGAGGCCACGCGCAGCCGCGGGAAGCGGTGGAACAGCTTGTGCGCCAACAGGCTGGCCAGGGTGTCCTGCAACGGGTTCGCCGAGACCAGCGAGCGGAACGGGCTGACGCGGAACGCCTCGGTGGTGTCGCTCTCGCCCCAGTCTCGAAGATAACGCGAGTACGCCGACTCGCCGCCATGGTAGAGAACCGTGATTCCGGCTTCGTTCGCCCGCGACCAGAACGGGTCGAAGTACGGATCGGCCGGCGAGCGGCCGCCAGCCGGCGTCAGCACCGGGCCGCCGACCATCACCACGAAACGCGCGTCGCGGTCCAGGGCCCATTCGAGCTCGCCTGCGGCGTTGTCCGGGTCGACGAGCGTGATGTAAGGAGCGGCGAAGATCCGCTCCTGGTAGGCGAATCCCCAGTCCTCGTCGAGCCAGCGGTTGAACGCGCGGAAGGCGGCGAGCAGGGCGGGCACGTCGTGAATCAGTGCCTGCTCCATGCCGACACCCAGCGTGGGCAGGAAGATCGCACCACCCATCCCCTGCTGGTCCATCCGCGCCAGGCGTGCGTCGCGGTCGCGATACTCTGGCCGGCACGGTTCGAGCTGGCCGAACAGATCCTTCGTGTCGGCCGAGCGCGGGTTTCGGCCGCGGAAGTACTCGTCCAGCGCACCGGGTGCCGCAACTGGGTCGAACGTCGGGTTAGGGATGAAGCGGTTGATCTTACCGCCGACGAGCAACCTGGTCTTGCCCTCGATCTGGGCCCACTGCATCGTCCGCTTCTCGTACCCCTTCTCGAGGTGACGCGTGAACGCGTCGAGCGCCTCGTAGTAGTGGTTGTCGCAGTCGAAGAACTTGAACCCGAGAGCTGTCATGATCCACCTCGCACGCCCGCCCGGCGCCGGTCAGCATTGCTCAGCTCCGACACTAGAACCAAGTTTCTGCTTCCGCAAGTCCCATTCGGCGCCGGATCATTTGCCTGCATGTGCGGCTGCCGATCCGGCGCCGCGCGGACTGGCACCTCAGGTGAAACCTAATTCTCGAAGTTTGCGAGGAATCGGATCATGGCGCTGCCGCCTCCTCAGCTGCGCGGCATACCCAGCGCACGCTCGCCGATGACGTTGAGCTGGATCTCCAGCGTGCCGCCACCGATGAGCGACGGCGGGATCGACAGGTACTGCTGGCTCGTCTCGCCGCCCGGACCGTCGAGGGTCGCCGCGTCCGCGCCCTGCCACTCCATGACGGTGCGGCGCAGGTTAGTGAGGTTCCACCCGGCGGCGATCTTCAGCACGCTGGAGTCGGCTCCGGGCTGCAGCCCGGAGATCTGCCGCAGCAGCGAGCGCTGGCCGAGCGCCCCGAACGCGTTGACGTCGGCGGTCAGCACCCCGGCCTGCTGCAGCACCTCCCGCGGCGGGTCTGCGGCGAACGTGCCGAGGAAGTCCGCGGGCATGTCACGGCGGTGTCCCATCCCGATGGCGATGTTGAGGCGCTCGTTGCCGAGCGTGGTCCGCGCCAGCCGCCAGCCCTCGCCGGGTTCGCCGACCAGGCGCAAGTCGGGCACGAACACGTCGTTGAAGAAGACCTCGTTGAAGAGGTAGCCACCGTTCGCCTCGCGCAGCGGCCGGACCTCGACGCCGCGGCTGCGGATGTCCACGAGGAAATAGCTCAGCCCCTGGTGCTTGGGCGCCTCGGTGTCGGTGCGGGCGAGGCAGATGCCCCAGTCCGCCTCCTGGGCCCCCGAGGTCCAGACCTTCTGGCCGTTGATCAGCCAGCCGCCGTCGACCTTCTCGGCGCGGGTACGCAGCGAGGCAAGGTCCGAGCCCGCGCCTGGCTCGCTGAAGAGCTGGCACCAGATGATGTCGCCGCGCAGCGTCGCGCGGACGAACGTCTCGCGCTGCTCCTCCGTGCCGTGCGCGAGGATCGTCGGCACGGCCCACTCGCCGATGGTGGTGGACGGCTGGATCATGCCGGCGCGCTCGAACTCCTGCGAGATCACGACCTGTGCCGCCGGGCCGGCTGCGATCCCGTAAGGGCGCGGGTAGTGCGGCGAGGCCAGTCCCTGTTCAGCGAGGTAGGCGCGCTGCTCGTCGGCCGGCAGGGCCGCAGCGTCGGCGAGGCGGCGGGCGACCCAAGTGCGCAGGCCTTCGGGCTCGCCGTCGAGCTGGAGGTCGTAGTGGCGTTCGATCTTGCGGGCGATGTCGCCCAGGCGCAGCTCCCAGCTGCTGCGCGGGCCGAGCAGGTTCTGCAGGCTCATCGCGCGGCGCCAGTACAGGTGAGTGTCGTGCTCCCACGTGTAACCGATGCCGCCGAACAGAGTCACCGTCTCCAGGCCGATCTCCACCGCGCCCGGCAGGCATGCCACCGCTGCGGAGGCAGCAGCGAGGGCGAACTGGTCCGCGTCCTGGTCGTAAGCGACCGCGGCGTCCCAGGCGGCCGCCGCGATCAGCTCGCTGCGGACGAACAGGCGGGCGCACTTGTGCTTGATCGCCTGGAAGGCCGCGATAGGCCGTCCGAACTGCTCACGCACCTTGGTGTAGGCAAGCCCGTTCGTCTGGCACCAGCGGCCCGCGCCTGCCGATTCGGCGCTGAACAGGGCGGCGGCCGTCGAGCGCAGCCGCTCGGAGTCGAGATCGAGCACGTGATCGGCCGTGACGTGCAGGCCGGACAGCATGATCTCGCCGATGTCACGCGTGACGTCGACGCTGTGCAGCCTGGTCACCTCGAGCCCAGCGCGCTGGGGTCCCTCCACGACGAACCACACCGTGCCGGTCGTACCGTCGGCGCTCTGCGCACCCAGGACGTAGGCCTCAGCGCTCACCGCACCGAGGACCGGCACCGTCGTGCCGCTGACCTCCCAGCCGTCGCCGGACCTCGTCGCGGTCAGGCCACGGGGATCCGTCGCGCAGGCACCGGTCGCGCCGGCCACGAAGCCTGGCAGCACGCGCTCGCGCAGCTCCGCGCTGGCGTGGCGGCTGATGACCAGGCTGGTGAGCACGGTCGGCAGCAGCGGGCCGGGCAGCAGCCCGAACGTGGTCTCTTCCAGCAGAATCGCGAGCTCGACGAGCCCCGCGCCGTCGCCGCCGGCCTCGACCGGGAGGTGCAGCCCAAGAAAGCCCTGCTGCACCAGCGCGCGCCAGGACGCCGGCCAGATCCCGGCCGCCAGATCCACGAACTCCGCACGGGTCGAGGTCGTGCTGGCATGGTGAGCGGTGAACGCCGCCACAGAATCGGCCAGAGCCTTCTGGTCCTCGCTCAGCGCAATCGACATCGCTTGTCCTCGTCCCTCGCGCCCGGTCGGCCTCGTCCTCGTATCGTTATTGTCTGCTCGCCGGCGGCCCTGCCCGCCGCCGCTACTTGTCGAGCTTGAGCACCCGGCGAGCGTTCTCCCCCAGGAACTTTGGCCAGACCTCGTCCCTGAACGGCACGTGCGGCATGTCGGTGAAGATGCGCTCCAGGCTCAGTCCCATCGGGAAGTAACCGCCATAGATGATCTTGTCCCCGCCGCGGGTGTTGGCGTAGTTGATGATCTCCTGCGGATAGTGTTTCGGGGCGAACGCGGAAGTGGAATAGTACAGATTCGGCCACTTGAGCATGAGCTTCGAAGCTAGCTTCTCCCACGGCTCGCACCCGTGCCGGGTGACGAACACCAGCTCCGGGAAGTCGTACATCACCACATCGATCCGGGCGACCTCCTGCGGAGCGAACTTCAGCCGCGGGCCGGGAACGCCGGCCGTGCAGAAGATGGGGATGTCCAGGTCGACGCACGTCTGATAGATCGGGTACATCTTCGGGTCGTCGATGGCGACCTGCGGGAAGGTGCCCGCAGGGAACACGCCGGTCGCCTTGATGCCGAACTCCTCGAACTCCTGGCGGATCGCGCGCACGCTGCCCGTGACGTCGTTCGGGTCGGCGATGCTGCCCGACGGCGCGAAGCGGCCGGGATGCTTCTTCAGGGCCATCCGCGACGTCGCGTCCGAGACACCGATGAGACCGATCTCGATCCCGTACTTGTCCATCTCGTGCAACGTGACCGAGACCGGGTCGTCGGTCGGCAGGTCCTTGGGCACCTCCTTGAACATGTACTCGACCGGGAACTGCATCTCCTCCCGGGAGGAGCGGTCCCTGGTCTGCTTGCGGATGAAGTCGTACTGCGCGAATCCCTCGTGCGGGAATCCGATCATCGTGTCGACGATCGGCAGACCTGACGGCATGGCCATGGCATGACACCTCTACAGGCCGGCGTGACGGGACGACCCAACTCTGGAACAGAACGCTCTCGATACGATCATCTGCGAGGTTACGCTGTTGCTCACGCAACACAGGGCAGGGCTTGGCTCAGAGCAACTTGTCCAGCGTGATCGGCAGGTCGCGGATGCGCATGCCGGTCGCGTTGTAGATTCCGGCACGTGATATTCGGCGAGGCTGGGGTTCGTGATCCGCCCGGTGCGCTCGTCGAATAGCGTCTCCTCGGTCAGCGCGAGTCCGAGGCCCATGATGATCCCGCCCTTGAACTGGCTCGCCGCGGTCTTGGCGTTCAGGATGCGGCCGCAGTCGAACGAGCCGAGGAAACGCGACACGCGAGGCTCCCCCGTGACCGCGTTCACCCGCACCTCACAGAACTGCGCGGCATAGGAATGCATCGAATATTCCTGCAGCTCGAGCGGCTTCGGCGCCTCGGCCTCAGCGACCAGCTCATCGCGCCCGGCCCGGCTCAGGATCGAGACATAGCTCTCGCACCGGTCGGGCTCGCCCAGCTTGCACAGTCCCCCGTCGCGCGCCTCGACCTGGTCGGGCCTGAGGCCGGCGAGCGGCGAATCGCGGCCCGCGAGCCTCAGTATTTCCTCGAAGAAGACCTCGCTCGCCGCGAGCACCGCCGCGCCGGTCGACGCGGTCTGCGATGAGCCGCCCGCTATCGATCCGGCCGGCAACGATGTGTCGCCATAGTCGAATCTCACCTGGTCGAGCCGCAGCCCGAGCCGCTCGGCGACGTGCTGCCCCTGCACCGTGGCGGTGCCCATCCCCATCTCCTGCATCGCGCTGGAAACTGTCGCATGCCCGTCACTGGTGAGGCGAATGCGCGCCGCGCCGCCGGAAAACCGGTAGTAGGGATAGGTGCCGGTCGCAACGCCCATGCCGATCAGCCATTGGCCCTCGCGCCGCGATCGCGGAGTGGCGGAGCGCTGGTCCCAGCCGAACCGCCGGGCACCCTGGGCGTAGGCCTCGAGCAGGTGCCGCGAGCTGAACGCGTTGCCAGAGGTGGGGTCCGTCGCGGGCTCGATCCGGCGGCGCAGCTCGATCGGGTCGAGCGCCATCGCCTCGGCCAGTTCGTCCAGCGCGCACTCGAGCGCGAAGGTGCCGACCGATTCGCCCGGAGCGCGCATGAACGTGTTAGGGACCATGTTCATGTCTGCCACCTCCTGCGCCACTTTGATCGCGTCGGCGGCATAGAGGTGACGCGCGGGGAAGGTGAATTGCTCGGGACAGTCGTTGTGCGACGTCATCGCCGCGACACCGGTATGGATCAGCGCGGCGAGCGTGCCATCCGCCTTCGCGCCGAGCGCGACGCGCTGTTCGGTGGTCGTGCGACCGCCGACGATGCGGAATACACCCTCGCGCGACAGCATGATCCGCACCGGCCGGCCGGCGAGCTTCGACGCGGCGGCCGCGAGGACCTGGTGGTCCCACAGGCACTTCCCGCCGAAGCCGCCGCCGACATAGGGCGAGATCACGCGGACCTGCTCTTCCTTCAGGCCGAACACGCCCGCGATCGTCGACGCAGTCGCGTTCATGACCTGGCTCGCGTCATGGATGGTAAGCCGGTCGGCCTCCCACGCGACCGTCGCGGCGTGCAGTTCGATCGCGTTGTGGTTCTGGCGCGGCGTACGGTAGGTGCGGTCGACAACCACCGCCGCGGCGGCCAGCGCCGCCTCGGCATCGCGGACCTTGAGCTCGGGCGGTTCGCCGAGGATCGATTCCGGTGGGTGCGACCTGCCCTTGGCGGCATCGAAGGACGTGACCGCCGGCTCGGTGTCGTAAGCGACCTCGATCAGTGAGGCGGCATGGTCAGCCTGCTCCTGGGTCTCGGCGAGCACCATCGCTGCTGCCTCGCCATTCCAGTGGATACTCGCGTCCTGCATGATCGGCAGGCTGCTCGGCCCGAACGCCGACGGCGATGTGCCGAACAGCGCCGGCGGATTCATCCGCGGCGCGTTCTTGTAGGTCATCACCAGCACGACGCCCGGCGCGGCTTCGGCGGCGGCGGTGCCGATCCGCGCGATCCGCCCGCATGCGATCGTGCTATGGACCAGCGCGGCATAGGTCAGCCCCTCCATCGCCACCTCGGCGGCGAAGCGCGCCTTGCCCTGCACCTTGAGCGGGCCATCGACCCGCGAGACAGCCGCACCGATCAGGCCGTGCCTGCGCATCAGCGGATCGGGCGTGCCCGCCAGCCAGCTCTCCGGGGCAAGCCCGGCCGCGGTCTGCGTCACCTGGCGCGCGCCGTTCCGAGGGCTGCTCATGTCTGCTCTCCCGCGAGCTCAGCCAGGACGGCGGCTATCGTCCGCCTGGCCAGTTCGATCTTGAATCCGTTGTGGCGCAATCCAGCCGCGTCGGCGAGCTCGGCTTCGGCGGCGGCGCAGAAACTAGCCTCGGTGGCGGGCTGGCCACGGAGCACCCCCTCTGCTTTCCAGGCACGCCAGGGTTTCGGCGCAACCCCGCCCAGCGCAAGCCGCACGTCGCGGACCTCGCCGTCGGCCACGTCGAGCGCGGCGGCGACCGAGACCAGCGCGAAGGCGTAGGAGGCGCGGTCGCGGACCTTGCGGTACGTCGATCGCGGGCCGAACGGGAGCGCGGGCAGTTCAACCGCGGTGATGAGTTCATGGGGCTTCAGCTCGGTCTCAACATCGGGCCGCCCGCCTGGCAGCCGGTGCAGATCGGCCAGCGGCATCGACCTGGTGCCATCAGAACCAGCGGTGTGAACGATGGCGTCGAGCGCAACCAGCGCGACACACATGTCCGAGGGATGCGTCGCGACGCAGGCGGGCGAGCCGCCGAGAATCGCGTGCATGCGGTTGAACCCGTCGATTGCATCGCATCCGGCGCCGGGCACGCGCTTGTTGCAGCGCGCGGAGTCATCGTAGAAATAGGTGCAGCGCGTCCGCTGGAGGATGTTGCCTCCGACCGTCGCCATGTTGCGGATCTGGGCGCTGCCGCCTGCGAGAATAGCGCGGGCGAGCACCGGATAACGCTCCCGCACGATCCGATTGCCGGCGAGCGCGGTGTTCGTTGCCGCCGCGCCGATGAACAGGCCGCCACCGTGTTTCGACTCGATCTCGGCGGAGAGCGCGGTCACGTCAACGAGGGCCTCGGGCCGTTCGACCGTCTCGCGCATCAGATCGACGAGATTGGTGCCGCCCCCGAGGTACTTCGCGCCGACTGTTGTCCGGGCAAGGCGGAGCGCATCGGGCACATTGCTGGCTCGCGCATAGGTGAACGGCATCATGCTGGCTCCTATTCGAAGGTGGCCGTGATCGCATCGACGATGCCGTTGTAGGCGCCGCAACGGCAGAGGTTGCCGCTCATCCGCTCACGAAGTTCATCGTGGTCCAGCGTCACCGTATCGGCGGACAGGTCTTCGGTCACGAAGCTCGGAAGTCCGTGCTCCACCTCGTCAGCCATCGCCACAGCGGAGCAGAGCTGCCCAGGAGTGCAGTAGCCGCACTGGAAGCCGTCATACTCGATGAAGGCGCGCTGCAGCGGGTGCAGGCCGTCCTCTCCGCTCAGCCCTTCGACGGTCGTGATCTCACGCCCCTGATACTGCACCGCGAGCGCCAGGCAGGCGTTGATCCGCTCGCCGTCCGCCAAGACCGTGCATGCCCCGCAGGCACCCTGGTCGCACCCCTTCTTCGAGCCGGTCAGGCCGAGATGATCGCGCAGCAGATCCAGCAGTGACGTGCGCGGGTCCGCCGAGAACTCCATAGCTCGCCCATTGATGACGATTTTCATCGAAGGCCTCCCACCCGGTGGAATGCGGCAAACTGCACACCTGTCCGAGAGGCCATCACGGTGCGTGACGACCCGCAACTCAGCATGCCCGAGGTAGCGGCGCGTCAATCCCGTAGCGCCGGATGCCTCCGGTGAAGCCGCCCCTGACGTCTACCTGTCTCGTAGCGCCACAGCGTCGAGGCCTGGTCGAGGACTACCGGAACGCGGTTGACCGGGCCCTCGCAAGCAAGGGCATCGGCGGGATCGCAGGTGCCAGGGCGGGGCGGCTGCCGCCGGCTGCCGCCTGGCCAACGCCCGCTTCTGCGTGTTGACTGACAGCGTCTTCTCCGGCGCATGCCGATGCTCGTGCTCTTTCTGTTCGCATTTGCCCCGTCTTTACGGCGAACAAGGTTTACCATCGCGATGAGGGACTAACGTCCACGGTACGGATCGCGGAGCGGGCAGATGGCGAATTTAGACTTCAGCAGGATCAAGCAAGCACCATGGAAAGTAGATGTCTTTGATCGTCTCTCCCGTGTGAAGTCGGACATCAAACGCGGTATTGGCGTTAAGGGCTGGTCTCTCGTTGAGCAGGACGGCTCATGGACGATCTCTCCGTCTGAGGACCAACTGCAGGACAATCAGGAACGTGACCTGCGCGGCCGAGCCCTGGCTGTCGTGACAGTCATATATGACTACGACGATAACACCAGGGAATGCCTCAAGCCGCCCCGTGGTGGCGACGCGGCTGGGAGTTGCTGACCGGGGGGCTTCTGATGTCCGCCTATACCAGCTTGCATGCGGCCGAGGCAAGCCGCATACTCCTGCTCAGCGCGGACCAGCTCGCGGCCGCCCTGCCGGTGATACGTCAGAAGGCGGCAGCCTACCTGGCGAAGGATGACCCGCGCCGAGTCGCGCTCGATGGCTTACAGGACCCCAACGAGCCGACCCATCAGGCCTTCGCCCGTGTACAGAACGCGCTCGTCCAGAGCGTGACCGGCGCCCATGCGGGCGCCCACAGCCCGGTCAGGGCCCACAAGCGCAGGAACAAGGACCCAAGGGGCACCAGCAGGCCGGCCTGCGACCAGGCTTCCGGCCTTACGAAGCTCACGGACATGCTCGGCTGCGACCAGCAGATTGCCGCTATGGCGATGAGCGAAGCGCACAGGGCTGAAGACCTGCAACAGACGGAAGTCCGCCGTTTCCGGAATCTCCTGTTCGTTATGTTCCTTTGCCTGTTCCTCGTGGTGCTGGTGCTCGGGATCATCGGCGGCCTGCACCCCGCGTACTTCCCGCTCTGCGTACAGAAACAGAATGCGGCAACGGGAACCAAGATCTGCCCCAGCGGCGGTGGCACCGCAAGCACCGCAGACCTGCCACTCGTGCTCGGGATAGGAGGGATTGGCGCCGCACTGGCCGTCGCCAGGAACCTGGCCGGGCTGAAGCCTGCCGGCGTGCGCTACTCCCTGTCCGTTGGGCAAGGCATGGTCAAGATCGCGTTCGGCGCCATCACAGCCATGCTCGGCATCATCATCCTGAGCACCCAGACCAATATCGGATTCCTCGGCTCGCAGGTAGGCCTGCTCACTACGGCGGTAGTGTTCGGGTACTCGCAACAGCTATTCACCAAGATGATTGACCAGCAAGCCACCGACCTGATGAAGGCGGCCTCCAGTATGGGCTAAAAAGGGATCTGGGGACAACCAGGTCGCGGATTACCGTCCGCGCACGCCAGTGGGCAGTTTCCCGATGTCGCCCCGGGGCACCCAAGTTCGCCTTCCGCGCAGGACCTGGCCCACAGTTTGACGTCATCCTCCCGGAGAGGCTCGTTTGCCGAAGCCGAGCAGCGCCCCGTCGGCTGCGATGGCTAGCAGTTCCTGGCCGGTCCAGGCTGGCGTGGCGTCGTATTGCAGCAGCCGGGGGGCGCGCGGAAGACGCCGCCAGTGGCCGGAGGCGGGGTCCCACGCCGCCATGTCACCGGGCTGCACGCTGACGTGCGGCCCGGTGATCTGGCCGCCGGGGTTGATCGAGATGACCGCGCGTCCGGTCCAGACCAGGAGTGGCCCGAGGTCATCCAGCGGCCCGGGCGACAGCGGGGTGAGCCGCAGTGTGCCCGGGTCGGCGAGCCAGGCGTGCTCGCCGACGGGCGCCGGGTGGCTACACGCCCCGCACCAGATCTGCCCGGGCGGGATGAGTATCTGCGTGCCGGTGAAAAGCGGCGGGGGCACCGTGTGGTGCTGGGGCCAGTCGCCGGTCACGTCGTGCCAGCGGCCGCCGGCGAGCGCGCGGACGTCGACGCCGGAGTACCCGGCGAACGGCGCGGTCTGCTGAAACCGTCCCCACAGCGACCACAAGATCACCCGGTCGGCGGTCGCGACCATGGCGATGCCAAGAGCCGGATGCGCCTGCGGCAGCGGCGGGTCCTGGCGCTGCCAGGTGCCGGCCGTCGGGTCATAGCTGGCCGCCTCCACCCGGGTGTGATCCAGGCCCGCGACGATGACCAGCCGCCCGGTCCACACCACGGCCGGCTGCTGCAGGGCCTGGCGGCCGAAGGGCGCCGTGGCGCTGACCGCCCATCTGCCGGAGCCGGGGTCATACAGGCCCGCTGCCGGTCCCGCCGCTGTCTTGCCGGGCGGGGCCTGGACGCCGAATACAAACAACTGGCTACCTGTCCACACGCTCGCCGCCGCAGCGGTTCCGACCGGCCCTGGCACCGGCGCGATACGGTGCCACCTGCGCTGCGCGGGATCAAAGGCGGCGCCGTCACTGCGGGCAATACCGCCGGCCATGCCGCCGATCTCGAGCAGTTCCGCGCCGGTCCATGCCACCACCGGGGCCTGCCGGCTGCCCAGCGGCGAGGCGGCGAGCACCGACCAGCGGCCGCGCGCGAGAGCCGCAGCGGTCGCGGCGGGGTCCGCCAGCGCGCCACGAGCAGGCACCTTGGCCTCCTGGGTCCCCGTCGGCGGAATGCCGGAACGCTCGTGCCCGCCTGGGCTGACTGTCCCGCAACCGACGGCAGACACAGATAGGCAGATGAGAACCACACCACCCAGGACGGCCAGTCTCGCAGGTCCTGCCTTGCGGCGTGCCGTGTGCACCATGCCCATCAGACGCGTCCCGCCGCGCCGCGGTTGCCGATCCAAGCGTACGGCCGCGGAACGACCAGACTCGCGCGCCGGCGCACACCAGGGGACAGAGCGTTCGATCTGTGCCCGATCAGGGAGTAGGGCCAGCTTTTCCAGTCGCTAGTGTGGCGAGCCGCCCCGTTCGCCGGACGGAAACCGCGGGCGCGGCCAGTCATGCTGATCCTGTCTTACGGAACGCGAACAGCGGCCCGGGAGGCAGCCTGGCGCGGGAGGGACGGCGGAGCCGGCCGACGCCGACCGCCGCCAGCGTCGTGGTGTCCAGGATGTCGAAGGCGACCTCATCGAAGCCGGCGTCGGTGAACCAGGTGCGGATGCGCGGGGTCAGGTCCGGCGGACGGCGATGCCGGGTCCAGATCACCGTCGCGCCCTCGGCGCACAACGCCGGTGCCGCCGCCGCCGTGCGCCCGATGTCATCGTCGCTGACGTTGCCGAAGATGCCGCACAGCAGCAGCACGTCGGCGGGCAGGGCATCGGCGAACGTCGCTGGCCGGCTCGCGTCCGCCTGGCGCACGTGTACCTGATCCAGCCCGGCCGCCGCGACCCGGCGGCGGGCTAGCTCTGTGTTCCGCGGGTCGGCCTCGACCAGGACCGCAGTCACCTCGCCGCGGCGCGGATGATCTTCTAGCACGCCGGTCACGTCATGCCCCTGCCCGGCACACAAGCTGACCAGCCGGACCGGGCCGGGCGCCGCCTGGTCGACCGCCCGTGACAGGTGCCGCCGGACACTGCGCAGCCGCGCGCTCAGCCCCGATGCCGGATCCTCATATGCCTGATGCCAGGCCACCCAGTCCCGCATGACTCCATCCTGACCGGCGCACCATCAGGGCAGAGCAGGTACAGGTACCAGCCGACCCACGCACCGGGCAGAGTCGTCCCCTTTTGCATGACGCAATTCGCGCGAGCCAGGATGAGCGATCGGTGGCAGCAGCGCGGAGATGCGGCCCGGGAACCTTCAATCGATCCAGTACCGGCGTATCGGAGATGCCTGTGAGGCGATGACGGAATCAAGCTGACCGCCGCACGCCTCGATGACGGCTATCGAGCCGATGTTGTCGTCGTCGCAGGTCACGAGAACCCGGTCCACTCCGCTGGCCCTGGCGATGATCAGGCTCTGCCAGAGGATCTCGGTGGCGTAGCCGCGCCGCCGGTGCCCGGGAAGGACGCCATAGCCGATGTGGCCGCCTTCTCGTTCGAGGAACTCGTTGAGGGCGTGGCGGATGGATGACCGGCCGACGATCTCCCCTGCGACATCGGCAACCAGGAACGTCGCGGGCACCCTGCCAGCCGGGAGGCTGACGCCGGCCCGCTGCTCATCCAGGGTCTTGAGATACGCGCTCCACGGCATGCCTGGCTCGAAGCCCAGGCCGAAGGTGAAATTGTCCGCTACCATCACCCGGTGCGCAGCCCGGAACGCCATCTCGTCATCGAGCCGGAGCGGCCGGAGGCGAAGCGCAGGGCGTCCCGGACGGCCATCCGGCGCATCGGTGGTGCCCACCGGATCACGCTAGCCACAGTGATCCAGGCACACCAGCGATTTACCGGACCGCGCCGCGCCCGGGATGTTTTAGGGCGGGGCTTTTCATCCCGTGTGGGTGATGCGGCCTGGCATAGAAAATGTTGTCAGACAAGTCCCGGCCCGTCATCGAGGCGACGTTGCCTGTCATGGACCAGCACATTCAGGAGATCGCCGACAGCTTTTACCGGCACCTGTTCGACACCCACGCCGAGATGCTGGACGGAGTATTCAACTGCGGCAACCAGGCCGAGGGCACCCAGAAGGTGGCGCTGGCCGGATCGGTGACCGCGTTCGCCACCGCCCTGGTGAACACCCCTGATCAGCTGCCGGAACACCTTCTGGCCCGTGTCGGGCACAAGCATGCCTCGCTGGGCGTCGAGCCGGAGCAGTACCAGATCGTGCATGACGCCTTGATGTGGGCCATCGGAGACGTGCTGGGTGATGCGGTGACGCCGCAGATTGCAGCCGCGTGGGAGGAAGTGTACTGGTTGATGGCCTACACCCTGATCCACATCGAACGCGGAATCTACAGCGCCCGCGGGGTCAGGCCGCAGACGGTCTGGCGGCGGCGAGCCTGGTTCACCTCGCGTGCAACTGCCCACGCGTCAGCCACCGGATCCAGGTGCCCGAGCTTGTCCGGGCTGATCACCGGGCGGACCGTCTGGATCCGTCCGCCGAGCACGTCGAGCGTCAATGTGTTGACCACCGCCGACCCGGCGAGTGCGCCCGAGGCGATCCAGGCGATCCGCGGGGCCAGCAAGTCCGGGCTGCGCGAGCTGCGCGCCATACTGCAGGTGCTGCGGCAAGTCGACGGCGGTGATTGAGCTCGGCGCCCATGGCTGAGCCGTTCTTGGCGCACGCGGCTGCCTCGTGCTCGCGGCCAGCCCCCTAGGCCTGGATGTGCTCGAGCATTCCGGCGATGAAGATCTTGGTAGCCGGGGATATCTGCGGAGCGGAGCTCGCGCTCAGCATCTCACCGCGGGTCGCGTCGTCGCGGTCGGCGTACGGGGTGCCCGCGGTCACCGCGCGCATCGCTACCAGGTGCGGAGCAAGGATCGCCGCGAGGCGGCGTGCGGCCTCCGGCGTCATCGGCGGGCAGACGCTGGCTGGCTGAAGCCCAGCCAGGCCGCGCTCCTCGGCGGTTATGCATGCCTGATCGCCTCTGGTCCTCATGACGAGCCCCCGTGTCCAGGCCAGCCCCCTGCTGGCCTTGCACGACAGCCAAGCAGGCTGCGGGCCTTTCCGGCAGCGCTACGACAACAACGGTGACACTGTGTAGCTACCTGCGGCTTTTGCCGTGGCGCCACATCCCAGATACGACCGGGCATCGGTCTCCCTGGCCGGCGCGCTACCCACGCCGCGCGTGCGCCCCTCTCCGGAATCAGCGCCGAGGGCTCCAGGGCGGCGCACGTGATCACACTGAGTGCGCCGCCCGCCGGTCAGACGGCGATCCTGCCGCCATCAACGGGCAGCAGGGCGCCGTGCACGAAACTCGCCGCATCGCTGGCGAGGTAGGTGATCGCGGCAGCGATCTCCTCCGGCAGCCCCGGACGGCCGACGGGGGCCGCGGAGGCGAGCTGGTCCAGCGCGTCACCCATCGCCGCGGTGCCCTCAGTACGGGTGGGGCCAGGGCTGACGGCGTTGACCCGGACGCCGGCCGGCCCGTACTCGGCAGCCCAGGACTTCGTCAGGAGGACAAGCGCGGCCTTGCTGGAGCCATACAGCGCCATCTCGGGCATCCCGAATTCCGCCACCATGGTGGTGACGTTGATGATCGCGCCGTGCCCCCGCTTCGCCATCGCTGGTGCTAGCTCGGCGACCAGGAAGAACGGCGCCTTAACGTTGACGGCGTAGACACGGTCGAAATCGGCCTCACTGGCTTCGTGGGTGGGGCCGAAGGGGAAGACGCCGGCGTTGTTGACCAGGATGTCGACGTGCCCGCCGCCGAGCTCGGTCGCCTGCCTGGCCAGTTGCCGGGCGCTGGCCTCGTCGCTGAGGTCGGCCGTCACGAAGTCTGCCTGCCCGCCCTCACCGCGGATGGCCGCGACCGCCTGCTCGCCGCGGACCGCATCGCGGCCGGACAGCACCACGTGGGCGGCGAGGCGGGCCAGGGCCAGCGCGGTGGCGCGGCCGATGCCGCTGTTGCCGCCGGTAACCAGAGCAGTGGATCCGGCCAGGTCGTTCGTCATGCCAGTTGTTTCCTTTTGCTCGAGAATCGGGTCACATGAACGCATGCTGTGCTTCGAGGGCTGCAACCACGAGGGGGCCGGCTGAGATTGCGTTCTGGCTAACCGCATTACCGAAGGCGGTCATAAGTTCCGCTTCTAACTCCGGCGGCTGATGCGCTCGGCCACGATGCGTTAGGAAGATGGAAAATGCATGAGCGCCAGGTCACCGCATCGTGAGGTCGAGCGCCGCGACCAGCACGGCGAGGTCGCGCCGGCGTGAGCTGGCCGACCACACCGCCCAGGTCCGGCGGACGATCGGGTTGCCGATAAGAGGCTGCCATGTCACACCATCGGGCAGCGGCTGTGCCCACTCAGGCGGGGCGAGGGCGAAGGCGCGTCCAGTGCCAGCCGCGGCAAATTTGACCTCGGCGATGAGGGAGCCTTCGCCAGGCGGAGGCTCGCCGTCCAGCGAGATGCCGTGCGCGCGCAAGGTGGCGGTGAGCTGGTCGTACCAGATGGGCGTTTCGGAGCGCGGGAATCCGATCCACTCCAGGCCAGCCAGCCGGTGCAGCCGGATGCCAGCAGCATCGCCGAGTTCCTCGGCGCGGGCGGTCGCAAGGATGACGCCCAGGGCTTCCTCGACGGCGAGCACCGCGTCATAACGCGGGTCGGCCGGGCATTCCCGGACGAGCGTGACGTCAAGGTGGCCAGCCCCCAGCGCTTCCAGCTGCGCGGAGCTGGAGGCATGGCTGACCTCCACACGGGTCAGCGGGCAGGTGGCGCTCAGATCCGCGAGCGCCCGCGGGAGGAGATCGGCGGGCAACTCCAGCGGAACGCCCACCCGGAGCGTGCCGGGGCTAGCCGCCGCCTCGCCCGCCACAGCCGCGACAACGCGGTCATGATGGGCAATGAGGGCGCGGGCTTCACGCAGCAGGATGCGCCCGGCCTCGGTCGCAGTGACCCCGGTGCTGCTCCGCCGCAGCAACTGGACGCCAAGCTGACGTTCCAGGGACTGCACCGTCTGCGACAGCGCGGACTGGCTCAGGTGCAGCCGGCGTGCGGCCGCCGACACGCTGCCTTCCTCAGCGACGGCAGTGAACGCCCGTAGCTCGCGTACCTCCACCCCCCTATCGCATCACGGCGGCCCGTCTAATCGGGGTAGTGGTGTATCTCGGCGTGGTGGCCTGGCGCGCCAGCGAACTTGCCGTCATCGGTCAGTACGGGCATGCGGAGCGCCTCGGCCAGCGCTACGTACATCGCGTCATAGGCGGTGAGGTTGTGCCGGAGTTCGAACACGCGGGCCTGCAGCGGCTGCATGGGATAGCGGACGATCCGCAGGCCCGCATAGTCAGCCAGCATCTGACCTGCACGTCCGACTGTGATCTGCTTCGGCGCGCTGGTGATCGCCAAGCCACGTACGACACTGGAAACCTCAGCGTCGATCAGAGCGGGAGCATGGACGGTGCGGGTCAGGCGCTGGCGCAGGAGCTCGTCGCCCTCCCGGCTGGCCAGCAACCGGATGATGATCGAGCAGTCAACGACGTAGGTCACCGGCGGCCGTCGCTGGCGAACGACCGCAACTCCTCGATGGTGTAACGGACCGGGTCGCGGGACGCGATGTTCGCCATCACATCCTCGAGGGGAAGTGTCTCCGCCTCGCGGGCAAGCAGGTCGCGGAGGTAGGCAGCCAGCGACTGGCCGCGCGCCTCAGCCCTGGCCTTGAGCGCGGCGACGACGTCGACAGGGACATCGCGTACCTGCACGACCGTCGTATCCACGCACCCAGGATACACAAAGTGCATGCACGACGCATGCTAGATCGATGCGCGGGGAAGACACGTGAGCCTGGGTGGATGACCGGGGCGGTCGTGTGCTCGGTGGACGAGGCTTCATTATCCAGGGGTGGGTCTTTGCCGACCGGGGGCCGGAGCCCAGTATTTCAGCCTGGAACCGCCGCGGCCTGCCCGGCGTCTTACCTTCGGCTGACGGCGGGAGGCGGGCCATGAGGGTGCCGATCAGGGTGGGCTTGGTTCTGGCGGCAGTGGCGTTGCTGGCGGCTTGCGGGAGTGTCGCGGCGCCAGTTGCCAGGGGGCCGCGCGTGCACCCTGGCGGCGCTCAGCTGGTGGCCAGGGGCGGTCCGCCTGCGGGCAGCCGGGCCGAAGCTGTCACGCTGGCCCGGCTGATGCTGTCCCGGCTGCGTCTGCCAGTCGGCGCGCGCCGCCTGCCGTCCGCGGCCGTGCCGCCGTCGCTGCGCAGTCCATCCCTGTGGGGTGGCGCCGCCGGCCAGCTTGATCTGCACCAGATTTACGAGCTGCGGCAGCCGATGGACGCGGTCGCTGCGGTCCTGACCGTACGCGTGCCGGCCGGTATGAGCCAGGCCGGCACCGGCGAGGGAGCCGGCCCTTCCGGCGTGACCAGCTTGGAGGTCAGCTATACGCCCCGGTCGGTGCCTGCCGGTATCTATATGGCTCAGCTTGTCCTTACCGTGGTCCCGGTGGTCCCGGCTGGGTCTGGCGGGTCGATGGTGCGGGCTGATGCCCAGGTGATCTGGTTCCCGCCGCGCACAGCCGCCGAGCACATCGCCCCGGCGCGTTATCACGTGCTGGCGATCACGGTCACGATCTACGGTCGCCGGCTGCACACGATGCACAAGGTCGTGACGTCGCAGGCCGTCATCACGCGCCGGGTCAGCGGTCGGCTGCAGCCGCCGCTCGAAGACGCTGGCACGGTGGTCACCACAGCTGACCAGGTGCTCGGCGTCACTCCGCGGCCGCCGGGCTGACATGCCATCAGGGCCGCGGGCTGCTTCTCGATCTTGTGCAGGTCGGAGACCCTGGCGCGGGTCTCCACCTGCCTCAACTGCTGATGACCCAGGAGCTAGCTGATTCGGTGCTTGGATGCGGTGGAGATGTAGCCGCGGATGGCGTACCGGTCGCGGGTGGCCTGCTCGGAGCGCAGCCGGCCGGATATCTTCTGCTGGGTCTTCGCCGGGCGCACGTCACGTTCCGCCTGGTTGGAGGTGGGCGGGATCCGCAGGTCGTAAACGAA
>WNFI01699765.1_pt1 | contig 19747 bp, 18 predicted proteins | sample 5400471 | NCBI WGS metagenome assembly WNFI01 (sample SAMN13153348, study PRJNA577476) | soil metagenome | isolation source: 100 cm saprolite on Douglas fir-dominated hillslope | place: USA:California | collected 2013-09-17
CGTTGAATGATGGCCAAGCGGTTGAATTCGAAGTCACCAAAGGTCCAAAGGGCCTCCAAGCTGCGAACGTAAAATCGCTGTAAAACCAGAAAAGAAGACTGCCCGGCAGCGAGAGCTTCGCGCCGGGCAGTTGTTTCTTGGATTAGAATTTGCTCTGAAACGCCAATCTACGCTTCCTTAATCACGTCTCGCGGATTCTTGTCCTCGCGCAGCGCCACGAATTTCGAATGCCGCAGCCTATCTCCCTCGGTCCACTCCAGATTTCCACAGGGGGGTAGTAGACGCAAAGTATTCGCTTTTAGTTCGCCAATGGTATCATAGACGGCAATCATGGGCGCAAACCCAGTGCAGGTGCCCACCACTGACGGGCCTAAGCCTCTCGACTACTCCGTTATCGGGGAGCCGCTGAACACCTTGCTAAAAGCGGTGGGACATAAACTTTCCCGCGAATGGCCGTCCAAATATGCGGAGGTTACCGCTTTGGCAAGCCCCTCCCATCGTTCAGTTGGTTGATCGAAGTTGGCGCCGTTTGTGCCTTGAATTTCCCAATAGCCATGAATCCCGGACTCGCGAAAGCTCTGGGGGTAATGATGAAGCTCGATTTTCAACGAGCCGTGCTCAATCGAATCCCCGTCATCGAAGCCCATCCGGAGCGCTACTTCCGCCAGGTCTTCTTTCTCTGCGACGAATACCAGCACTTTGCCACTGTCGGCGAGAACGAGCCCACCGGGGATGAAAAGTTCTTCAGTCTTTCGCGCCAGCCGAAATGCATCCCCATTGTCGCCACGCAAAGCATCAGCTCCCTCAAGTCAACTCTCCCCGGTGATTCCTGGCGCACGCTTCTCCAGACGTTCCGGACCAAGATCTTTCTGACCCTGTCGGACGATTTCTCGGCACGCACGGCGAGCGAACTCTGCGGCAAGGAAGACCGGCTCAAGGTGAGCTACAACCTATCCGAGAGCGGCCACGATGCCAGCATTAGCCTTTTGACCGGCAAGGCGATCTCGCATCGCGCCAACATCACCGCGTCCAAGAGCTACTACCCGCAGTCCGACTTCCGTTTCGACACCAGGACCTTTACGGAGTTGAAGAACGCGCAAGCCGTTGTAATCGCCTACGACGGCTTCAATCCCATGCCGCCTGCCTTTTGCTATTTGAAGCCTTACTTCAACGACCCGAATAAATCCTACTTCCAGCAACTCGAGGAGGGCCTCCTTTGATGAACGGCTTTGAAACCATCCTTCCCTTTCTAAAACCAATCGAGCATCTGCTCCTTGACGACTCCGTCAGCGAAGTCATGATCAATGGCGCGGACTGCGTGTTTATCGAGAAGCAGGGATTCCTTGAACCGGTCAACGGTGTTTCGCTTGGGGAACGAGCCCTCCTGGTCGCGGTCAAGAATATTGCCCGTCGCCTGGGCGACGACATCTCGGAAGCGAAGCCCATCCTCGATTCGCGACTGCCGGACGGCAGCAGGGTCGCCGCGGTGATCCCTCCATGCAGTCTGCGCGGCGTCACGCTGACGATTCGCAAATTCAACAGCCGTCATTTCGCAATCGATGATTTGATCGCAGCGGGAACACTCGATCGTGCCCTGGCGAACCGCCTTGAGGATTATGTGCTCAACCGCAAGAACATTCTTGTGGCCGGTTCAACGGGCGCCGGAAAGACCAGCCTCCTGAATGCCATGGTTCGGCTGATACCCGACGACGAACGCCTCCTGCTGATAGAAGATACTGCCGAGATTCAGGTACATCATTTGAATCTTGTACGGCTCGAAGCGCGTCCCCCCCAAAACGGAGTTCCCGCCGTCGGGATTCGCGATCTATTGAAGGCCGCTCTCCGTCACCGCCCGGACCGTATAGGTGTCGGGTTGCAATTGCATGAGCGCCGCATAGCCGCGTGCTTCGTCAAGCTCGTGCACGTCGGCGCGTTGCAGGTTTTCGATCAGTTGCAGTTCGAGGCATTGCGTGTCGGTGAGCTCGCGGACGCTGGCGGGAATGGTTTCACGCCCGGCGAGCTTCGAGGCGCGGTAGCGCCGCGCTCCGGCCACGAGTTCAAACCGGTCCGGTTCGCCGCTCGGTAACGGGCGAACGAGAACGGGCTGGAGAACGCCGTGCTGTCGGATATTTCCGGCGTTATGTTCCGCACCAGATTATGCGGACATTTTTAAAACCACCGGCTCGTTCGTTCTGTGATTCTGTGCGACGCACGAGGGCATAGTGTCTCTTCCCATCTCTCAGAGCGGCTAATGGTAAAACTCTTGGAACTTGCCCGGTTGATTTGTCGATGAAAAGGGATGTGGATTTAAGCCACTGCGCGGCGGGAGGCCGCACAGGCATCCTGCATATTTCTTCTCCAGGGAAGACTCGAAGAGGTCTTCTAGACCGAACTACGAAAGCGAATGAACGAAAATCTTCGACTCCAAACAGGCTGAACGGCACGACTCGCTTGCATATGAATCGATTTCACATGGACCCGAGTCGCTCGGTTCGTCCGATTCGCCATCGGTAGTCAATCGGGGCCACGCGGGTCGCCCGCACGAGCAGCAGATCGCGCAAGCCTAAGCTGCGCGGGTAAGACCAGTCCGCGGCTTCGACCTCGACGGGCTCTTCTCTCCACAGGGCCTCGTCACGAATCACCTCAGCCACGCGCACGCATTGCCCCGTTTCGGAAACCGATAGTCCGAACGGTGCGTACTTCAGCACTCGCTCGCGATCTTCCAATGACACGAAGGGTGAACCCGGCGCTAGCGAATTACTCGCGGCGCGACGCACCGCGAGGGACGCCAACGCGTCGCCCGTTGTTGGCTCCACGCGGAGCCTCCAAGCCGCTTCGTCGTCGTTCCAGAATTGAACCCGCGCGGCGTGGAAGTGAAAGTCGGTGAGCCTGTTCCCGACCGCGCCGAACAACGGACGATCAATATCGCTGCGCAGAAAATACAGCCCTTCAATCGACCGATTACCGGCGACAGTTGCTCGCACCTGAACTCGATAGGCGATGTGCCAGTACGTCACCCCGAGTGCACGAGGCATGAACCGCATCCTCATCCGATCAACGTGACAGATGACGATGTTGAAGAACGCAGCCCCGCGACAGGTGATCAGCTCCAGCCCGGCCGGCACAAGCGGCGCTGCCTGTTCGGGATTAATCCTGTACGACAAGAGAAAGCACTCATCGATCCTACCGACCATCTCGAGTTTCATTGTAGGACCAGCAAGAGCACAAACGCGCCATTCAATACTCCAACCCACAGAACTATCGCTGTGTTCAGTGGCATCCCCAGGCGGAGCGCCTTGCGTGTGAAGTAGACCGCCATCGACACGTCGGCTACCAACAGCAACGCGAGATGCACTGCGCCGAAAGCAGCGCTTCCCCTACTCAGCGCGGTAGCGGCCACGGCTAGGTTGGCTACACTGGCTAAACTCAACACCGCGATCCCCAGAGCCATCGTGCGCAGACATATGTCAAACCACTCCCAGGCGTCACCAACTCGGCGCGCTCCAAGCAAGGTAAACCCGAACACGGGCCACGAAAGTCCAGCCGCTAAAGCGACACGGGTGCCCCAGACCCTTGCCCAATTCGAAATGGAACCAACCCCAAAGCTTGCCCCGTAGGCTGCGGTTCCAATGACCGCAGCCAGAACCAGCCCGACTCGCGCCGCGCCTGAAAGATGCCGATCTACGGTCGAAGCGGCGACTACCCGTTGAACGTTGTCGGCCACTCCATCGGTTCGTTCGAATGCTCCCTCGTAGCCGAAGAATGCCCCGAACAGCCGATTAGAAATGGTCACGCGGATGCCCAACGATGTCTCGCTCTCCTGCCACTCTTCAATCGTGGCTTCACCGGCGAGGAATCGCGGCAAGCGGATTCGCATTGGCAAACCGAATGGCGTGAGCCACTGCCGACGCGATCGGAGTGTGATGGCGCCATCTTCGATCGTCGGAACGAGTTCAACCAGAAGATGACTTCTGTCGCCGAGAACGTCCAAGATCGCGTCGGCTTTCTCGTCATATCGCATTGTCGCCTCAAAGCGGCGTTCGACGCGCGGAAAATGGAACTTGCGTTCGAACGTCATACGGGCGATGCCGTCTGTCCCGACGAAGAATCGGTTCGTGATCTCGAATGGGATTCCGTCTCCAGTCTCGGGAAACAGCGTGTGCATCCAGGTCCCCACCCACAGAAACGGAGCACTGAGCCATCGGCGAAGCCCTTCGACGCGCCACACGCTTTTCATAGTGCCTTTGTACTTGTGGACTCCCAGCTCTGGTGACAGATGTGCCTGCACATGCGGCGCCGCCAGCTGAAGGTCTTCGCGCAGCACCTCGGCAAAAGGCGACTGCACACCGTCCCTCGCCTCGCGACACCGGCGAGGTTTCGCGCGCGAAGCCGAGGGCGAAAGATCGGACAGGGCCCACACGACTAGCCCGCAAGCCAGAAGCCCCAGATTCTTGGAAATCCCACCGAGCGGATCAGCTAGGACCGCCGGGCGCACCGATGTCACGAGAGTAGCAAGCGAAATGATCCCGATAGTCGAAAGGATCGCAGCCAGTTTTTCGAAGCGGCCCAAGAGAAGCCAGAGTCCGAACGCGATCTCTGCAAAGCCCAGCGCGGCGAGGGTGTGACTAGGCGTGCCCCAGTACAGACCCGCGTGCTGAACGAGGGCAATCTCGTCCGCTCGCTGAATCAGGATTTTCGGAATCAGCCCTTCGTAGATCCAAGTGAGCGCCAGCGCGCAGCGCGCGACGACCTTGAGGAGCCATAGCCGAAAAGATGTCTCGGGTTGAACGCCATCTTCGATCCAGATGCGTAGTCGATCGAAGCTCCATCGGGTCGCCCAAATCATGAGTGGACGAAACAGCAGATCGAGCACACGCCCGAACCAACCGTGGCGGATTGTGTAGTCGTAGACAGTGCTGAAGCGAACCGTCCCGGCTTGCTCACTGTATGTCCATGACCCCGTGCCTTCCCGGATGATGGACTTGGCGTCAGTTGAACCGAACCTGAGTGCTGATGTCGAGCGCTCTGGATCACCGATCGTTTCACCCCATCCCTTCACTACAAGGCCAAAGCCGATGCGGGTTGCGTAACGAAAGCGTTGGGGTTCGGCCGCCGACTTACGAGGTAGGTACTCGATGTCGGTGAATCGGAGATCCCATCTCGCGTGAAGGAGCGGCGTCTGCGATAGACGCCAAACGGTTTCTCGATCCGACTTGATGAGAGTTTCAGCGGTGAGCTTCATAGGTCGATGAAACGCTTCTTGTATTCCGCGCTCGGCATCAAACAGCTCTCGTATCGCCCGAAGAGCCGATAGCGGTATCGGGCAGTCAGGTCGTAGACCCGATCCAGTAACGCACTTGGAAAGACTCCGAAGAGCCCCAGCCAACGCCACGGGTTGCCAAGCTTCTTCATCACGAACAGCGCCGCACAGGCCTTGGAGAGGAGAGCCGGCGACTCGGAGCGATAGTTCGTCACGAGATAGAAGGTGTTCAGATCCTCCGGATTTCTGCCGAACCGTCGCAGAGCAGATCGACCCACCGCACTCTGGAGAGATGCGAAATCGAAAACGCCTCGGTTGTCGCGCGGCAGCACGAAATTATTCAGGCGATTGCACAGCCCGCACACCCCGTCGTAGAGAACCAAGTGTTCGCCTTCGGATGAGATCGACGTTTGCCAAGCTGATTTAGACATGCTTTAATATAATAAACATGTTCACTGAAAATAGCAAGGAGCCAGATAACTCGGAAACAACTCCGAACCGGCCTAGGCGGGGCCGGCCGCGAGGGCGAACACCGCAGGGCGTTGCGGCAAGGCTCCGTCTTTACAACACGGCGATCGAACTGATTGCGGAGCGTGGTTACGAGGCGACGACACTGCGAGACGTGGCGGACCGAGCGGGCGTCAGCGTCGGGCTTCTCTACCGCTACTTTCCGAGCAAGCGTGCGGTGATCCTTGCGCTATACGACGAACTCTCCGCCAAGTACGCCTCTCGTGCAGCGCAAATGAAGACTGGCAAGTGGCGTGACCGGTTCATGTTCGCGCTCACCACGAGTTTGCAGGTCCTGAGTCCGCATCGGAGCACCCTCGCCGCTCTGGTTCCGGTCCTGATCGGCGACGTGAATGAAGGGTTGTTTACGCCGGCCACAGCGTTCTCGCGACGACGAGTGCATAAGGTCTTCCACGATGCCGTGGTTGGCGCGACCGACGCGCCTCGGGCAGAGATTACGGCAGCATTGGGCCGACTCCTCTATCTCGCGCACCTGGCGATTATTCTGTGGTGGTTACTAGACAAGAGCCCGCGGCAGCGGGCTACGACCTCACTCATCGCCTTGGTGAGGAAGGTGCTCCCCGCGTCTGCGCTGATGCTTCGGCTACCGCGAGCCCGTGCATTCATGGTCGACGGAGACAAGTTGTTCCGAGAAGCACTCTTCGACGATTCAGAGCTGCAGAGATCAAACTCCGAAGTCTAGTGTGGTGCGTTTAACTCTTTAGCATGGGCCCGTGTGTGCGGTTCGACCTTCGTCTTATGAGCCCGAATCGTTAGAGCCGGGTGCCAGGGTTGGCATCTGCCGGATTCAATGGCCACATAACCACTCTGATTGGACGCATGATGAACCTCCCAGTCGAAATTCTGAATGGAGGTTGTCATGCTCGAACATTATTTTCATAGGCCCTCAACGGTTGATCGAATCCGTGCGAACTGGTTAGCTCCACAGATCGAGCACTACGTTGAGTGGATGCATGCGCAGAACTACGCTGCTCACAATATTCTTCGTCGTGTGCCGCTTCTTTGCCACTTTGCAGATTTTGCCAAAGAGAAGGGCGCAACCGATCTCAATTCTGCGACATCGTTGGTGGAAAAGTTTGCTTCGCACTGGGTAGCAAGAGCAAATTGCAAAAACGCCGTGACTCGCCGCAACCTTTGCGACGATATTCAGAGTGCTACTCTCCAGATGTTGCGGCTGGCGCTTGAAGGTCGCGTCACGCAGAATCGACCGCCCAAACGCTTTCTGTTGCAGTCAGAGGCACCCGGATTCTTCCAATACTTACGCGAGGAGCGAGGGTTTTGCGAGGGGGTAATCTCGCGTTATCTTCGTTACCTAAACCGCTTTGCCCTTTACTTAAAGCGAATTGGGGTCTCTTCTCTGAGCGAACTATCCCCGCCGCTCCTATCATCCTTCGTGATCGATGTCGCTCCGGGGCTGGCGCGAACGACTCGCCGTGATCTTTGTGGTGTAGTCCGCACCTTCCTGCGCTTTTGTTACCGAGAGCAGATCATGACAGAAAATCTGAGTGTCTCCATTGAGATGCCGCAAATTTATCGTCTTGCTCATGTGCCACGGTCAATTACCTGGGATGAGGTTCGGCGGGTCCTCGAAGTTATTGATAGAAGGACCACTCGTGGGCGGCGGGACTATGCAATCCTGCTCCTTTTAGTGACGTACGGGCTGCGGGCATGTGAGGTGTCAAGACTTGCGCTTGACGACATCGACTGGAAAAACGAACGGCTGCGAATTCCCGAACGCAAAGCATTTCATTGTACGGCGTATCCGCTTGCCGGTGTGGTCGCCGAGGCATTGATTGAATATCTTAAGAAGGGTCGTCCCGAAACTGCGGACAGACATGTCTTTTTCCGCACCATCGCTCCCCAAGCTCCCATCACCAGTGGCGCGGTGGCCGCATCTGTAGCCCACTATCTTCATAGGGCGGGTGTTAAAGTACATCGCGCAGGATCGCACACTCTCCGGCATACCTGCGTCCAAAGGTTGGTCGACGCCGAGTTCCCACTAAAGATCATTGGCGATTATGTCGGGCACCGCTCCCCGGAGTCGACAGAAATTTACTCAAAGGTTGCCATCACCAGCCTGCGGGAAGTAGCTCTGGGTGACGGGGAGGCGCTATGACCAGCTTACCCTTTAACAGTGCCTTGGCAGAGCCCCTCAGCAAGTTTTTGCAATACAAGCGAGCCTTGAATCGTAAGTACGACTCTGAGGCCGCAGCGCTGCGGCTCTTTGATTGCTATCTACGCGAGCACAACATCAAGGATTGGGATTCTGTTGATTTCAATTTGATCGAAGGGTTCCTGAAATCACGACCGCGCACGACAGCCGGAAGCTATAACCTTCTGGCTGGTTTAATCCATCGCTTCTTCGCCTGGGCCGTTGTTCAAAAGCTGATCAAGCGCAACCCTGTGCCCGCGGCGCGCCGGCGTGAAACGGCAAAGCGGATACCTTATCTGTTCAACCTCCAGGATGCGAGACGTCTGCTTGAGATCGCGCGCACATTACCTGACAACTCTCATACTCGGAACCGAGCTCTGGTATACGAGATGATATTTGCGCTGCTCTACGGGCTCGGGCTACGCGTCGGTGAGGTAACGAGACTTAAACTAAAAGACGTCGATCTCAGTCGGGACACGTTGTTCATCCGTGAGACAAAATTCGGCAAGAGCCGAATCGTGCCATTCGGTCCAAACCTTGGTCAACGCCTCCGACGCTATTTGGAAAAATGTCACAGCGAGACGCGTGAATCTGAAGTGCCCCTGTTTTCCTTGACCAAACGCGGCTGTATCTGTGAAGCAACCATAAGCGGAGCTTTCCATGCCTTGGTCCCAAGACTGGGTCTCCATATTCCGCCGGGCGTCTCGCGACCCAGGTTACATGATCTACGGCATTCCTTCGCCGTGGCGACTCTGCTGCGTTGGTATCGTGAGGGCATTGATCCCAACGGTCGACTCATGCATCTCGCCACGTTCCTTGGTCACACCGACCCCAACTCAACCGCAGTCTACTTGACCATCACCGATGAGCTATTGCACGAGGCGAGTGAGCGTTTTCGTGCCGTGGTGCCGCGGGGAGGTGCCCAATGAGCACCATCGGTCAGACGCTTTTCGCGTTCTTTGAAGATCACCTCAAGGCTCAGAAAGGACTTCGACCTGGATCGGTGCGCAGTTACCGCGATACGTTGAAGCTCTTTTTGGTCTATGTCGCAACGGCCTGTCGGCGACCGATTACGCGCCTGGCACTTTCGGATCTGACTTCGGAACGGGTTCTGGAGTTCCTGCGCATGATCGAAACAACGCGGCAAAACAAAGTCCGTACCCGAAACCAGCGGCTCGCTGCCCTTCACACGTTCTATCGCTATCTCGCAGTTCATCACCCTGAGATGCTGGCGGAAGCAGAACGAGTAGAGGCCATTCCCACTAAGCGCACCCAGGCTCCAAGCACGTTTTACTTGGAACGGGAAGAAATCGATGCGCTCTTTAGAGCGTTGCCAAAAAAAGGTCCATTCGCGCTCCGCGACCGAGCGCTCCTGATGCTCCTCTACAACACTGGCGCTCGGGCACAGGAGGTCGCAGACCTACGTGTAACCGATGTCGATCTTGACGGACCGTTTCGCGTTAGGCTTCACGGTAAGGGGGACAAGTGGCGATGCTGTCCTCTGTGGCCTGAGACTGCCGATTTATTGAAGCGGCTTGAGACCGTTCATGTCGCGGACAAAACAAGTCCCCTATTCGCTTCGCGTGGATTAAAGCCTCTGACACGATTCGGAATTTACAAACTCGTGAAACGTCACACAACGTCACTGCATTCGAACGCTTGCTCGAAGCGCGGCGGAGTTTCGCCACACGTGTTCCGCCATTCCACAGCGGTTCACCTGCTCGAACGAGGAGTTGACGTGAACGTAATTAGGGGATGGTTGGGACACGCCAGCCTCGATACGACTAATCGCTACGCTGAAATCACTCTCAGAACGAAACAAGCCGCCGTCGCAGCATGCCTGCCTCCCGTCGGCAATTCAGAAACATTCCGACCAACCGGCGGATGGCGAAAAGAGCAAAATTTAATGCAATGGCTTTGCTCGCTGTGATGATTATGCGGCTGGCAGAACGCGGACCACCATCAATCGTGCTGTTGCAGCAGTCAAAAGGCACATAACGTGCTCCGGAACATAACGCGGATTTTGTTCCCGGGAACAAAACCGGCGAGTTCGGCGAGTTTAGTCTCGTCGAACTGACGGCGGGGATTGGTCTTGGATTCTTGAATGTTCCTCAGAGGAATCTCCTGCACGGAAGAAACCACGGGAGGAACGGTGTTGCCGGGTTCGACTGCGACTGCGGTATTCATTTTTTTTTCTCCTTTTTCTCGTTTTTATTTTGGGAATCAGTATTCGTCCGGAAGTAAAAGCGTGGTATGTGACCTCGAACCTTCGGTAATGACCCATACGACCTGGTCCGCATTGGTGCGATAGCTGCTGAGGAGCCGGAACCCGTGCTCCAGGCTGTATTGGTTTTCCTTGCGGTCTTCGTCGGGGATGTCGCCCCAATCGCCCGTCACATGACGCGACAGGAACTCCATCGCGTTCTGTCCTGCTTTTTCCAGTGCGGTCAACGCGCCCGGTGTGGCGACGAGCTGGCCCAGGTCAAACAACGGTTGTTTCGTCGTTGGTTGCATGAAGGAACTCTCCTTTTCGTGGATTTGGCCTTTGCTTTCCGAGAGGCGCCGCGCGAAGCGGCGCATGAAAAGCAATGCCCTTCTGGCGGGTGGAAGCGCCTGTCCGTCCGCGCTGTCAAGGGCGCCGGGGTTTGGCGTTCATCGGAGCGCAGCGGAGACCCTTGACAGAAGAAGCGGACGGATCAGGCGCAGGGTTTGGCCAGGAAGGGCAGGCGAACTAGCTCTCTAACAAGAGGCAGCAGCAGAAATGTGACGTACTGCTTTCGTGCGGTCTAAGAATGATTTGGTTCGTCGTACGTTCTGCAACGAGGCCTTTCGGATCCTTGCGGTTGTTCGGCAAGTCCGTCGGGCAAGAGGAGTCTGGAAGGAGGCTTGGGTTCGACGATGGAGATGAATTTTATCGCTCAGGCATCCGTGAGCGCGGTCAGCATCTGCGAGGCAGCCCGCCGTACGTGGCTTAGGCTCTCGGTAAGGAGTTGGGCATCTCCATTCCACAACTGGATGTAGTCGCAAGCAGCCGAGCCCGTTTCGAGCCCGATGGCGTGGCAAACGACGAATGCGGTAGCCTCGGCTTCGGTTTCGCGGATTCGGCGCGAGGTGCTGCCGCGGCGATCGTCCCGGTGGAGGAGCTCATGCGCCAGTTCATGGGCGAGCGTTGAGAACTCTTCGGCCAGCGATTGGCCGGGAAGAAGAGTGATGCGGCCGCCGCTCGACGTGCCGCGTGCGGGCGCGATATCGGACGAATATTGGACCGAAATTCCCTTGGCCACTGCGAAGCTGTGGAGCCGTTCGCCAAGTCCACGCGGGTCGCCTTGCACGATTCCGATGTGAGGCAGTTCCTGACCATCGGTCTGGCTGACATCGAACACGTGGGCAGGCCGAAACCCAGCGACGGACGCAGGAGTTTCGTCCGGGTTCATTTCGGTCTCGGATTTGCGGCGAACGATAGGAGCCAGAATCACGATGCCTTTCTCGCCTTTCTTCACGAAGCGTCCCAATTGATTCCAAGTGCGAAATCCCGCGACGTAGCTGGCATTCGGTTTCTGCGAAGCGATGAGCAGAACATTGTGAAAGCTATAACGATGGAAGCGCCCGATGGCCTTGAGATAGCCGGCAAGGACTTCGCTGTGGCCTGATTTCAGGGCAGCGACGAGCTGTTCGGTGGCCTTCTCTGTGATTTCCTTGATTTGTTCTGATTTCATTTCCGTTCTCCTGTGCGGGGATTTGGTTCCCTCACTTGAGCTTGGGGAACCAAAGGACCGCGACTGCAGGAGAACGGAAGAGGTCAAATCAAGAAGCCGGAGCGGAAGGCAACCGGCGTGACACTGAGTCCGCGAGTGGCGCGACGGTGTGCCCGCGGAGGCGGAATCACAGAGATGTGAAACTTAGCGCCTACCGACTCGGGATTTCTGAAGACTTGTTCACCAAAACTTAAGTAGGAGACGGTGCCTCCAGGCTCCTAAGATCTCCTATAAATCAAGGGAGCTGCGCCTTCGCCATACGTGGCGACCAGCCAGCGTCAAGGGGTGCCCACATGGTTTCCGCAACGAGCCGAATCCACAACCGTATTGCGGCCTGGATGACGGTGACATTTCTTTCGGTGTGTTTAGCGGGATTTCGGCCGGTATCTGCACAGGAAATGGAAAGCGCGATATCGGGCACGATCACCTCGGCATCGGGCTCGCGCGTGCCCGGCGCGCTTGTTTCCGCGAAGAGCACCAAAAGGGGTGAAGTGAAGACGGTTATCGCGAGCGCGGATGGCACCTACAAGCTAAACAGCGTGCGTTCGGGAACGTTTGAAGTAACAGCATCCGCGCCTGGTTTTACAGTGGCCACCGCCACGGTAACGGTGACGAAGCATTCCTCACTGGTGATTAACTTGGTGCTCCAGGAGGAAGGCAGGAGTGCGCCTGGCAAGAGCCAAGCGGGAGCATCTGGCGTCAGTGGGGTGGTAAGTACCAAGAGCGTGACGGACCTGCCACTCAATGGTCGTTCCGCATCGGATTTGGCCGCTCTGGAACCGGGGGTCGCCAGTGCTCGTACGCAGCAAACCGGCCAGGCACAGCGCGGCTTCGGTAACCAGATGACCATATCCGGGGGTCGTCCTCGCCAGAACGATGCCCGCTTGGACGGGATCAGCGTCAATGACTACGTGAATGGCCCGCCGGGTAGCGCCCTGGGGGTGAATCTCGGGTCGGATGCGGTCGAGCAGTTCTCGGTTCTTACGAGCAATTACCCGGCGCAGTACGGCCGCTCCTCCGGAGGAATCATCGGGGCTTCAACGCGTTCCGGAACAGGCAATTTCCACGGTGACGCATTCGAATACATACGCAACAGCGCGCTCGATGCGCGAAATTTTTTCGATACGGCGAAACCTCCCTTCCGCCGCAATCAATTTGGCGGGTCGGCTGGAGGGCCGCTCTGGAAGGACCGCACATTCATCTTCGGTGACTACGAAGGACTGCGACAATCGCAAGGAGTCACGCAGGTAGCGACGGTGCCCTCTGCGGCGGCTCGTGCCGGCAACCTATCGACCGGGCGAATCGTGCCGGATCAAAATGTCCTGCGCTTCATAAATACGTTTTACCCGCCACCCAACGGACCTCTTCTGGGTTCTGGGGATACAGGAATCTTTACCTTCGCGGGCCAGCAGGTCACCCCCGAGAACTATTTCACGACCAAGATTGATCATAAATTTTCGGGATCGGACAGCGTCTCTGGCACCTACATGTTTGACGGGGGAACGGTGAGACAGCCGGATGAACTCAACAACAAACGGACGGGATACGACTCGCGGCGGCAGGTTCTTACACTGCATGAGACTCACACGTTCAACCCGCAGCTTTTGAATTCCTTGCATTTCGGGATCAACCGCGTGGTGACGACCACGGGCTTGACGTTCCCCAGCGGAAACTCACAGGTCGCGGACCCCGCCTTTGGCACTGTGCCGGGTCTGAATGCGGCCGCAGTCATCGTGCCGGGGCTCACGTTCTTTTCCGGCGGGTTGGGAACGCCGTCCAATTTCCGCTTTCACTGGACCTCCATCCAGGCTTCGGAGGACCTCTCTTTGACGAAAGGGGTTCATTCTCTGAAGTTCGGGATAAACGTGGAACGCGCCCGGGACAACATCCTTGCGATTTCAAACCCCGGCGGCGAATTTGCGTTCAGCCTGCTGTCGGATTTCCTGAGCAATCGACCTTTTTCGCTGAGCGCGGCGATTCCCGGCACGATTTCCGAGCGGGGACTGCGCCAGACCGTGGTGGGAACGTACCTTCAGGACGACTGGCGCTGGCGACCGAACGTGACGATCAATCTGGGCCTGCGTTACGAGATGGCGACCGTGCCCACGGAAGTTCAAGGCAAGCTGAGCGTGCTCCGGCACCTGACCGATACGCAGCCGCATCTGGGCGATCCGTTGTTTTCCAATCCCACGCTGCGCAACTTTGAGCCGCGGGTGGGTTTCTCGTGGGACCCTTTTCGCGACGGGAAGACATTTCTAAGTGCGGGTTTCGGCATGTTTGACGTTCTCCCTCTGCCATATCTCGTGCAATTTAACGAGCTCTTCTCGGCGCCCTTTTTCAAGCTCGGGAACGCCACGAGTTTGCCTCCGGGTACGTTCCCTAGCGGAGCGTTTGCCATCGTCGATAACTCTTCCAGTGGATTTCGGCAGGGTTATTTTGATCCAAATCCGCGGCGCAATTACGTTATGCAGTGGAACCTGACGGTGGCACGCGATCTGGCGCGGGATGTCAGCCTGCGCGCTGGCTACGTCGGCTCTCGGGGCGTCCACCAGCTTTTCCGCGTGGAAGACGGAGACATTGTTCTACCTTCGCTGACGTCCCAGGGTTATCTCTGGCCTACGCCCGTTGGGAGCGGTACACGGCTAAATAACAGCGCCGGCCTCGTCAACGTGGGTATGTGGCAAGGTAACTCGTTCTACGACGCGCTCCAAGTGAAGGTAAAGGCCAAGATCGGCAGCGGAGCGGAGGTCGAGGGCTCGTACACCTGGGGCAAAACGATTGATACGTCCTCCGGCAGTCTGGTGGGGGATGAATACTCGAATTCGATCGCGAGCCCTTTGTGGTTCAACCCCAAGGCGAATCGAGGTCTGGCGGATTTTAACGTCGCGCACAACCTGGAAGTGAATTACACCTGGGAAATCGGCACGCCAAAGTGGGCCCATGGAGCTAGTGGATGGGCGGTCAGCGGGTGGGAAATAGGAGGAGTGTTCGAAGCAAGCACGGGCGTGCCGTTTACTCCTGGTTTCGGCGGCGACGCGCTCGGTGTAAAGAGTACGGATCCCAATATCGACGTGCCGAATTTGCTTTCCGATCCAGGATGCGGTTCACTTATCAACCCTGGCAATCCGAACCACTACATCAAAACGCAGTGTTTCGCGGTGCCGAATCCCATTACGCTTCGCGGCAATCTGGGCCGCAACACGATCATCGGGCCTGGACTGGTGAATCTCGATTTTTCGCTGTTCAAAAATAATCACATCAAGAGAATTTCGGACACGTTTAATGCGCAGTTCCGCACGGAGTTCTTTAACGTTCTCAATCACACAAATTTCGCCCCGCCCCTCGACAATCGAAACATCTTTGATTCCGCAGGAAAGCCGATTGGCAACGCCGGGCTGATCACGTCCACGCAGACACCGTCCCGGCAAATTCAGTTTGCGCTGAAGTTGATTTGGTGAGCGGGTCTGCGTTGCCAAGGTCTACGCGTCGGAATATCGAGGAGGGTCGCCGTTGGGGGGTGCTCGATACACGAACCAGGGTCGAACCGGAATGGACTGAGTACGCTCTGATTTTCGCTTCAGCATTCCGAAGTCGTACTTCCGAGCCAAGACGGCCGTCCTGGTGTCGGAGGTAAACCGGTATTATTTAGAAGTTCCGCGTCACGGGGCTAAAGACGCCGAAGTCAGAGTCACTCGGTAGCGCGGTGAGCATGGAACGTCAGGCGAAAACTCAGTGCACGACGAAAAACGGCAAGCACGCATCCTGGTCGTAGAAGACGAGGTCAAGATCGCCCGCGCCCTGCAGGAAGGGCTGGAGCGCCAACACTATGATGTCGTCATCGCGCCCACAGGAGAAGAAGGTTTCTTCCTCGTGAATGCCGAGGAATTCAGCCTCGTCATTCTGGATCTTATGCTTCCGGGACGGGATGGTCTGCAGGTGCTGTCCACGCTCCGAAAGCGCGGATTGCATACTCCGGTTCTCATACTCACGGCACGGGATGCAATCGAGGATCGCGTGCAAGGTCTCGACAAGGGGGCCGATGATTACCTCGTTAAGCCGTTTGCCTTCCCGGAGCTTTTGGCCCGCGTCCGGGCGTTGCTTCGACGGACCGAACACGCCGTCCAGCTCAGGCTTGCTGATTCGGAAATGGACGTGGTGACTCGCAAAGCGAGACGGCGCGGACAATACCTGGACCTGACAGCGCGCGAGTTTGAGCTTCTCGAATATCTGTTTCGGCACAAAGAGCAGATCGTCTCTCGGGAGATGCTGGCGCGGTCCATCTGGAAGGAGAGCGCTCGCGCGACGCCGCTCGATAACGTGATGGACGTTCACATCAACCGGCTTCGCCGCAAGGTGGATGAGCCCTTCGACCGCAAATTGATTCATACCGTTCGCGGGGTCGGATTTGTGCTGCGCGAGGAAGAATGAGGTTCGGGCCGCGCAACGTCCGTTCCCGATTAACGGTCTGGTATGTGCTCGTGCTGGCGAGCCTGTTGGCCTTGTACGCGGGGGTTGCTTCGCTATTCCTGTTTTTGAGCTTGCGCGAGGACTTTGACGCAAACCTCGTCCAGGACCTGGAAACGGTGGAAGGGATGCTTTCGAAAGAGCCAAACGGACTCGTATCTCTGCATTCCAGCCACCTTGGCGCGGCCGAACCAAGGATAGGCCATTTCATCGAAGTATGGTCACCGGAGGGTTCGCTCCTGTATCGCAGTGCGGAGTTGCGAGACCAGACACTAGGCGGTCCTCCTGGCCCGGATGAGGGCTTGGCCGACCCAAGGCCGTCGACCAGCCGACTTCCGAATGGCACACGAATCAGGCTAGCCAGCAGCGTCTATCACGTAGAAGACCAGCGCGTGGTTCTGCGGGTGGCCTACAGCGTGGAGAAATTGTGGGGTGAGCTGCGCGAATTCGAATCGGTTCTTTTACTCGGTTTCCCGATCGCTGTGCTGCTCGCCGGTGTTGGTGGCTATGCGCTCGCGCGAAAAGCACTCGCCCCGATCGATCGCATGGCTGTCCAAACACAATCCATATCTGCCGACCGGTTGACGGACCGACTATCTATCGAAAATCCCGAAGACGAATTGGGAAAACTGGCCAGGGTCTTTAACGCCATGCTTGCGAGGCTGCAAGCGGCATTCGATCAACTGCGTCGCTTCACAGCCGATGCCTCCCATGAATTGCGGACACCGCTGACGGCCATTCGGAGCGTGGGGGAAGTAGCGCTCCAGGAGGAAAAGAGTCCTCGAGAGTATCGCGACGTGATCGGCAGCATGTTGGAAGAAGTGGACCGCCTGACGCGTCTGGTGGAAAGCCTGCTCACCCTTTCCCGTGCGGACGCGGGCCATGTTCAGCTGCAGCGTGTGGACATTTCTCTTCTTGCTCTCGCAAGAGAAGCCAGTTCGATGGTGGAAGTGCTGGGGGAAGAAAAACGGCAAAGCATCGACATTGAGGGCGACGCAGGTCTTATCGTCAGCGGCGACCGGCTCATTCTCCGGCAAGCCATGGTCAACCTGCTGGATAACGCGATTAAGTATTCGCCGGTCGACAGTCGAATCTCGGTTCGGGTAGCAAGGGCGGCAGGCAACCGCGTATCCATGGAGATCGCTGACGAGGGGCCTGGAATACCGGTCGAACATCAGCCGTATGTTTTCGATCGGTTCTATCGAGTCGATAAGGCGCGAACGCGGGAATGGGGTGGCGCCGGGCTCGGACTGTCCATCACGCGCTGGGCGGTAGAAGCGCATGGTGGCGAAATATCCTTACAGAGCAAAGAAGGAAGTGGCGCCACATTTCGGGTCTCATTCCCGCTGACGAATGATTCTTCTTCGGACCCAACACGAGGAGCTCCCCGGTGAGAAAGATCCTGGCAATCCTGGCAGCCGTCACTGTTGCTTCCGCGCTGAGTTGGATGATCTTCGAATCGCGGGAAGGCAGGTATTTCTCGCCCAGGCGGGTGCCGGCGGAAAGCGCTGCTCCCCTGCAATCTTCCGGCAAGTCTTTTCTCTACGACTTCGATGGCGATAACGAGGGTGCTCCGCCAGCAAAGTTTCACGGTGTGCGGACCGGCGAAGGACCAGACGGTAAGTGGGCCGTGGTGGCGGATATCAGCGCTCCCTCCAGGCCGCGCGTGGTTGCGCAAACAACAACGGAGCCGAACGACGATCGGTTTCTGCTTCTTATTGCCGATGAGGGCCGTTTCCAAGACCTGGAACTGGGCGTTAAATTCAAAGCTGTGTCCGGCGAGATGGACCGCGCTGCGGGGCTCGTTTTCCGGCTGAAGGACGCGAATAATTACTATCTGGCGCGCGCCAACGCCCTGGAGGACAACTATCGGGTTTACCGGATTGTCGGGGGAAAGCGCCGGCAGTTCGCGGGCGCGAATTTCAAAGTAACGTCCGGCGAATGGCATGAGCTGCGCGTCGAATGTATCGGAAACAAGGTCATCTGCTATTACGACGGCGCGAGGAAGATCGAAGCAAGCGACAGCACGTTCAAAGATGCCGGCAAAGTCGGGGTGTGGACCAAAGCGGACTCCATGACGTACTTCGACGATCTGAAAGTGGTGGCGAAATAGCTACGCGGAACAGGGCCGGCAGATGGATGAACAAGGATGGTGTGATGTTCAGGAGCAGTGGAGGCGAAGCGTCCGAGCCAAAGGCGGCCGCCAAGAGACGAGCCGTCTGGGGGATGGCTGTTTCCTTTATCGCAGCGGGTGCACTGGGTGTCGGGATCATTTTTGGCGTTCAGAATCATGAAGACCATGTCCTGTCCGCACAAATCACAAAGACGGAAGGTGAGTTGCGGGCAACCGGGGCGCGGATTGCGGATATCAAGGACCATGAGTTCACGACCATGGCGGAGTACGTTGCCGCCTATGCACAGATCGAACCCCTGCTGACGGAATACGATCAGAAGTTGCGCGAGTACAGTGAGCTTTACAACACGGCTCAACAACGAGATCAGAAACGAGGGCTGCTCAATATTCAGCGCTTGCACAACCGCTACAACCCCGAAGTGTGGCGGAACACATCGGAACTCATCGCGATTATTCGCGAGATCAACGACGTCATGAAGAAGGAAGCGTCTGTCATTCAAGACATGCGCTCGCTGCCCGAACAGGAACAAGTCCAGTTCTGGCACGAGGAGTTCATGCCTCTCGTGGCGCAAGAGCATGGTTTGCGTGAGCGGCTGTTAGTCGCGGGACAGAAAGTGTCTCAGGAGCGTTCAACGCAATGAAGCGAGAGCTGATCTAGCGCTCAATCCAAGAGTCGCCTGCACGGAGGCAGTTTGCAGCCGTGCCCCGCGTACGCCCTTCCTCCCAATAGGCCCGACTCGTTCTCGGAAGAAACTGAAGAATTGACGTAACCTCTGTTACAGTTCTAACATCACAAGGGAATGGATGTACGAAAACAGTCGAATGTGGCTTGGCTGCTGCTGGCGTTTACGCTGCCCACCAAGCGGGCGAGTCAACGCGTTGAGGTGTGGCGGAAATTGCAACGCTACGGAACCGTGCCGCTCGGAAACTCCGGGTACCTGCTGCCGAGCAATCCCGTGAACGAAGAACGCTTTCAGTGGCTGGCCACGGCCATTCGGAAATACGGCGGTGATGCCTCCATCGTTCACGTGCAGGGGATCGACAATATCTCGACCCCTCAATTGATCGGACGCTTTGGGGAAGCCCGCGGGCGGGAATACCAGGAGTTGATGCGGCAACTTAATCAGTTTTCGGCTCTGCCCCTGCAAAAGCGGGCCATCGGCCGTCTCAGCCGGCTGCGAAGCCGCTTTCAGGAGATTGTCGAGGTGGATTTCTTCGATAGCCCCCTGCAGAAGCGCGCAGGGGAGCTGCTGGCGAAGGCCGATGCCGCGCGGGTGGCCACGCGGAAGCCGGAAACGCCAAAGATCGACCCGCAAGATTACAAGAGCAGGGTCTGGGTTACGCGGCCGAGACCGGGTGTGGACCGCTCCGCATCCGCCTGGCTGATTCGAGGCTTCATCGATTCCAAGGCGCGATTCGCCTTTGCTCCGGAAGAAAAAGTTCCGGACGCATCC
>WNFI01298203.1_pt1 | contig 19746 bp, 14 predicted proteins | sample 5400471 | NCBI WGS metagenome assembly WNFI01 (sample SAMN13153348, study PRJNA577476) | soil metagenome | isolation source: 100 cm saprolite on Douglas fir-dominated hillslope | place: USA:California | collected 2013-09-17
GCTATTTTGCGCAAGCCCATGAGTCGCTTAACCCGGACAACACTGTCCTTGACGAATTGCTTAGCCACAAAGACCTGCCGATGACCGATGCCAGAAAGCATCTGGCACAATTCCTGTTTCGCAAAGATACCGTCTTCAAACAAATTAGTGTCCTGAGCGGTGGCGAACGCGGGCGGCTGGCGCTGGCAATCCTGGCACTGGAGGGCGCTAATTTCCTGCTGTTAGACGAGCCAACCAACCATTTGGATATTCCGGCCCAAGAAGTGCTGCAAGAGGTCCTCGAAAACTTCGAGGGAACGATCTTGCTCGTCTCACATGATCGTTATCTTGTAGATCGGTTGGCTACACAGATTTGGAACCTGGAAGCGGGCCATCTCCAGGTGTTCGACGGCAGTTACCAGGAGTTCCTGGCGACCCAGACGTTGGAGGCTCAGCCACAGCGTTAGTGCGCCGTGCCTACAGGTTTAACTGGCAGTAATTCTAGAGAGATTTTCGGGGCGACCCGAAATGTCCAGGCGGAGACGAAACAGCGCTCCGCTCGCCGTGGTCACATAGATGTCGCAATAGTCTGGGCCGCCAAACGTGACAGACGTGACGTTTTTCACCGGAAACTGAATGCGGCGCTCTTCAGAACCATCAGCCGCGTACCGGACGAGGCAAGAACCGTCCCAACGCGCCGACCATATATATCCCTCTGCATCGACGGTCAGCCCATCGGGAATACCTTCCCTGTCAGGAACCTCGGCAAATATGCGCCGATTCGTGATTGCGCCACTGGTTTTGTCGTAGTCAAAGCGGTAAATCGCGCGGTTCGTCGTGTCGGTGTGATAAAAACCGGAATCATCCGGGGTGAAGCCCATGCCATTCGACTGACCGATCCCGTCCAAGACTCTGGTAATTGTCCCGTCGGTGTCGAGTCGATATAGACGTGCGGCCCGTTCTTTCGTCGACATCGTTCCGCAAAAAACACGACCAGCGGGGTCTGCAATCACGTCATTAAAGCGTGTTGTGCGCTCGTCCGGAAGTTCGTCAATCAGGGTTTCTGTTTCGCCGTTGCGCCAGACCCTGACACTGCCTCTTGCCATAAACAATAACAAACTTCCATCGATCTGGATCGTAAAGCCGCCGATAGTTTCGCCCGAATAGCACTGCTCATGTTCGCCAGAAGCCGGGTCATAGCGGAAGATTCGCCCTGTAGGGATATCGATCCAGTACAGGAGCTGCTCCATCGGATGCCAGAGGGGATTCTCGGCTGTCTGACACGCAACGTCAGCAACAAGCTCAAGGTTGGCGCTCATCAGTTACGCCTTTTATGAATCAGCATAGACAGCCTGCTCTAAGCCTCGCAGGTAGCCAATTGCAAACAACCGTCCAATGGATGAATAACCCGCATGTTCATTGCTGTCGCCTTCCATCGTGGGAACATGGTCAGGTCGATATACGCCGTCAAAGCCAATATCACGGTAAGCTCGCATACAGGCCAGCATATCGGTTTTGCCATCGTCATGGAAGGTTTCGACAAAGTTATCAGGCACGCCGCGTACGTCCCGCATGTGGACAAAAAAGATTTTCCCCTGCTGTCCGAAGTGACGAATGACTGACGGCAGATCGTCGGTCATCAGCGTGAAATTGCCCTGACACAGCGTAATGCCGTTCACCGGGCTTGGCACGAGATCGAGAAGGCGCTGGAAATTCTCGACGCTGCGCATGATGCGCCCCAACCCGCGAATGGGTGACAGTGGTGGATCATCGGGGTGCATTGCTAACTTCACATTCGCTTTTTCGGCGACGGGAACGACCCGCTCCAAAAAGTATTTGAGGTTATCCCACAGTTGTTCCTCGGTGACTATGCCGTATTCGGTCAACGGCGCGTCTTTCATGAGCCGGTGATCATAGCCGGTCACGGTTGCGCCGCCGCGAGTCGGCACCGTCGTCGAAGTCCGCATCCAGTTGAACACAGGCATCCACTCGTAACACCAGACTGAAATCCCTAACGTGCCCATATTGCGGATCAGGTCACAGGCAGTTTCAATTTCCTCATCACGTCCAGGTAAGCCTAATTTCGCCTTGTCTAGCGGCGGGCGGCTTTCGAGTACGTCAAATCGAAAGCCGCTATCTTCATACGCGGTTTTCAAACGCACGAGCGAAGGGTAGCTCCACGGCAAATCCTCTTTACCGCCGTTGAGTCCTCGGCTGAAATCCATGACGCCTACTACGTCATCGATCCCGCATTGTCTGGCAAGATTCCACAGCGCCGTACGCTGCGGCGGCAATATTTCAGCGATCCGCATCATGGTTGATTCTCCGTTGCGAGGTTGTCCCAATTGGCAACCGAGTATTCCGGTTCAAAACCAATTAACGCCCGCGCTTTCTCAATGCTAACGAGTGACAGGGTATCAGTCAATGCGACGTTAGACTGGCTGACTTCCGGGAAGAAATAACGAGCCAACACCGCCGACTCATATCCTATTGAATTGTGGTCGTCATTAACAAATAGCGCGTGCGACCCCTCATAATCAGCAGTCACGCCTTTTTCAAGCGATTGTGCAGCGTCCCGTACATCGAGGAAAGCCCACAGGTTGTAGCGGTCAAAAGCGTCGATATACCACAACAGATCGTCCGTGTTATTTCGTTGGGGCCACTTGGCAACGCCGTCTTTGTATTCGAATGGTCGTCGCTTGCGATACTCCAATGTGCGTTGCTTTACGTCCGCGAGGCGTGCCTGACGCTCGGTCTCAGATAGCCGCGCAAGCTCGTCCATCACCTTTTGCGAGGTCTCGCGTCGCAGGCGGTAGTCGTCCGTCTTAATGAAGTCGTTGGCGTATACCCCCGGAAAGCGCAGTGCAACACTGGAAATTCCGTCGCGTCGCCAATAATATCTGCCGATGTCTTCAATCATTTCCTTTGAAAATGAATACGGATCGGTGGTAAATGAAGGGTGTTCCTCGTCAACAGGCAGGTATTTGATTGCCATATCGGTGACACCCCACGCTGCGCCAAGCGCGTTGATCGAACTGGCCTGTACAACGCGGCGAATCCCCTCGGCAGCGGCAGCTTCAAAGACATTGAACGTACCTGCAACGTTTACCTCGAAGAGCCTGTGTCCAGGTGCCAGTGACGGTCCGCGAATGGCGGCAAGATGGATCACGGCATCACACCCGCGCATCTGGCGGCGCAGGTCATCATAATCCAGGATATCGCAGGTCACATAGTCTGCGCCTGGAACTTCAGCCTCGCGGTTCAGGTCAATCACCCGCACATCCCAACCGTTATGCACAAGCCGTTCTGTCGTTGCTTTACCGATATGGCCTGTGCCGCCTGTCAGAAGGACTCTCATCAAAATATCCCCTTGTTTATCAGCCTAAAAAGAGTACCAGAACAAGCTATAATTGCCGCTCATTGAGGTTAACCATGAAAATCTTTAATTCACCTGAGAATATTACCGAACTAACGCGTCTGTGGCAGGGGGATCGTTTGCCAGATGGTCGCCCTCACGTTTCCGATAGTCTCCTTGAGCGCCTGAAATCAATCACCAGTGAGCAGGCATGGCACATCCTCGATAAGGAGCGGTACCTGTGGCAGTTCGAGGGGAACTGGTTTCGCACGCATCCTGAACGGATTCTGGTTGGACGAGCTGTAACCGCGCAGATGATGCCCTTTCGGCCCGACCTGAACGCGCTCGTACAGGAATCTGGTGAGCGCGAAGGTCGAGTCGGCGGACAAAACTCATGGGTGATCGACACGCTCCAACCAAGTGACGTTTTAGTAGTGGACCTGTACGGAAAAGTGCGCGAAGGTACGTTTGTTGGAGACAATCTCGGTACGTCGGTTCGCGCTCGCACGCGTGCCGGGGCCGTTATCAATGGCGGTCTGCGCGATTTGGACGGCGTAAGTGAACTCACTGATGTTGCATTCTTTGTGCGCGGCGTTGACCCCACCCCAATTCGGAACACCACATTGATCGGCGTAAACATCCCGATCAGGATTGGCGAGGCTACCATTTTACCCGGGGATATTGTGCTTGGTACTCCTACGGGCGTGACGTTCATCCCACCCCATTTACTGAAGTCCGTTGTTGAGACTGGTGAGCGAATCAATTTGCGTGACACGTTCGGCAAACAACGGCTAGCAGAGAAAAAATATACCCCCGGAGAAATTGATGTGGAAGACTGGCCGCCACATATTCAGCAAGATTACGACCAGTGGTTAGCAAATCGGCAGCAATGAGAACAATGCCCTACGCTGAGCGCAGTAGGGTATTCCCCAGTTTACCGGGCTAGATAGCGTTTAGAGTACGAAATTATCGTTTGGCGTGACCCACAAGAGTATAATCTGTCCCCACGTTGCTTAAGAAAGAGCGCGGCAAGATAACCCAAACAGAAAGTGTTGTATGCGAAACACGGGACAGAAAGTGGAGAAGCGGTACATCGGCGAGGCGGTAGACATTACATACGACTCCAGGCGCTGTATTCATGCTGAAGAATGTATTCATCACCTAGAGTCGGTATTCAAAAAGAATGTGTGTCCCTGGATCAATGCTGACGGAGCGCCCACGCAAGAAATCATGGACGTGATAGTGCAGTGCCCATCGGGAGCGCTCCACGCAGAACCGAAGAACGGTATCCCAGCAGAAGAGACTCCACAGCGGAATATCGTCTCGCTGTGGAAAGACGGCCCGCTGCAATTTATTGGCAATCTGGAAATCAGTGGCGCGAACATCAACATCAACGAGACACGGGCTACGCTATGCCGCTGTGGAGCATCCGCCAATAAACCATTTTGCGATAACAGTCACCACGACATTGATTTTGAAGCGATAGACGGCGAACACATTGCCGTTGAGGTCGCGGATGATCCGACAGGAAATGTCATGATTACGCTGGAAAGCAACGGACCTTATCAGGTCACAGGCAATATTGAGATTCTTAACACAGTGGGTGAGGTAATATTTGTCGGTGCGGAAGCAACGCTGTGCCGCTGCGGTCACAGCGCGAATAAGCCATTCTGCGACGGGACCCACGAAGTAATCGGATTTCAGGCAGACTAGAGACAAAAAGTACAGAGACCCAATGAATATAGATGTGCAGAATCTAACGGTCAAAAACAATCCAGCAGAGAATCGCTTCGAGGTCCAGTTAGGCGATAAGTTGGGGGTGCTGGAGTATCGCAAACATGGCGCACTGTATGTCCTGACGCATACCGAGGTACCGAAGGAATTGCGTGGGCAGGGGATCGCGAACCGCTTAGTACATGAAGCGCTCGAACAGATCAAGGCAGAGAATGGACAGATCGTCCCGCAGTGCCCATTTGTGAAAACCTATTTACGGCGATACCCTGAATATCAACCGCTTGTAGCGCATAACGCCGACAGTTAGGAACTTATTCGGATCTATCCTAACTCACCGAAAATAGACGCGGTTTTGGCTTAATTACTCACACGCGGCATCGATGGGGCATCCCACCCCAGCCGGTTGACCCCATCCAGGGCCGCTGTTTTGTAGCATTCTGCCAGCGTGGGATAGTTGAACACGGTGTTAACAAAGTAATCGATTGTGCCGCCAAACGTCAAGACGGCTTGCGCGATATGAATTAGCTCGCTAGCTCCCTCACCGATGATGTGTGCGCCCAACAATTGCCGAGTCTCAAGGTGAAAAATAAGTTTCAGAAGACCGCTACTATCTCCGATGATCTGCCCACGTGCGATTTCGCGATACTGGGCTTTGCCGACTTCGTAGGGAATACCCGCTTCAGTGAGTTCTTCCTCGTTTCGACCAACCGTTGAAATTTCGGGGATCGTGTAAATGCCGTAAGGAAATAGCTCTGGCGAACTCTTGGCGTCGACGCCGAAAGCATGACAGGCCGCTAGCCTCCCCTGTTCCATTGATGTTGAAGCCAAGCTCGGAAAGCCGATCATGTCGCCAACTGCATAAATATGTGCAATATCGGTTTGATAGCAACTGTTAACCTTGAAGCGCCCGCGTTCGTCTGGTTTGAGGCCGATAGCTTCCAGGTTTAAACTCTCTGTAGCGCTCGTTCGACCCACACTATACAGTGCTTTGTCCGTGATCACCTGTTTGCCGCTCGCCAGGATAATCTTCACACGCTCGCCATGCTCGTCTTCTATCGGCTCAATCGCTTTGACCTCTTCGCCCAGTCGCAAGGTGAGGCGGTTTTGGCGCAACTGATAGATCAACGCCTCGATAATTTCTGAGTCGACGAAGGAAAGCAATCGAGGCCGTTTGTCGATGAGCGTGACGCGAACGCCGAGTGCTGCAAAAATACTGGCATACTCGCATCCAATGACGCCCCCGCCTACAACAGTCAGGGTACGGGGAATACGATTAAGTTGCAGAATATCGTCACTGGCGAGAATGTTTCGCCCATCAAAGGGAATACGAGGATCTTTGGTCGCCACCGTACCCGTAGCGATCACGATGGACGCAGCAGTCACATCGTGATAACCTCGCCCATCAACATGATTTAGGCGGACACTATGCGGCCCGATGAATGAACCATCGGCAGCCAGCATTTCGACGTTGTTTCGCATCAACTTATGGCGTGTCACATCAATCTCATGGCTGACCACGCGGTCCGTGCGGAAAAGCAAATCTTCCACTGTAATATGCTGCTTTACGGTATACGACGAGCCATATACCCCACGCTCCCGGTAACCTGACAGATATAGAGCGGCCTCGCGAAGTGTTTTACTTGGGATCGTGCCTGTATTGACGCTCACTCCACCAATCACGGCTTTACGTTCGACAATTGCCACACGCTTATCTAGCTTCGCCGCCTGGATAGCTGCCCGCTGCCCGGCAGGTCCGGAGCCGATGACCAGCATATCGTAATCAAAGTCCGACATTAGACCTCCGATGTTCATTCAGCATAGGCACCAATAAATTGTACGCCTGAAAAGGATTCACAGAAAAATATCCCAACAAGGTAATCATGCTTAACTTTAACCGGGTGTGGCGGCAACCCGGTCAGACGTGATTGTTAGAACGTAATCTTCATTTGGCACCTTTCCAGTAATCTCTATTAGATAGGTACCGTCCGCAGGCAGCGTAAAATGTTGCATCTGTATATCGCCTGTCCCCGTTTGCCTCGCCAGTTCGCGCCCATCCAACGTCGTGATCCGTATCGCAGCGGCAGTAAGTGATTGCAGGCGCAAACTGATCAGTTCGCCTTTGACGCCAGAATACTTTCGATGCCTGATTCCCTGCTTCGTATACTTTCCACCGTTATCCCCAGGCTTTGCCGCTTGAGGTGTATCATCTTCAAGCTCACTCTGTACCGCTGTCTCAAATGCAGCCAGGGTAGCATCTAGACTCCGAAGCACGGGCGTGACGCGCGACTCAGCGATCTGCTCAGCCGGAGGGAACATCAATGCTTTTTCAACCCCGGTGCGGGCATCCCACAGGCGGACGGTGCCATCATCGCCCGTGGAGAGAATTTGCGTTCCATCTGGCGACCAGGACACCCAGTTGACGTTTGCCTTATAGTTCATCATGCGGATTTGCTTCCCGGATTGTGCATCCCAAACCCGTACAGTGCCATCAAAGCTTGCGGTTAAAATCTGAGTCTCATCTGGTGACCAGGATGGTTGCACGATGAGGTCTTCATGCCCCATTAGTTTATATATCAGCTTGCCAGAGTGAGTATCCCAAACTGTAAGCGACCCCAACCCCCATAACAACAGGCGGGAAGTGTCGCGTGTCCAATAGCCACCAGAAATGAAATCGGTATCCACCTGCGTATCCAGTGTAAATAATGGCTTGCCTGTGGTTGCATCCCACAAAATAGCCGTACCCTGGTTGGCTCCGGTCATGATCTGTGATCCATCCGGAGACCAGGACACCGCGATGATTTCGAGAGGCTGGTTGGCGATTTTTTGTGTATCGCTTTGCTTGTGTCCCACCAGCGTGAACAGAACCTCTCCGGTTAGTGCATCCCAAACCAACGCGGTTCCGTCCTCGCTGCTTGTGGCTATGCGTTTTTCATCGGGCGACCAGCGAACATCTGTAATTGCCTCCGTGTGTTTGTTTAAAAGCAGCAGCATTTTACCGTTGGCAGCATCCCAGACGCGGGCACTCCCATCATCGCTGCCGGTTAAAATGCGTGTACCGTCGTGGGACCAGGACAAGCCGTGAATCGGCTTTGTATGTCCGCTCAATGTCGCCAGAAGCTGTCCAGTCTCCGCGTCCCATATATGGGCAGTGTTGTTCAGGTTAGCAGTCGCGATGCGTTTGCCATCGGGCGACCAACGCCCGCGCGGAAAATCTGGCTCATTAAACTGCTGCACCTGGATGGCACTTTGAGCGTCCCAGACGCGTACAGTTCCATCACCCATCGCTGTCAAAAATCGTTTACCATCGGGCGACCAGAATGCCGTCCAGACCCTTGCGAAAGGTGCGCGTTCACTCGCTCTGATGGTCGCAACAACCGGAACAGCGGTTGGCGTGACAGATGCAATCGGGGTACGGCTTGAAATGGGACTGGCACGTGTGACGGCCAGCGCAGTAGTCATGGTCAGCGCGGGAAAGGGTGTGCGCGTAGGCAGACTGCTCACGGCATCACCGCATGTTGGTGTCAGATTGTAAACCTGCCGTTCAGCGCAGGTGAACTCGGGTACCGTTCGGTTTCGATATGTCCAGGATAGCAAATCGTCCAATGAGCGGTCAATACGCCATGTCGTAAGACGACCCCCAGTCAATTTAGTATCCGAGAAATACCCCACACTGAGTGCCTGATGTCCATCCGGGCTAAAACTTAACCCAGATACAACATAATCCGTCACCAATTTGCGCTGAGCACCGCCGGACGCAATATCCCAGAGAATAAGTGTTTCATCCCATCCACCGGAAATAAGCGCCCGATCATCGGGGCTGAACGACGCGCTCTCAACCGACGCTGTATGCCCATTAAGTTTGCGGAGAAGGGTATTGTCTGCCACCGTTAGTAGCGAGATACTGTTGTCAGCCTCGGCAATCGCTAACATAGCGCCATCGTGGCTGAAGGCCAGCGCAGCGCCGTTCGGCTTTCCCGTAGCACGGCGGTAACGCAGTACACCCGTCGGCACATCCCACACCCGGAGTTCACGCTTCACACATTGGTTGCTGGTCGCAACTTCGATACAGCCGACAGCCGCAGCGGTTTGTCCGTTATCGGTTATCCCCACCCCGGATACTGTATAGGGATATGCGTCGAGGTGACGAGCGGCTAACCCTGTCTGTGTATCCCATACTATGACCTGACCATCTTCACCGCCCGTCACAGCGACCTGCCCCTGTTTGTTGACGGCGACGCCATTCACCGTCAGGTGATGGTCATGAGCCGTCCAGAGCGATTTTCCGGTGGTCAAATCGAGCCGATCTACCGTACCATCACTGTAACCAACCAGCGCACTATTTCCATCCGGCAGCATAGCGAGTTTGCTTACAGAAGCTGCGATAGATTTTGCATAACTTCGAATCTCGGTTCCATCGCTAGCATCCACCAGGCGCACCCCATCTACCACGCCTACCGCGAGCAGCCTGGCATCCGGGGAATAGGCACCATCCGAAATTACCAGTTTGGAAAACGCAGTTCGTGCAGTGTAGTTAAACTGCATTGCTCCATTCCGCAACGTAGCGTCCCATAGAATTGCGCCTGTCTGCCCAGCCTTTTCGAGAGTCAGTACATATGAACCGCTGGGGCTGATTGCTGTCGAAAGCCCTGTACCGCCAAAGAATGTGTGTAATAGACTCCCCGACTTAACATCCCACAGTTGATAGATGCCGTTTTCCTCTCCTGCCAACACGCGTTGACCGTCCAGGGTCAGGCTCATCGAGAATACGAAGCTCTGCAAGCCAGTAAACTGCTTCAGAGTTGCGCCTGTTTCTGCATCGATTAGGAACAACCCCCGCACGTCACCCGTGAACTGCGAACAGAGAAACGCCTTCCCATCTGGTTGGAACGCGACCCGATAACAGCCGTCACCAATGGACAACGCCAACTCTGCGACCTGCTTCTGCGTTTTCACATCCCACAGCAAGGCTGGATGTCCACTGAGCCTTATCGTAGTCAGGATTTGCTTGCCATCCGGCGTGAAGGCCGCTGCTGAGAACCCTCTGCCAAGACTGGATATAGGTGGGAAAGGGTCAATCTCACCCAGCTGCGTCCCGCTTGGAATATCCCACAGAAACAGCCGACCATCAGTCCCGGCGGAGAGGGCGGTTTTGCTATCCGGCGTGAAATCCAGCGAGTGAACACCTCCCGTATGCCCCACCAGGCGCTTAATGAGCTGGCCCGTGCTGATCTCCCACAATGTCACTTCGCCATTGTTCAATTTGGTATCGTTCTGACCACCCCCAGCCGCCAGCAAATAGTGCCCGTCTGGGCTGAAGCGCAGGGCTGTAATCACCTGCTGATGTCCAACGAGTTCGCGCACGAGCTGATGTGTCTTGACATCCCATAGGCGAAGCGCGCCGGTTGAAGACCCCGTTGCTGCGAGTTTCTCGTCGGGGCTAAACGCGACATTGACCACAGATCCGTTGTTCTCTGGGAAGATCGCCAGCGCTTGCCCGCCCGTGTAGGCATACTCTGACAGCACGGACTGCGCCAGCGCCGACGGGTCTTTGATCTGGTTAGCCTCAACGGCCAGAGCCAGCGCCAGATCAGGATTGGTCAAATTTGCCAACCGCGCACTCGCCACCAACGCCAGACTGTTCGATTCATCTGCTCTCCGTACCGCCGTGGCGGCGTTCGCGTCAGCACGCACAGCGTTGGTAGTCGCGACCTGCGATTGCCAAAATGCCAGCAATGCCAGAATGCTGGCGACAACGATACCGACGGTTAGGGCGCTGATCACAACGCGCTGACGGGCATTGCCAACCTGTCGACTGGCACGTATGAATGCGATCTGTTCTTCGGTCGGAGGGTTGTGCTTGGGTCCTGCGCCAGATCTCAGCGCAAGCTCAGTGGCGCTCAGCCACTCTTCGGCGCTTTTCAAATTATCGCCCCGCAGCGTCAAGCTCGGCCTGCGCCCGGCCCCAATCCACTCGACAGCCTTCTGTTGCAACCGCGAGTGATAATTCGCATAATCCAGGTCCGTATCAATTGCCGTTAGAATGCGCTGATAGCGTTCGGTATAATCACCGGGATTAACGAACTCAGAACCCTGTATATTTGACACGAAATGCCAGTTGTCCCGTACCAGATCCAGCAGGTCGCGCCCTTCGAGCCGACTGGTGACGTACTCTTTACTCTCCTCTTCCGACATTTTGGCAATCGTGCCCGGGTAATCGATGCTGCTGAATTCTGGCTGAGCACCAGCAAGAATACATCCGCCTGCAAAATGCCTTTTTTGATTTCATCCCACCAGGGAGCGGTGACCCTAATCGCGTCTGGCTTGTTATCGATCCAGACCTTGTGTTGGGCTTGCTCCAATACTGCCACAAGGTTCTGGGCGAACTCAGTATCTTTTCGTGAATACGAGATAAAGATTGATGCCATATGTGATTCGCCTCTCTGGTGAAAGGTCAATTAAATGTATATATTTGCTTAGAATTCACTCCCGCAACCGGTCACATAGTCTCGTTTGAATTGTATCATTGTTCGTGTTATAGGGTTTTGCTTAATGAAAGATCGGCATGAGGAACTACACCACGCACTCCTCCCCTATGGAACGAGCAGCGAAGTTGTCGTTGCTAGTTGATCTGATCATCGCCCGTCGCCCTGGCACCCTCCAGCGGACACTGCACAGGCCAGTCTTCGGATGAGGTTTTCGGCGATTGAATCAGCCGGATCTTAGCTTTTCGACCCGCTCTTGAAAGGCTGCAATCTCAAGCGCACCATCCAAAACGCCAAACTCGGTGTGGTAGGTGCGTTTTTCACCCGGTTGCAGAACGATCAATTGACCACGTTCCCGCGCAATTTCGCGCCCAAAGGTATTTGTGCATGGTTCAATCCCGACGGCATATTGTCCTTCGCCCATCATTCGCCATTCGAGATAGACCGGGAATTGCTGCCGATTGTAGACGACGTATAGCCCGCGCCCGCCATCGCCCAGTTTGGGGTTAACGATGGCGACTGGCACACTGCCGTCGTCCTCTGCCCCCATCTCTAATTCAAAGCCCTGCAATACCCAATCTTTCTGCGGACCGATGAAGCGCGTGTACTCGTTGGGATCGCTGGCTGGTAGTCCGTCGGGAATGGCAGGCGGCTTCAGTACAGGAGCCACAAATTCTGATCCATCGTCTACAATTGGGAAGCCAACGTTAATGTGATACAACAACATATGCTTGGTCGGCAAAAATCCGGCATTCTCAATTTCGTCGTGCATGACGAAACGTGATTCGCCCAGATGAGCCGTGTAACGCCGAGTCAGAACCAGATGCTCGCCGTAAGCCTGCGACTGCACGACGCGCCCCTCGGCCTCAATGATGCAGTCGTCACCTTCCCAGCGTTCGCCGTAGCGCAGCAACTGTCCCGGAATCATCGCCATGCGGTCATGGACGCCATAGGTTTCTGTTGGACGCGCCGGGAAGTTGTAAGCAGACACGTCATCAGTTTCGGGATTGCCGATGTGAACCATCCCGGCAGATGTGTTGAGTCCACCCAGGGCCGTCCGCAACCAGCCAAAGTCGTTTTGCTGCTCGAAGTACCACGGCCCCGGCAGCATAGTAGGGGGAATCCAGGCCATTGATGTGCCGCGATACTCGCAGTAGCCAACATCCATGCCGCGCTCGACGGCGACCTTAAATTCCAGGCCGGTCCCGGTGCGGAATTCAAGATAGCGCACGCCGCGTGCCGAACCATCCCCTGCTTCTAGTAGCTGCACGCCGCCAATCTGCGAGATATGACCGACATGGCGCATCAATTCAGCCCGTGTATAGGATTTTCCGAATAATTTAGGCATTGTGAGTCCTTCTGTTAGCCATTCCAACCACTGCTGCGCAGCCATTCCTGGGCCTCGGCCTCGGCACTATCGGGTGTGAGCGGCAACGTTACGCTTTGATGCTGGTGCAAACTCATCTGGGTAGCACGCAATATTTCCAATGCCCGGTAGCCATCCCACCCGGTGACGACAGGCTGTTCGGCCCCGCGAATGGACTGGACAAAATTTTCGATGAGCCACATATAGCCGCCAAACTCTTCGTCAAAAAGCAGCGTGTTGGGCACTGCTGGACGCCAGGATTGGGTAGCCGCCGCCTCGCCGTCATATAGAATTAATTCAAGCTGGTCTTCGACTGCGGCCCAGGCGTGATCGCCATACACCTCTACCCGTTCCCACGGCTTCAGACTCAGCGCGGTTGAACTGGTCGTGATCGAGCCAACCGCGCCGCTCACAAACTCCAGGGTCAAGGCGGCGCTGTCCACTGGATAATGCCGCGTGTTCCTGCCATAGCGATTCACGCCCGAAGCGTAAACGGACCGTACGTCGCCCATCAGGTAACGTGTCAGGTCAAAGAGATGAATCGTTCCTGATTCAAACAGATCAACGTAATCGTAGCCGAGGTTGAATTTAGCGCTGTACAATGCAGGATTGTGCAATGGTCCGCTCTCGATAAATCGTTTCAGGCGGCGGTAGGGCGGAGACAGCCGTTTGTTCGCGACGGACATCAGGCACAGGTGCTTATCATCCGCCATCTGGCAGATTTGCTGTGCATCTGGCATCGAGCGGGTGATCGGCTTTTCAACCAGAACATGCCGTCCTGCGTCGAGCGCGGCCCGGACATGTTCAGCGTGCAGATTGTCCGGACTAAGCACGATGACGGCCTGAAACGCTTCCTCGGCCAACATGTCCTGATAATCGCGATACCATTTGCCGCCATAAATAGCCTGGACTTTGCGGCCATGCTCTTCGCGCGGTTCGGCAAAAGCCACGATCTCGACAGGTTCCCAGATCATGCGCAGGCGAGCAACTGCCGGGAAATATTTGGATTGAGCAACGCCACCTGCTCCAATAATCGCTATTCGTACAAGAGGGCGGGCAGCGCGTGCCGCATCGTAAGCCACGCCGTAAACGTCGCCCTGACCGAATGCCTTATCAAGCGGGGTGTGCCCGTAGGTGTCATAGCCCATTCCATAGTCGGCGGTCATCGTCAATTATCCTTGCTGCACCGGGGTACGATTCAGCAACTGGGCGCTAACGACACTGAATAACAGCGCCAGCAAAATAGCGCTGCCCTTGTACACTGCAATCTGCGAATCGAGCATTCCCAGATTGCTCAGGCCATTGTTAAGCACGGAAATGAACAACGCACCAATCAGCGTCCGGCGCAGGCGACCAGAGCCGCCCTGGAATGGGTTACCGCCGATGATCACGGAGACAATGGCGTCTAATTCCAGGCCGTAGACGGCATCAGGTGATGCAGTCCCCAGTCGTCCAATCGTGATCAGGGTCGCGACTGCAACCAGCACGCCAAACATAGCGAACATCAGCACTTTATAGCGAGTGGTGTCCACACCTGCCTGGATCGTGGCCCGCTCATCACTACCCATCGCGTAGGTATAGCGTCCCAGGCGAGTCTTGTGAAGCAGAAACCATCCAGCAACAAAGGCCAATGCTACCAAAATGATAGGTGGCGTAATGCCAAGCCCAAGATTCTGGCTCATGAAGGTGATCAATGGGTCCTGAATGACGATGGAGTTGGCTCCGGTCAGGCTCACGGCCAGTCCACGCGCCCATATCCATGCCGCCAAAGTCACGATCAACGGATTAATGCCGAGGCGAGCGATCAAGAGGGCATTGAATACCTCAATGAGAACAATCGCCAGCAGACCCGCCAGCAGACCCAGAAATATGTTTCCAGTCTGGGTAAAGACCAGACCAATGATTGTCCCACACAAAGCGATCAATGAGCCGGGAGAAAGATCAATATTGCGGGAAATGATCGCGAACGTCGCGCCCACAGAAATGACCAGGAGCGCCGCGTTTTGGGCCAGGACCGTCGTGAAGTTGGTCAACGTGAAAAACGATGGATTAAGGACGGTAAAAATGAGCGCCAGGACCAGCAGCATGAGCAACAAGCCGTATTCAGTTGCAAGGATATTCAGCCGACGGCCCGATGTCTGCATCACCTTTAGTCTGCCTTACTCACGCGCCCGTTGCGCCAATCGGTCAAGGACGACTGCAGCCAGCACCAGCAGCCCCGTCACGCTTTGCTGCCAGATCGCCGGGACGTGACCAAGCGTCATATAATTAAGAACCATATACAGCAACATACAGCCAAGCAGTGTTTTTTCGACGCGTCCAACGCCACCCGTTAAGCGGGTCCCGCCCAGGACCACAGCCGCAACCGCGTAAAACTCCAAACCAACGCCGATACCCGGACCGATGACGCCCTGGGCTGCCGCCATAAAAATCCCGCCGAGCGCCGCAAAAAAGCCGCTCAGCACATAGACCAGAACTTTGATGCGCTTGACGCGTAATCCAGCCAGATAAGAAGCGCGCTGATTCCCGCCAACCGCATAAACAAAGCGTCCGAAGCTGGTACGGTTGAGCAGCACCGCCGCAACAATGTACAGGCAAAAGACCAGGATCACCGAAAGCTGTAGACCCGGCAGACGGATCGCTGGGATGCCGGGCGTCCGCGTAATCGCCAACATGTCGAAGAAGCCGTCTTTGACCGGGATTTGCGCATTATTCATGATAACGAGCGTCAGCCCGCGCACACCGATTTGCGTTCCCAATGTGGTGATCACGGGGCTAATTCCGGCGATCTCGACCAACAGGCCATTAAGCAAGCCCACGGCGACCCCGGCCAGCACGCCGATTAGAATCGCAACTGCCGTCGGGACACCGTTACTCAGCAGCTCCGCTGTCAGTCCAGCCGTGAGAAAGAGCACAGCCCCAACCGAGAGGTCGATTCCGCCGATGAGGATAACGAGGGTCATCCCGATGCCGAGCACTGCGACCACGGACATCTGACGCCAGATGTTGAAAATGTTGTTGGCGGTTAGAAAATACTGGCTGGTCAAGCTGAAAACAATCAATAGTGCGACGAGTACCAGCGCCGTACTGTTGGGGGCTGCAAACTGGACCAGCGAGTGACGCCAGGATTTCAAGCGCTGTGCGGGCGCCGTTGTAGATCGTCAAAATGCGGTCCGAAACTCCGAGAATTTCCAACAGATCGTCAGAAACAACCAAAATCGTTTTCCCGTGAGCCGCTAACTCGCTCAGATGCTGGTAAATTTCCGCACGCGCGCCCACATCAATACCCTGAGTAGGATTGATGAAGATCAGAATATTCAGGTCGCGCAGCAGCCATTTGGCAAGAATTGTTTTTTGTTGATTGCCACCGCTCAAGGTGTTGACCGCCACTTCTGACGAGGGCGTCCGAATCGCCAGTTGATCGATGTACGTTTTAGCCGCACGTTGTTCCGGCGCACGTTTGATAAGTAGCCCCAGCCGCCGAAAGAGACTCAATGACGGCAGCGTAATATTCTCGCGAACGTTCATATCGAGGATGAGTCCCTCAATCTTACGCTGCTCGGTCAGCAGAGCGATGCCCAGGCGGATTGCCACACGCGGTGACGTAATGAGTACCGGGTGATTATTACAGCGAATCAGACCGCTAACCTGGGTTTCGATGCCAAAGAGCGCGCGAGCTACTTCATTTTGTCCAGCGCCTAGCAGCCCGGTCAGGCCCACAATTTCGCCCCGGTGAAGCTTAAAGCTCACGCCGCGCACACTCCGCCCGACCTTTAGCGCTTCGACTTCGAGCGCGACTTCACGCTCTGGCGGCTCGGGATGATGGCTAAAGTACGAGTCAATGTGCCCACCAATCGTCAACTCGATCAGTTCATTTTCGCTGATGCCTGTCAGGTCAACCGTCGTTACCAGTTGACCGTTACGCAGAATTGTCGCCCGATGGCAATGCTGCAAAACTTCTTTGAAGCGGTGCGAAATAAAAATAATAGCAATGCCTCGTTTGCGGAGCGCATCAAGTAGACTGAACAGTAATGTCGTCTCTTTGTCGGCGAGAGCGGCGGTGGGTTCATCCAGGACAAGGATACGCGGCTCGTAGGACAATACCTTCGCGATCTCGACGAGCTGCTGTTGTGCCAGCGAGAGCGTTTTGACAACGGTTTTGAGATCGATGTGCTGGATACCTAGGGTTTGTAGAATCGCGACGGTTTGCCGCGCGATTTCAGGTTCATTAATAATAAAGCCGTTGCCAGCTTCCCGACCCAGGAAAATATTATCGGCCACGGATAGATCGGGGACAAGGCTAAGATCCTGATAAACGATTCCGATACCCTGCTTCAGCGCATCACGTGGGTGAGCAAAGTTGACCGCCGCGCGATTGATAAGAACCTCACCCTCATCCACCGAATAGACGCCAGCCAGGATATTCATCAAGGTAGATTTGCCAGCGCCATTGTGTCCAAGCAGCGCATGGATTTCGCCGGGACGGACAGAAAAATCAACGTTCGACAGCGCCGTGACCGTGCCGAAGCGTTTGACGATTCCACGCATCTCAAGGAGGGGACTGGATGAAATAGTAGAGGTCATAAAGAATTTTCAATAACTAACATCAGACTTTTGTGTAGTCCCCACCCCAAACCCCTCCCCCGTAAAGAGGGAGGGGCTTTCAGAGCATGTTCCCCCTTCCCCTCTTTACGGGGCTGAGGGGGCAGGGGATAGGGGGTTGTCGTGCGCCAATCGCATCGTTAAGACGGGCGAACCACCGTCGGATTAAATCATATCACTTTTATTTGGTCGCGTTGACCTTGGCCGTATAGGCGTCCACAATCGCCCCTATTGGCAGTTCAAATGGGAAGTGTGTAATGTCTTTTGCCTGATCGGAAGACATTACCTGGAACGCCTTGATATTATCAGTCGTGACGACCACACCCGGCATAAGATAGTTGGCTGGCATCGCTACACCACTGCCAACCAGATAAGCGGCATAGACATTCCAGAAACCGTTGTACTGCGGGAGCAAAGCAACGGTACTCTTCAACGTGCCGTCAGCCACAGCCGCCAGACCGATTTCGGTCCCATCATAGGAGACCAGCAGGATGTCTGTCTTGCCAGCACGCTTCAAAACGTTGGACGCCGGGACAGTCAGCGAGTCACTCAGGCCGTAAATCAGGTCCAGATTAGGATACGCGGTCAGCCAGTTTTCCGTCAGAGCCACGGCTTTATCGGCTTCCCAGTTACCCGTAGATTCTTCGGCATCGATCTTGATGTCAGGATAATTCTTGATGACCTGTTCGAAGCCACCCGCGCGATTCTTGTTAACGTCCTGACCGAGTGCGCCCAGCAGAACGGCGACTTCGCCTTTGGGTGTTCCGTACTTTTTGGTGAGCAACTGTACCGCGTATTGCCCGACCATCTGGCCGTTGGTGACTTCCTGGAGTCCGAGCACCGTGGCGCAGCCATCCATCTGGCTGAACAGGCAAACAACCGGAATTTTGGCCGCAGCCGCTTTCTTCATCGATGGCCCAAAGGCTTTGGCATCCAGTGGGTTGATAGAGATCACATCGACGCCCTGGTTGACCAGGTTCTCAAACGCCTGAACCTGCTTGTTGACATCGCCTTCGCCGCTGGTCACGACCAGATCGAAACCGTAACGGCGGGCGGCTTCCTGTCCACCTGCGACCTGGGCGATCCAGAAGGGGTTGTCTGTTCCGAGTTGTACCAGGCCGATCTTCAGCTTCTTGGCCTGCGCCTGCGCGGTCAAAGCCCCAGGGAAGGCGAGGAGGCAGGTCATCATCAAAACAAGGGAAAATAAGGCGATTCTACGGGTTTTCATCTCTTTGCTCTCCTAATGTGGCAACTAATATTGAAAATATTTGACGGGACGATACCCAATTACTTTGCACACTCCTTTCGCAGAGTTATCTGCTTTACATAAGATGTAGAGCTATTCTACAGGTATGTCATAATAATAGCCCCAATTCGATCTACATGTCAACTGTGCCCATACGCGTCAGATGACCCGTTCGTTACCGCCGTCAATCGGAATCTGCGCGCCTGTCGTACAGCTAAAGAGTGGTCCGCACAATTCGGCAGCCAATTCACCGACATCATGGCTGGTAATCGTTATTCCCAGAACATTGTTTCGCTTGTAATCCTCGACGCTCATCTTGTAATTTTCGGCGCGCGCCTTGAGTGTTTCTTCTGTCCACAGGCCGGTATCGAACACGGCGTTCGGATGCAGCATATTGACACGTATCCCACTGCCGCCCCATTCTAGCGCTGCCACACGTGCCAACTGAGTAAGCGCTGCCTTGGATGCCGAGTAGGCAGCCTGTCCCGGTCCGGGGGCAGGCACATTTTTTGAGGCGATAATCGACACACGCCCGCCCTGTGGGGCCAATTTGAGCAGCGGGTAGGCCTGCGACATCAGGATCAGGTTGGCATTGAGATTGATACGCAGGGTCCGTTCCCAGTCGGCAAGCGGTAGGGCCTCGATCCGCTTGCTGGGCGGGAAGATTCCAGCGTTGAGGACCAGCATGTCCAGCCCGCCAAAGGTCTGCAACGTCTGATTCAGGGCAGCTTCAATGGCCTTTTCGTCGGTCACGTCGCACACCAGGCCCAAGTAGTCTGGTCGGCTAAATATTGTGGTTATTGCCGGGTTGATGTCTAACCCTACTACCGCCGCGCCACGCGCAAGCAACGACTCCGCACAGGCTTTGCCAATACCCGACGCAGCACCTGTTACCAGACCGATTTCGCCTGTGAAAACCGGTGCTCTGCCGCTCTTCTTCAACTTGGCCTGTTCGAGGTCCCAGTATTCCACGTCGAAGATA
>WNFI01370253.1_pt3 | contig 19742 bp, 20 predicted proteins | sample 5400471 | NCBI WGS metagenome assembly WNFI01 (sample SAMN13153348, study PRJNA577476) | soil metagenome | isolation source: 100 cm saprolite on Douglas fir-dominated hillslope | place: USA:California | collected 2013-09-17
TATCAATTCAATAAGGAACCTGTTTTTTTCAACCAGACACAGATAGATCTTTTATCGAAGTCCAAATACAAGGATTCGCTGGTCTTGGTCAATAAGGCTTATGATGCGGCGGAAGCGGAGCGGATTAAGGAGAGAAGCTGGTTATCCCTTGGCGCCGGGCGCGAGGCTCCCACAGCGGATCCGGGGTCGAGTTCACAGCAGCAGGCTTCCGGGAAAGACCAGGCGTTTGCATCCCGGCAACAGGCAGAAGACCGGCTGCAGGCGGCCGAGACGAAGAAGCTCCAATACAAGGCCACCATCAAACGTTGGCTCAATGACAAACAAGTGGGAGGCGACGATAACGACACCAATTATATTTTCCTGCGTTTTGTAATGGATTATCTGCCCAAAGGATTGATCGGCCTGTTGATCGCCGTCATTTTCCTGGCGGCCTGGGGCTCCATTGCGGCCACGCTGAATTCCCTCTCTTCCTGCACGATCGTGGATTTCCATAAACGATATTCTAAAAAAGAGCTTACCGATGAGAAAGAATACCGGTTGTCCCGGATGTACACCTTGTTCTGGGGGATCTTCTGCGTTGCGGTAGCGCAACTGGCCTATAATCTCGGTAATAGCCTTATCGAGGCGGTGAATGTATTGGGCTCTATGTTCTATGGCGTGATCCTGGGTATTTTCCTGGTCGCTTTTTACCGGAAGAAGGTAGGAGGGGTAGCCGTATTCACCAGTGCCGTGATCGTGGAGATCGCCGTTATCACGCTTACGATCCTGAGCCGGAAAGGGATCGTACACCTGAGCTTTCTGTGGTTCAACGTCGTGGGCGCCATAGGCGTTGTGTTGCTGAGCGAGGGGATACAATGGATGCGAAGGAGCAGCGATCCGGCCAGACTGCCATAGCGATCCGGCCTGGAACGACAGTACCGTCATCTCCGAGGTGACTTGCCGGATTATCATCCGGCCGGCATTCACCCCTTCAGCGCTTCCTCCAGACTGTAATAGACCGGAAGCCCCCGCTCCTTTGCAATCCGGACATCTTCGTCTGCTCCCTTGGATGCTCCTTTCAGGCGTAGTACCGCATCGCATTTTTCCAGGAGCCTGTGCGCAACCGGGTAGGCAATCTCATTATAAGGTTCATCTCCCGGTACTTTCGACCCCGCCTGGTCCAGCAAAGGGAGCGCCACCCATTCACCGATCATAGGAATATGCCCGGCCCTGAAGAGGGGAAGGGCCGCTTCTTCCAGACGCTTTAAATTTTCGGCCATCAAACGCGGGTCATCTCCTGTACCGCTACGGTAGGCACCGGCAATTAAGATCATCATATAATACCTGTTTTGATTATTGAGTTTCAAAATTATAGATCCTGGAAGCAAAAACGCTTAAGGTACATTAAGAACGGCAGGCTGGTTCCAGACGGGTGACAGGACCTTATGCGGGTGGGCTGGGTCCTCGGATACCCGGTCAAACGCACCGGACTATTCGCTGGGTTTTCTCAGCTTGCTTCTGATAACGCTTAAGAATTCGGGAGTCATTCCCAGGTAAGAAGCGACCTGCTTTTGCGAAACCCTTTGCATGAAATCGGGATATTTCTGCGAAAAATTCAGGTAGCGTTCCTCGGCGGACAATGAAAGGTTCTGTATCGACCTTAGTTGCTCCCGGATGTAAGAGTTTTGCATAATGATCCGGAAAAATCGTTCGAATTTCGGGACCTGCCCGAACAACCGGTCCAGGTCATCCTTCTGCAGCTGAAAGATCCCGCTATTTTCCAGCGCATCGATATGCATGACTGCCGGGTTGCCTGTCGCAAAGCTGTAGATATCCGTGACCCACCAGTCATCGATGGCAAACATGATACTGTTTTCATTACCTTCCTTGTCAAGATAGTAAGCCCGTAACACGCCGCTATGGACATAACTAATATTTCGGCAGAGCTGCCCTTCCTGCAGGATACTCTCTTTTTTCTTTACCTCCCGGTAAGAGAGCAGGGAAGTAAAACAGGCCGCCTCTTTTTCATCCAGGGTGATATGTTTGGCGATATTTTTTAAAATAGCTGAGTAGTCCATTACGGATCAATTTAGAAAGGGATGGTCACCCAGGCACGGGTCTTTTTTCCCTTGAGCAATTTCCAGGAGGGGCCCTGTTGGATCAAATGGATCGCCGCTGAATCATGGGCAGGGGAGAGGGATTGCTCCACTTTAAAAGAAGACAGCCCCCCTTCTTTATTGACAAGGAAGGAGACGGTCTCATTGCCTTTCAGCGTGGAGTCCGGATTTATAGCTTTCTTATTGACCTCCAGATAACTTTGATAGGCTGGCCAGCCATCGGCAGGAACGGCTCTTTTTGTAAGGTATTCCTTGCTCGGTTTGCTGTTATCTCGTATGATCTCTCTTCTTTTGGAGCCAAAACCAGTCACTACGACTTCATTCAGTGCGTTGTCCTGGGGCTGAAGCTGGATGATATTCCCTGTCCGGTTCTCTGCGCTCAGGCCCAGGGAAGCCTGTTCATATCCCACATAGGCTACCGTAAGCTTAGCAGCGGAATCAGTTTTAGGGAGCCTAAGGCTGAAGAACCCGTTCTTGTCGGTGGTTGTGTTGACCAGATAATTATCTTTCAGGTGGAGCGAGGCGCCTGGGAGGGGTTTATTATTCTGATCGGTCACTTTTCCGGTAAAGACGAGCTGATCGGCGGGATCAGTTATATTCAGCCCGGACAGCTTTCTTGCCAGGAAATTATCCGCCGGCGGCGCCGGCTGTTTATCCAGGGATGTATATTTATCCCAACCGGTTGACGTGTCATGCCGGATCCGGATCGAGTCTTCTTTATAATTATAGGAGGCTTTTGCCCTTCCCTTATTGATATAGCTTTCTTTGTCTGTCGTGGCCGGTGCGGCCTGGACTATGTCGTCTTGAGTGACCGTAGTGCCTGGTAATACAGCCGGTTTCGGGGAAGGGGCGGCCTGCTCTTTTACGGCAGCTTGTTTTTGGGCAGCAGCCGGGGGCAGCGCTTCCCGGGCCAGCGTTCCTTCCGCAGGCCCGGAGGCCTTCGGGGTATTGCCGGAGGCAGCCTCCTCTTCCTTCTTAAAGTTCTTTGCGACAGCCTGTTCCTTTACCTCGGCTTGATCTTTCAGGGTGATGGTATCTGCGGTAGCGGGGACGCTGGGAGTACTGCTGCTTTGAGTGATAGCCATGGCATTCCTTGGCCTGGCCGTGTTCAAAAAGGTAAAATAAGCGGTGAGGCCCAATCCCAGCAACAGGATGAGGGCGGCTGCCACCTTCCACGGAGAGCGGAAAAGAAGGAGGACCCCCTTTCTGTCTTTTTTGCCTACCCGGTTATCCAGCCTTTTCTGCAGTTCCCCCAGGTCCTGCTGAAAAGAGGAGGGGGAGCGGAGCGAAGGGTGAATTGCCATTCCCTCCAGGGCATCGGAGAGCAAGGGGTCTTCCAGGGCAGCCAATTCCAATTGGTGCATTTCGGGCGCAGACAATTCCCCGCTCAGGTATTTTTGAATATCCGAGGCGGAGTAAAAGCTGCTATTTCTATCGTTGCCGCTCATTTTATAATGGTACTTATTACAGCGGGAGCCGTAGCCTCCACACCATTCGGTTCCTGTCTGTCCATACAGATCTTCAGATTCCTCCTTCCATTTTGTATATGGCTCCGTACTTTATTCCATTCCAGGCCGGTGATCGTTTCGATCTCTTTATAACACTTGCTCTGTAAATAGAATAATTCAACGGTCGTTTTTTGTTCGGAAGAGAGGGTTTCCAGGCATTTTGACAGCTTATCCAAGTGCTCTTCCTTCTCCATCATACCATTCAGATGCAATTCATCGGCCGTTTGCATAGGTTCGTCATTTAATTCCCGGGTCCTTATCCGTTTAGACGAGCGTAACTGCATCAGGCAGTAGTTCTTAGCCAGGGTATAACACCATCCCTTAAAGTGATCCACTTCGTGTTTGCGCAGTTTTTGTGCCAGTTCCTCAAAAATAGCCATTACGGCATCCTTTGCCGTTTCCGGTTCCTTCAGGTATTTCAGGCATACCCCGTACAACAGGTCCATATATCGCTGGTACAGGACTGCCAGTATTTTAAGGTCGGCGGATTGCCGGTAGGCAGTGACCAGCTCCTGGTCGCTAACGGAATGGGGTGATATGTTCTTTAAAAAAGCCAATGAAATATCTCTCCCTAAAGTAAATAAAAATTTATAAGCACTATGTATTTTCTTCCTCCCCGGCATCTACCCATAAAAAACCGCTATTATGTCAAAAAATATACAAATTCGGGTGACCGATCCCTGCGGGGAGAACTGGGACGATATGCAAGCCTCTGGAAACGGCCGTCATTGCTCTTCCTGCTTGAAAACAGTAGTGGATTTCAGTCTTATGAGCGACCAGGATGTATTGTCCTGGCTGGCAGATACTAACAAAAACGTCTGTGGCCGGTTTGCCGCCGATCAGCTGAACAGGGGGCTGGTCCCAGCGCTGGAAAGAAAAAGAAGGGGATGGGCAATCTGGAATTTCTTATTGGCCGGGTTACTGGTCTCTTCCAAAGCTCCTGCCCAGACGAAAGTTTCTCTCGCGCCGGTAACCCAATGTGATAAAAAGCAATTATCAGGAGAGCCCCTGATAGGCAAAGTCCGGGTAGAGGCTGATACCCCGAAATTTGACACCCTGCCCCCGGTGGTAGTTCAGGGATATTCCACCATCAGGCGCAGCGACATCATGGGCGATGTCGTGATTGTTGGGGAAGTGACCGTTGGGCATAGAAAGACCTCCTGGGTAATGGACCTGGTAAAAGATACCCTTGCTTTGGTGGGTATTTCCAAAAAGGAGAAGGAATTGACCCTTTATCCCAATCCGGCTTTTCGGGGTACCGGGGTAAGGCTATCCTTGTCACCGGATTTATCGGGCGCCTGTAAGCTGGAATTATTTAACGGCGCAGGCTCTTTGTTGCAGGCAAGATCGTTGGAATGGACCCATCCATCACAAATCGAATCATTGAACATACCCGCCTCTCTGCCCGCAGGAGTCTATTTTGTAAAACTATCCCATGTGGGAACTAGGAAAGTATACACACAAAAGTTGGTGGTGTTGTGATGGATGAATGGAAGAGCTTGAAGTGCAATTTTAGCACCTCAAATAAGCGATCGATGCAAATGAGTTATACTATTTAATTTTTAAACCCCGGATGATACCGGTGCAGGGTCTCCCGCAAATATTCCCGGTCCAGGTGTGTATAGATCTCGGTGGTGGTGATGCTCTCATGCCCCAGCATCTCCTGTACGGCCCGCAGGTCGGCCCCTCCTTCCACGAGATGGGTGGCGAAAGAATGACGGAAAGTATGGGGAGAGATATTTTTGGGGATTGCTGCCTTTGCCACCAGGTCCTTCAGCATTAAAAAGATCATGACCCTGCTGAGCTTAGTTCCCCTTCGATTGAGGAAAAGAATATCTTCATTGCCGGGCTTATTAGGCATGTGTACGCGGATCTCCCGCTGGTAGAGCCGGATATATTTGATCGCTGCACCGCCGATCGGCACCAGCCTTTCTTTGTCTCCTTTACCGATCACCCGGATAAAGCCGGTCTCCAGGTAGAGGCAGGAGATGCGCAGGTTCACGACTTCACTGACCCGAAGGCCGCAGCTATACATCGTTTCCAGGATAGCTTTATTTCGGCCCCCTTCCGGTTTGCTCAGATCGATCTGGCCGATAATGGCTTCGATCTCTTCAAAGCTCAGCACATCCGGGAGGGCCCTTTTCAACTTAGGCGCTTCCAGCAGGGCCGTAGGATCTTTTTTGACGATCTGTTCTATATAGCAATATTTATAAAAGGAACGGATGCCCGACAGGACCCGGGCCTGTGTGGCGGCGTTGAGGCCCAGCTCGCCGATCCACTGAAGGAATAATTGCAGGTCTTTTAATTCCACGGCGTCGGGACTTTTCATCGATTGGTTGGCCTGCAGGAACTGGGTGAGCTTGTCTACATCCCGCAGATAAGCTTCGACAGAATTATCTGAGAGAGACTTCTCCAGCCGGAGCCAGCCTTTGTATCCTTTTTTATAGGGTTCCCACATACGGGGAAATTTACTCTTTTAATATATTCCGGCAAAGAATTAGTTGAAACCCTAAAATTTTCTTTGAAACTCCCGGCCTTTGCGGCATATTTGCTTTTTATACTATCTAATAAGTCCTTTGCTCATGGTGACAGTCAACCTGCGATCATTCAGACAACTAGTCCGGCATAATAAGAAGCGTATAAAAGGGTTCCTCACCCGGCTGGAGAAAAAAGCCCCACGGGGTCTGGACAAGCTTGTTGCCGTCGCCGACAAGGCTGCCTGGGCAAAGACGGATTGCCTGGATTGCGCCAATTGCTGCAAGACCATGTCTCCCACCTATACGAAAGAAGATGTGAAGCGGATCTCCGCTCACTTCGGAATGACGGATAAGGCCTTCCGCGAAAAATGGTTGTATAAGGACAAGACCGGGGATTGGATGAATGTCAAACAACCCTGCCAGTTCCTGGACCTGACCACCAATATGTGTAATATCTATGCGATCCGCCCCCGGGATTGCGCTGGCTTCCCCCATCACCATAAAAAGAAGATGACAGAGTACATGCATATGTACAAGCAGAATATCGAATACTGTCCCGCTACTTACCGTGTAGTGGAATATATCATGGAGGCGGCTGAAAAAAAGGAATTATAAGCGCATCCCGGTGCTTGCCGCCAGAATGCTTGCCGGACTTCACACGTACACATCTGCGAATAGAAAATACTCCGGCCCGGCATCTTTACGGAAAGTAATAGCCAGCACATCATACTGAATCTTTCTGTGGCCGGGAAACTGATAGAGCCAGGCAGCCGCTGCCCGCATCATATTCCTTATTTTATGTTTACTCACCCTTTCTTCCGGCTGACCAAAGACCCCCGTTTGCCCGGCTTTGACTTCGATGAAATGATAAACATCCTGGTAGCGGGCGATGATATCCACCTCATACCGGCCATGCCTCCAGTTACGGTGCAGGATCTCATACCCTTTGTGCATAAGCCATCCGGCCGCCAGCTCTTCCCCTTTTTTCCCCAAATCAATATGCCCGGCCATTCTTATTCTTTTTTGTTTTATTTTGGCGGCCCGAAGTGTTCCTGTGCGTTCACAACCGGACTTGCGTCTGGTAAGGTCGCAAAAAAAAGTCGCTAAATACCGCTAAATAAATGATCCACATGAAGCAAAAAGATAAAGTTTTCAAATTGAAAGGGAAAGTGCAGCATTATGCCTGGGGAGGTCATTCGTTTTTGCCCCGCCTGTTGGCCATCCCTAATCCGGAGGATAAGCCTTTTGCCGAATACTGGATGGGGGCGCACGACAATGCTCCATCGGAACTGGTGGTTGAATCGGGTTCGACCAGCCTCACCGTGCCGTTGAATACGTATATTAAAGAATGGCCCGAAGCCACCCTGGGCTCGTATGTGGCCGAAAGATTCGGAAGACTGCCGTACCTGCTGAAGATCCTCGATGTAAAAGATATGCTGTCGATCCAGGTGCATCCCACCAAGAAGAATGCCGAACTGGAATTCGCGGCGGAAAATAAAAAAGGCGTTGCCCTCAACGCACCGGATCGGAATTATAAAGACGATAATCATAAGCCGGAGCTGATGCTGGCCCTGAGTGAGTTCTGGCTGTTGCATGGATTTAAGCCCGCCGATGCGCTGGAGAAGACCCTGCAGGCTGTCCCGGAACTGGCATTCCTGGCGCCGGTATTTAAAAAAGAGGGATACCAGGGATTATACAAGGCGGTGATGGAGCTGCCCCAGTCCAGCGTGAACGAAGCTTTGCAACCCTTACTCGACCGTATCGTCCCGGCTTACCGTGACGGGCGTTTGTCCCGGAATGAAGAGCATTTCTGGGCCGCAAGGGCTGCAGCAACTTATAATGAGCCCGGCAGGATCGACCGGGGGATCTTCTCCATTTACCTGTTCAACCTGTTAAACCTCCATCCGGGGGAAGCCATTTTCCAGGATGCGGGCCTGCCGCATGCCTACCTGGAAGGGCAGAACGTAGAAATTATGGCCAATTCCGATAATGTGCTGCGGGGGGGACTGACGCCCAAGCACGTGGATGTGCCGGAACTGCTGAAGCATATAAAATTCGAGGCTACCCATCCCCGCATTATCTTCGAAAACAATGTCCCTGGAACGATAACCCCTTATAAGACACCCGCACCGGATTTTGAGCTGAGCAAGATTGGGCTGCTGCAAAATGAGCAGGTGAATATCCTGGCCCATTCGGTCGAGATCTTCATCGTGCTGGAAGGTGAAGTCGTCGTGGAAGAGAACTCCGGAAATGTCTTTCACCGTAAGATCGGAGAGGTTTTTCTGGCCTTCGATCAGGGGAAGCTCGAACTGCGCGCTCCGCAAAATGCGGTGATCTACCGGGCATCGGTGCCAGTGGGGGAGTAGGGGAAATTGGCAGTCAATTCCAGCTATCAGCGCTTAAAATACAGAACTAAGATGCCGGCCATTATAATTGCAAATAAGCCAAGCATCCAATTTATAATATCGGATTTGAGCTCTATAAGTTTGATAGTAAGCCTGGTGTCCATTTTTAAGAGATCTTCTTTGATTTTTGTGGTTTCCCCTCTGAGGCTGTCCCTGGATTTTGCAATATCTTCCCTATTGGCCAAAATTTCAGTATTGGTCATAATCTTTAATTTATTTATACAATAAAATTATTTCTCCAATTCAACTCGATTGATTCCTGGAGAGAATGACAGGAGAGATTATGGTAAGGGATCAGTGCTTGAAATACAGGCCCAATAGGGTCAGCATCATGGCGATAAATAAGGCAAACACCCAGCGGATAATATCGGATTTGACGTCTTTGAGGTCTTCCCTAGTCTTTGCAATATCACCTTTGAGCTCTTCTCTGGTCATTGCAATATCATTCTTAAGCTCTTGTTTTGTGGCCCAAAGTTCTTCCTTGGTGGCCAAAGTCCTGAGATTGGTCTCATGAACCTCTTTGTTGTTTTCTTTTAAGGTAGTATCGACGTAGTCAACCAGGGCTTCGGTTTCCCGCTCGCCTAACCTGGTTTTGAGTGTTTGAAATAGTTGTATACCCGCTAAAGTCATATCCCCTCCTTTCTTATTTATACAAAACTAATTACTTCCCCAACTCACTTTCAAAAACTTTATCCACATCCAGGTTCTTACCGTCAGCAGCAGCCGTAGCCAGTTCATCGCAGCGATTATTATAGGGGTTATCGGCATGTCCTCTTACCCAGACAAAGCGGACCTGGTGCTTTTTGGCCAGCTCATTGAAGTGCAGCCAGAGATCCTTGTTCTTCTTTCCCCCCTTGAAATTGGTGGCGATCCAGTTCTTCAGCCAGCCCTGCTCCCAGGCTTTTACGACATATTGACTATCGGAATAGACCGTGACTTTCATCCCTTCTTTTTTCAGGGCTTCCAGGCCGGCGATGACCGCCATCAGCTCCATCCGGTTATTGGTCGTGCGCCGGAATCCACCCGACAGCTCTTTGCGCATAGCGCCCCACATTAAGATCGTTCCATAGCCCCCGGGACCGGGGTTACCGCGGGAAGCCCCGTCGGTGTACATGATCAGTTCGTTGTTTTGCATATTGATAGTGTTCGGGATTGTCCCGGCATTTGGTCGTTTAGGGCAAGGTTGTTCGATGACAGTGTTCTACACCTGTATCACACCGGTCTTAAATTCCGGCATATGAGGATTATGCGCTGCGGCCTGCAGCCCTTCTGCAATCACTTTCCGGGTCTCCGTAGGGTCGATGATCGCGTCTACCCATAGACGGGCCGCAGCATAATAAGGAGTCGTCTGCTTTTCATATCGCCCTTTGATCTCATCCAGCAACTTCTTTTCGGCCGCCGGATCGATGATCTCCCCCTTGCTCTTCAAAGCGCTTACCTGTATTTGTAATAATGTTTTTGCTGCCTGCTCTCCCCCCATGACGGCCATCCTGGCCGTGGGCCATGCGTAGATAAATCTGGGGTCGTACGCCTTCCCGCACATGGCATAGTTGCCCGCTCCATAAGAGTTGCCAATGACGATGGTAATTTTAGGCACCACCGAATTGGCGACCGCATTCACCATTTTAGCCCCGTCTTTGATAATGCCCGAATGCTCGCTGCGGGATCCCACCATAAAACCGGTGACATCCTGCAGAAAGACGAGGGGAATCGTTTTCTGGTTGCAGTTCATGATGAACCGGGCGGCCTTATCCGCACTGTCATTGTAGATGACGCCGCCCATCTGCATTTCCCCTTTCCTGCTCTTTACGATCTTACGCTGATTGGCGACAATCCCTACCGCCCAGCCATCGATACGTGCATAACCACATAGGATTGTCTTACCATAGTCTTCCTTAAACTGTTCAAAAGAGGAGCCGTCTACCAGCCGATGTATGATATCGAGCATATCATAAGGCTTGGAAGGATCTTCCGGAAGGATACCATACAGCTCTTCCACATTCATGACCGGCGCCACCGGGGCCACCCGGTTGAACGGGCTGGGAGGAGCACCCCCCAATTTACCCATGATCTTTTTAACCTGGTCCAGGCATTCCTGTTCTGTTTTGAATTTATAGTCGGCGATGCCGGATATCTCCGTATGGGTAGTGGCCCCGCCCAACGTTTCCGCATCGGTCTCTTCCCCGATGGCCGCTTTTACCAGGTAGGGGCCGGCCAGGAAAATAGAGCCATTGCCTTCCACCATCAGGGTCTCGTCGCTCATGATCGGCAGATAGGCCCCTCCGGCCACGCAAGCTCCCATGACAGCGGCGATCTGTGTAATGCCCATAGCGCTCATGCGGGCATTGTTGCGGAAGATGCGGCCGAAATGCTCCTTGTCCGGGAAGATCTCATCCTGCATAGGCAGAAAGACACCGGCGCTATCCACCAGGTAAATGACCGGTAAATGATTTTCCATAGCGATCTCCTGCATGCGCAGGTTCTTTTTTCCCGTGATGGGAAACCAGGCCCCGGCTTTGACCGTCTGGTCATTCGCTACTATTATACATTGCCGGTGGCTGACGTATCCGATACCCGCTACCGTGCCGCCGGCCGGGCATCCTCCCTGTTCTTCATACATGTCATATCCGGCAAAAGCGCCGATCTCGATAAAAGAGCTTCCTTCATCGATGAGGTAGCCGATGCGTTCTCTCGCGGTGAGCTTATTCTTTTCCCGTTGCTTGTCAATCGCTTTTTTCCCACCCCCCAATGTGATCTTGTCCAGCCGGGTTCTCATCTGGCTGAGCGACCTCTTCATGGCATCTTCATTTTTATTAAAATCTATATTCATGGGAAGCAATTTAATTATTTAGCGAATGCCGGAACAGTAAACTGTCCGTCATTCGGGTCTAATGATGGCCCTATCGGGCAAAACGCCTCCGGCGTTTTAGTCCGCAATTTAACATGGATGATTTGATATTTGGAGTATTTTTAAACCTATGTTCGGTAAAACTAAGACAGCTTGGATATGCCTCGTGGTCCTGGCGGCCGGTATCAGGATTTTTTCCCTTTTTCCCCGGGCGGTAGAACGATATTATGCAATGGGCTTTTACCCGGTGATCGCACGCCTGCAGCGTATTTTGTTCGGATGGCTGCCCCTTAGTATCGGCGATCTTTTTTATGGGCTCCTCATCATCTGGTTGGTAGTTGGCCTGGTCCGGCTGGTCAGACGACTGGTGAAACGACAAGTGGATGGACGCTGGCTGCTTGGCCGTCTCCGCCGTACCGTCTTCGTTTGCCTGCTTGTTTACGTACTCTTCAACGGGCTATGGGGGCTTAATTACGACCGGTTGGGCATAGCCGACCAGCTTCAGCTGAACGTACAACCCTATTCCACGGAGGAACTGACGGACCTGTTGCGGGGCATCACCGACCGGTTGAATGCGCTGGACAGTGCAGCCAGGCAGAACAGGGAGATGCTTGCCCAACCCCGGACGGTATTCAAAGGCGCCGTTCAATCCTACGCCGATTTATCGGCCAGGGACATTCGCTTCGCCTATGCCTCTCCTTCCGTCAAATCTTCTTTATTCGGCCTCGTGGGCAACTACCTGGGATTTGGCGGCTACTACAATCCTTTCACCGGCGAGGCGCAGGTGAATACGGCCCTTCCTGTTTTTTCACAACCCTATACCACCTGCCATGAGATGGCCCATCAACTGGGCTATGCTAAAGAGAATGAAGCCAATTTTGTGGGCTATCTCGCTGCCAGATCGTCCTCCGATAAGGCTTTTCAATATTCCGTTTATTTCGACCTCTATTTATATGCAGCCCGAGAATTGTATATGCTGGATTCCAACCTGGTCAGACCTTTTCGGGAGAGCCTGAGACCGGGTATTCGCAGGGATTACCGGGAATTGCAGGCCTTCAACCGGAAATATGAGAACCCCTTCGAACCCATTGTCCGGCGACTTTATGGAAATTATCTAAAGGCCAACCATCAGCCGCAGGGAATAAGAACCTATAACGAGGTCGTCGCCTGGCTGATCGCTTACGCCAAAAAGAACGGCAGGGAGGCGATCTGAGGCATCAAAACTTATTCTTCCACATCATGCTCTCGACAGGCTTATTGATCTGACCGCTGTATTTGGCATCTTTCTTTTGGCTATAGCTGACCAGGATCTCTCCCTCTACGGGAAAATAGATAAGCTGCCCTACGGGCATGCCTTTATAAACTTTTACCGGCTGTTTCACGGAGATCTCCAGGGTCCAGTTGCCGCAAAATCCCACATCACCCTTGCCGGCGGTGGCATGGATATCGATACCCAGGCGGCCGGTAGAGGATTTCCCTTCCAGGAAGGGGACATGCGCATGGGTCTCCGTGTATTCATCGGTGACTCCCAGGTAGAAAATATGCGGGTATAATACAAAACCGTCTTCGGGGATCTCGAAATATTCTATTTCATTGTGCTTTTTGGCATCCAGTATATGTTCGCGGTAAGTGGCCAGCCATTTTCCCAGGTGAATGTCATAGGAATTACTACCCAGGCAGCTGCGATCGTAGGGCTCGATCTTGATCGTTCCTTTTTCTATCTCTTCCAGAATGCGCGCATCGGACAGGATCATGATGAAATTAGTTAAGTTTGCGAATTGAGACAATTACTCAAAGTTGCCGCAATAGATGATAATTCAAATTTGCCGCAATTTTGCATGGAATGCAAAGTTGCTCTTATAATTTTAAAGATGCCCCTGTTTTATCAACATAATATCAACGAGGAAACGAAATTGGGGATTTGGCTCATCGGGGAGCCGGAATCCTTTTTCCTGGAGAAAGTACCTTTGAAAAGAGATGTATCGCATCCCTTTAAGCGTTTGCAGCACCTGGCAGGCCGCTACCTGCTCTCTTTTCTTTTCCCCGATTTCCCGCTGGAGGAGATCCGGATAGCCGACACCCGTCAGCCCTTCCTGGAAAGTGAAAAGTATCATTTTTCCATCTCCCATTGCGGACGTTATGCTGCTGCGATCGTTAGCCGGAACAGCAGGGTAGGAGTGGACATCGAGCTGATCACCCCCCGCATCGAGATGGTAGCCCAAAAATTCCTCAGCGGGGAAGAATCCCAATTTTTCAATGAAGATTATATCCTTTTCCTGGAGCAATGGGGGCTGCACGGCCAGTTCCACCAGGAATTTCTCACCCTGATCTGGAGCGCCAAGGAAACCATATTCAAATGGTATGGCCGGGGAGAGCTGGATTTTAAGAAACACATGCAGCTGGAAGGAAATATCAATATGGACGGGGAACAGATAAAATTGCCTTTTGTCTTTAACAAAAGCAGAAAGATCCACCTGGGTATTGAAGCAAAGACTTTTGAAGAGCAGGCGCTGGTCCTGGCATGGGTGCTTACGCGGCCCGGGATCCGGGATTAGCCCGGCCGGATCCGGATTAGCCCGGTCAGCATGGGGCACTTATTCTGCGAGGGTCAGTCCCTAATCCAATGCCAGGTCGTCATCCTCATCTTCCAGTAAATTCACATCGATCGCGTCCTTTCCCGCGATGCCCTCGATGGACCCGCGGACATGAGCGGCATTCAGCAGGACCTTTTCCAGTTGTTTTTCCCGGGACTTCCATAACTTCTCCATCGTGTCCCTTTCCTTCTGAATGGATTGTTTCATAGCAAGGAACCCCTCCCGGATAGCCTTCCATTGTTCGCTGAACTCCGTGCTGGTGAGATAGTCGTACAGGAGGTGCATTTTATCCCCCTTATTTTCCTGGGACCTGGAAGCGTTAAAGACCCTTACAATTCCATCCCGCAGTACGTAAGAAAGCGCTTTAACTTCCGTGAACGAGCATATCCACACGCCATTCTTTTCCCCGAAACGATCCATATCCTTCGGCATGGCCTGCGTAACAATCACCGCTACCATGGCCCCCTGGCTCCGCATATCGGCTTTTAGCTTCTCGATCCAATCCTGGGAGAAATCCCGGGTACGCTTGCTCTCATAAATGATCTTACCGCATTCCTGTCCGAAATTATTGCGGACGGTCTGTATGCAATCCGCCCCCCTTACTCCCTTACCCACTTCGCTGATCTCATCAAAGGGGAAGCTCACCCGTAACAATTCTTCCAGGGCCAGCTCCTGTACTTCACCCTGCAACTGCATGGAGCCCTGTTCGGCTTTTCTCCTCATCTCCTCTGCCAGTTTCTTCTGATCGTCCAGTTGTTTTTCCAGCTCTTTCAGCCGCAATTGATATTCCGTCTCCCTGGCGGCGACTTTTTGTTCTTCCAGCTCCCGGATCTCTTTGGACAGCTTGCCCCGCTCTTCCTGTAACTGGCGCTGAACAGAGAGTTCCAGCTCAGACTCCCTGTTCTTTAATTCCTGTTCTTTTTTCAGGAACTCCAATTCCTTTTGCCGGGAGACCGCCAGCTTTTCCTCCCCTTCTTTATTGGCATCTTCCAGCATTCTCACTTTATTCTCAAAATCAGTAGTGATGGATTTACGGAGATTTTGTTCCGTCGTCTGCTGCCAACGTTGCTTTTCCTCGCTCAGGCGTTGGGTGAATCCCGCTTCCAGCTTTTGCGCCGATTGCTGCCATTCCACCTCTTTACGGGTGAATTCTTCTTGCTTCTTCTGCAGTTCTTTTTCCTTTTCCTTTTTGAAGGCCAGCATCTGCTCCCGCAGCTCTCTTTTATATTCCTCCGAGACAGCCTCCTCCATGGGAAAAAGATGACCGCAATTCGGGCATTTTATTTCTGTTGCCATCCGCTATTTTTGGGCAAGTTAGCAATAATCCCCCTACTACTTTTCGGGTATTGACAAGATGGAATAGTTTTTGGAGTTTTAAAGGGGCTAAAGGTTCCTCCTTCCTGATGGCCTGCCGGTCTCTCCGGAAACCGGTTTTTTAAAAAGTTAAAAGTCATAAAGAAATAAATATGAAAAATGCTAAAGATATCGCCGGCGCCTATATAAAGGTTCCCGGCAGTACAAAGGCTAGCCCCGACGCTACGGTGATCGATACCCTCAATCCTAACGATACCGCATCCGTCACGATCCGGGTGAGGAGAAAAAAAAGCATTGACCAGGCGCTGGGAAAAGGACAACCCCTTAGCAGGGAGGAATATGCTGCACAGTATGGAGCCTCCGAGGATGATATAGCCCGGGTGGAAGCCTTTGCCGCCGCCCATCATCTATCGATAGTGGAAAGCGACAAAGGCCGGAGGAGCGTGGTCCTCAAGGGCCGTATCAGCGATCTGGAAACAGCCTTCCAGGTACATTTATCGCATTATAAAGACAATACCGGAGCCACCTTCAGGGGCCGGGCCGGCGATATAAGCATGCCCGCCGAACTGGACGGGATCGTAGAAGGCGTTTTTGGCCTGGATGACAGGCCGCATGTACAACCGCATTTCCAGATAGCTACAAAGGAAAATGGGATGTTCGTCGCCCACGCTGCCAGCGCCGGATTTAATCCCAATGATCTGAGCGCCCTGTATGGATTTCCCCAGGATGCTACCGGGAAAAACCAGTGCATCGGTATCATTGAATTAGGGGGCGGGTTCCGGAATACGGATCTCGATACTTATTTTTCGGGACTTGGTATGGCCACGCCTTCGGTAAAAGCCATCTCCGTAGATGGAGCAACCAACAGCCCCACGAATGTCGATAGCCCGGACGGAGAGGTAATGCTGGACATCGAAGTGGCGGGGGCCGTAGCGCCGGGGGCCAGTATCGTGGTTTATTTTTCCCCTAATACGGACCAGGGATTCCTGAACGCGATCACCACCGCCGTGCATGACGCCGACAACCAACCATCCGTCATCAGCATCAGCTGGGGCTCGGCGGAAGTAGCCTGGACGCAGCAATCCCTGAACAACTTTAACGAGGCTTTTAAAGCCGCTTCCCTGTTGGGAGTGACGATCTGTGTGGCTGCGGGCGATACGGGCAGCGACGATAATGTCGGAGATGGCAAAGTACATGTCGACTTCCCCGCCAGTAGCCCTTATGTACTGGCTTGCGGAGGGACTAAACTGATCACGAACGGCACTACAATAAGCAGCGAAACCGTATGGAATGAGTCGCCCGGTTCGGCAACAGGCGGTGGCGTGAGTGATTTTTTCCCTATACCCGACTATCAGGCCAATGCCCAGGTACCCCTGGAGATCGATACCCAATTCCAGGGTCGTGGGGTTCCGGATGTGACCGGTAATGCCGATCCACAGACCGGCTATAAAGTGCTGGTAGACGGCCAGAACCTGGTGATCGGCGGTACGAGCGCCGTGGCGCCCCTGATGGCGGGTCTTATCGCCCTCGTCAATGAGAAGAAAGGTACGGCTGCCGGCTTCATTAATCCACAAATATATGCCGGCACGGGTAGCTGCCGCGATATTACGCAAGGGAATAATATTACCACTACTACGAATGAAGGTTACACGGCCGGAATTGGATGGGACGCCTGTAGCGGGCTGGGTGTGTTGAGCAATCTATAGCCTGTAGCCGGCCTTATCCTGTCTGGCCTTGTCCTGTCTATAAAGGAGCCTCTTTTCCTCAGCGGATCTGGTGCTCTTTCAGATAATGTTGGGGACTTTTGCCCGTAATGGACTTGAAATGCTTGTGGAAGCAGGTGAAATTGTTGAAGCCGCTCTCATAACAGAGTTGTTTGATGCTAAACCGGTTATCTATAAGCAGCTTGCAGGCGTGGCCTACGCGTATTTCCGTCAGGAACTGCGTGTAGGTCTTTCCTGTTCTGGATTTAAAATACCGGCAAAAAGAATTGGGCACCAGTCCGGCGACGACGGCTACCTGGTCGAGATAGATCTTTTGGGTGAAATGCCGGAAGGTATAATCATAAATAGCATTGATACGGTCATTCTCCAGTTCGGAGAAGTCATGCCGGAAACCTATAGAAGAGAGCAGATGCTGGCCGTTGGATCCTGCAAAAGCGGAAAGACATTCGATCAGGGCGATGATCCTTCCCACCCCTTCCGATGAGCGGATCTTCTCTATTCCTTCCTGTATGCTCCCCTCTTCCTTCGCACTGACCAGGATGCCCCGGCGGGCCTTGTCCAGCAGATTTTTGATAGGCTTGGTCTCCGGTAACTGCAGAAAAGAGTCCCCCCAGAAGTTTTCAGAAAAATGGATCACGGTGGAATGCACCGGCAGGTCCTTGTCTCCTTTAAAATAAGCGTCATCATACCTCCAGTAATGAGGCAGATTGGATCCCACCAGGATGATATCCCCGGAATGAAAACGTTTGATATGATCGCCTACGAACTGAGTGCCGCTACCCTGATGAAAATAGATCAGCTCCACTTCCGCATGGTAATGCCAGCGGTTGTTGATGAACGGATCCCTGTCCTCCCGGACGCTGAAGGAATGCGTGGCCGTCTTTGGGACTTTCAGTAATTTGGGTTTCATGTCCTGTAAATTTACGGATGAATCAGAAAGTCAGTTAAAAATTCTAATTTCGCTATGCTAAAAATGAAATCACCTTGAACAAATTTCTTCTTATCGTCTCCCTGGTAGGCTTTATCGCTCTGCCTTCCTGTAAACGTAACCCGATCACCGGCAGGAAACAGTTGACGCTCGTCTCCGAAAAAGAAGTGCAGTCGATGGCCCTCACGGAATACAATCATTTCTTAACAACCAATCAAGTGGTGCCCGTCAATGATAAGGATGCGGAAATGGTTAAGAGGGTAGGTACCCGGATAGCCAATGCCATCAACAAATACTACCAGGATCAGGGACTGACAGGCGCCCTGGAAGGATATAACTGGGAGTTTAATTTAGTACAGAGCAAGGAGGTGAATGCCTGGTGTATGCCCGGAGGTAAGGTCGTCGTCTACACCGGCCTGCTGCCCCTTACGCAAAACGAGACGGCCCTGGCCATCGTATTAGGTCATGAGATCACCCATGCCGTCGCCGGCCATGGACGGGAAAGAATGAGTCAGCAACTGCTGTCCCAGGGCATACAGGTGGCGGGAGACGTGGCATTAGGCAGCAACCCGGGCACCGTGGATATTTTTAACCAGGTATATGCGCCGACCTCGCAAGTCGCCGTGCTCCTGCCTTATTCGCGCAGGCATGAATATGAGGCAGACCACTACGGACTTATATTTGCCGCCATGGCAGGTTATGACCCCCGCGAAGCGATCCCTTTCTGGCAACGAATGGCTGCCATGGGCGGCAACAAGCCCCCGATCCTGCTAAGCGATCACCCTGCCGATGCCGACCGGATTGCAAAACTGCAGGAGCTCATGCCCGAAGCGTTGAAATATTATAAACCCGGAAACTAAAAAATGTCTTTTAATTGGAGATCATGGTATGCGTTTTCAGGTCGATGGTAACGGCGTCACTATATGATTTTTGAAGCGGATTGGAGTCATGATATTCGATCCGCATCTGTTTCGCATCGCAGACGATCCGCAAATAGCCGTAATTCGTATCATCATAATTTTCGAATAGCAGGGTGGCTGAAATTTTCACCGGTGTCCGCAACGGCGAGTTGTTATTGCTCCTGATGGCAGATAATCCGTGACCGGAATTTCCCGCAACTATATAGGGAACATCGAATTGACTAACGGTCCGGGTAAACCGCTGATAGTTGTGGGCATGCCCCGAAAGAAAAGCGTGCGGCCAAAAATTCGCTTTTTTGCAACAATCATCCAGGTCCTGTAACATTCGGGGACTGCCGCCATGTATGCTTCCGCCCGTGTAGGGCGGATGGTGCATGGCAACGATCACTGCCTGTCCGCCGTTCTTAACACGCTGCAACTGGTCCGTTAAAAATACCAGTTGTTCATCACTGACCGGGGAGCCTGCAACGCCTTCACTGGAGAGGACGCCCGGATCTTCCAGCACATTGCTATAGAGGCCGATGATGGTGACAAAGGGCGCATCCAGGGCAAAATATACCCCGGGCTGTATCATGGCGCTCCTTCGCAGGCCGCCGGCTTCCGGGGTAGTGACAAAATCGTTGTTCACGAAATTCCTCCAAAATGCATCGAGCGTAGGAGCCGGGTCACCGGAATAGACCAACCCGTCATGGTTGCCCGCAATAGCCAGAATGGGAGCAGGATAATTGCGGAAAGGCTCGTAAAACTGATCGTAGTAATATCGGGCTTCCCCAAAACTGTACACCACATCTCCCAGGTGGAAGAAAAACGAAGGATGATTAGCCGCAGGTTCGTTGGCGGCATCGCCAGCCATTTTGTCTGCCACTTCCTCTACGCTCTGAGGTCCCTTGATCGGGCCTGTGTCGCCCCCCGCATGAAACACGATCTG
>WNFI01700315.1_pt1 | contig 19740 bp, 20 predicted proteins | sample 5400471 | NCBI WGS metagenome assembly WNFI01 (sample SAMN13153348, study PRJNA577476) | soil metagenome | isolation source: 100 cm saprolite on Douglas fir-dominated hillslope | place: USA:California | collected 2013-09-17
TATCTACCTGTGAGTTTCTTACGGATGAATAGATATCAGAAACAGAACGACGGTAATCCAGCAATTCTTCTTCAGGCGTCATTTTCTCCTCCAGATGTCCCTTAACCTTTTGAGTCGTTACAGGGAGAAATTCGGTACGATAGCGAGCGGTGTCACCCTGTCGTGAACATCGTCTTCAACAGCAATTTAGAGCAAATCAGAATCAAAAAATATCATATGTGACAAATTTGGCATTGGATTGCTGCTAAGCAGCAAATCAACGTCAAAATACTTGTAGCCATAGTGTAGAAGGCGCTCAATGGCAATGTTATTGTCGCCCGGAACCATGATTTCATTCGTCTCAGTTGCAGAGGTCGCCTGTGCGGTTATGAGTGCCAGATCAAGCGCGTCTGCCATGAGATTCGCATCTTCAACGACCAGCGGACCGATGTGCCCATTATGCTCAACTCTGAAGTAGCCGCCTGCCGTGCCATTCTTGGTGACAAGATAATAGTCGCCACCGGTGGCCCACCATTGGTGATCTACGGCTCGTTTAAAGCCAAGCAATTGCTCGTCCCAACTGTTGATCTGTTCAATGACTTCTTCCAGTATGACTTTGTGAGCCGCAGTGCCTAGTGGCCTGGGTATGTCCAGCGTTTGCAGTCGTTCCCGTTCCAATGTGAACCAGATCGAGTTTGGTCGAGGATACAGTCCGGCTTTCAGGTACAACATTTGCGCATTTGGATAAGTTGAGGCATGAATGCAGAATTGTTTGGCTCCCTGCCGCACTGCAAGCGCTCGCGTGAGCAGTTCACGCCCGATCCCTTGACCCTGGTAGCGCGGATTGACAAAGAAATTTGTCAACATCCATTGGGGCGGACGCAGAGCAACGGCAGCCACGCCGATAATCTGGTCATCGTCACGAGCAATGATGAAGCCCTCTGGAGTCTTTCGATAAATTCCAAGCCAATGGCGGAAATCTCGCTCGATCTCGTGCTGCGGGTACTGCTCTCGTGTTATTCCGAGTAGGCTAATTTTGTCCACGATATAAAGCTCTAACGCCTGCCTGATATCGTCGTCTTTTGCGGTGTCGAAGTAAATAGTCATGACTACCAGCCTGATGCAACCAAAACCACTACAGGCATAGTCTCACAACTTGCCGAAACGTTACATGTAATTTAATTGATCCTCGCAAGTGATCTGGCGCTACCGTGCTAAACGCAAATAGGCTGCGCCGCGCGCGTCCAGATAAATGGCGTCAGGAGTTTGTACGATCCTGATCATGATCTGTTCACACGTAGGACAACGCAAAATCGTGCCGGGGGCTTGATTGAAACACAAGAGCGATCCGATCTCACCCACGTGACCACAGTGTGCGCACTCGGTTGGCACTGTGGTCATTTCCGTTATAAAAATCTCGCGGAGCAGGCCAGCAACGGCGTTGCCGTCGAGCATCATGTCACGGTTCATGTCAGTTTGAACATCGTTCATGTTTCAATCCTCATTGGGCGGAAGTTCCTGTCGGCCCGAATCGCTCGGTGCGGATTTGTGTCGAGCCAATACCAATTTGCACCAGGCTATTTGCTACTGCTTCTACCAGCGGAGTCGGCCCGCAAACATATACCTGTGGACTGTTAAGCGGCGCAGCCACCTCAGTAAGCATGGCCTGATCTATTCGCCGTCCGTACCCGGTCCAACCTGCTGGGTGCGAGCGCGTCAGGGTGTGAAATACTTCGAGGGTTCCGTTCGCCGCAGTCAATTGATCGAGTTCATCGCGATAAATTACATCTTCGAACGTGCGCGAACTGTAAAGGAGGCGAGTGGGCACAGTTGAGCCAGTTGCAGCCCGATGCCGAACCATCGCCATGAGTGGGACAATACCCGACCCGCCTGCGATGAGCATCAGCGGACCACCAAAAGTTGTCTCCCAAACAAAATAGCCGCCAATCGGCCCGCGCAGTTCGAGTAAATCACCGGGAATCAAGACCTCGTGCATGTATGACGAGACTTCCCCATCTTCTAACCGCTCGACAGTCAGGTCGACTTCGCCTGTTTGCTCCGGCGGAGAGGCAATTGAATAGCTCCGCTGTGCCTCGTAGCCATCCGGAGCAGTCAAACGTATGTCATAGTGCTGTCCAGCTTTGTGCTGCATCCAGTCTGGTAGCGTAAGCGTAAATGTCTTAACGGTTGGCGTCTCTTGTTTGATAGCTTTGACAGTGGCAATCTGCCACTCCAGGGGACGTTTCATCCTTACCCTTCCTTGCCATAGATAAGGCTATTGACCGCTGTAACGTTCTTCCTTCCAGGGATCACCATGATTGTTATAGCCCAATGATTCCCAGAAGCCTTCCTGGTCATGCTCCATTAAATGCAAGCCCCGCACCCATTTGGCGCTTTTCCAAAAATACAGGTGCGGCACAACGAGACGTGCAGGTCCACCGTGCTCTGGCGGCAGCGGCTTGTCGTCATAGCGATGGGCAACAAACGCCTGACCGTTAAGCAGTTCCGCTAAGGGAATATTCGTGGTGTAACCGCCATCAGAAAAAGCGGTTACATACTGCGCCTTTGGGTCAAGATCGGCAAATTCGAGAAGGGTATCGACACTGACCCCTTCCCAGTGTGTATCAAGTTTGCTCCATTTGGTGACGCAATGAATGTCAACGACAAACTTTTGCTGCGGTAGTTCCAAGAACTCGGTCCAGGCCCATTTGACCGGCTCACGCACCAATCCTTCAATGGTGAAGGACCAATGTTCCAGTGAGACGCGCGGCGTCGGCCCTGCGGAAAGTACCGGAAAATCGCGAACGGCATATTGACCTGGTGGGATACGGTTAGCCAACTCTGGCTCTCTGCGTTTGCCAACAAATCCACGTGAGATGAATCTATCAGACATGATTCCTCCCTCAGAGTCACTTGTCGAAGCACAACCCGTTGCTTGACTGTATCGAGTCTTAGCTATTTTGCCAATCAATCGATTTTACAAGTTAACAAACCAATTCTCGGCTTTCTTGATAGACTCTGGATGTGAGATCGGTCATAGCAAGGCCTTCAATATTCCATTAGGATGGCGTTCGTAGCAAAAGGAAAATACATCATGGTTGACATACTGGGGAAAAAACTGGGACGCTACGAAATTCGGGAACGTCTGGGTCACGGCGGCATGGCGACTGTCTATAAAGGCTGGGATACCAATCTGGATCGCTGGGTAGCCGTCAAACTTCTACACGATCATCTCGTTGATGAAGCAGGCTTCAAGGAGCGGTTCGAGCGCGAGGCAAAGGTTGTCGCCAGCCTCAACCACCCTAACATCGTGCAAATCTATGACTTCGCCTCAACCGTCATTAACGATGCGCCAGTATATTACATGGTGATGTCTTATATCCCCGGTCAATCACTCAAATCGCTGATGGACGAAACGCACCAACGAGGTGAACGTCTCAGTTTGGACCAAATCGTTAGCATAATGCGCGGGATACTGAACGCGCTAGGCTACGCTCACAAACAAGGGATGGTTCACCGGGATGTCACGCCGAGCAACATCCTGTTCAATGAACAGGGACAGGCAATGCTTACCGATTTTGGCATTGCCAGGATGCTCTCCGCTACACGGCTCACACAAAGCCTGATGACCGCTGGCACACCAATGTATATGTCACCTGAACAGGGCTTTGGGCAAGGTGGGGACAAACGCAGTGATCTTTACTCGGTGGGCATAATCTTATATGAAATGTTGGCCGGGAAAGCGCCATACACTGGCGATAGTGCCGTTGAATTGATCATGAAACACCTGAACGAGCCAGCGCCGAGTTTGCGCGAACTAAACACGGACCTCACTCCCGTAATGGAGGTGGTAGTTTTGCAGGCGATTGCCAAAGACCCCGAGGATCGCTACCAGAACGCTGAGAGTTTTCTATCGGACGTTGAGCAGGCTGTCGGCGGTGGTCAGGTCATGGCAGTCCAACCAAAAAGTCAAACAATGCTGGGCGGTAGAGGTCGCGCTCGTTCAAGCCGCTTGATGTGGGTGGCTGGTGCCTCCAGCTTGATACTGCTCATTGCAGTGCTGCTGGTGCTGTCCCGCTTGCCCACTGGTAACTCCGCCGTCAACGCGCCAGTAGAAACAGTGACTCTCTCGGTATTGTCTGTTTCTACGAAGCAAGGGCAAACATCAGGAGCGTCGTCGATGACAAGCGGACCGCTGCTATTTACCGACGACTTTGGCCCGAAACGGGGTGATCTGATCTGGCCGCTGACGACGGATAATCCAACGATTTACCGCAACATCGAGAACGGTGTGTATCACCTCCGGCTCACCCGTCCAGCCCTCGCCCTTGATACTGTGTTTGACCCCGATCACCAATATAGTGATCACTTCCGCTATGACGCGGATGTCACCATCTCCGACCAAAGCCAGCCGGATTCAGGCGTGGGTCTAATTTTCCGTCATCAGGATGAGCGTAATTACTACGTGTTTGGCGTCAATGGTCAAGGCGCAGTCAGCCTTTGGTTACTGGCTAACGGCAACTGGACGGAGCTACGCAGGCAGCCCATTAACTGGACGCCCTTTGAGGGAGCAAAACCAGCGGGCCAGACCAATCACCTGACTCTGTACGATCTGGGGACACGCATCGTAGCAATGGTCAACAATCGGGTGGCAATCGACCTGGATACGCAACCTGTCATCGCGTCAGGCGCAATAGGTATCTATTTGGCGACGACCAGCTCACAGAAAATTCCGAATCCACTGGCAGAAGCGAACATCGACAATTTCTCGGTTCGCTATGTCGATCCGAAACTACCGCTTGATTTTCTAGAAACTGGAACTTCCTCTCCAACCGACGCTGCCACAACAAATCCCTGAAACACTGCTTCGCTGATCAAGCCTTCAAAAAGTCAACATCGCTTTTATGATGTGGGATTCAGGTTTAATCCAGTCAGCGAATTCCACAACTGTCTCTTCAGGCGAAGCGCGCCGGGAAATCCACGAAGTCACATCGACCCTTCCCGTCTCTAGCAAGTGCAGCACCGTTTGGAAGTCCAGGGCAGTAGCGTTTCGGCTGGCTAACAACGAAAGTTCCCGTCGATGGAATTCTGGATCGTTGAAGGTAATATCCCCGGTGAACAATCCCACGAAGACAAGTCTGCCACCGTGAGCCGTGTACTGGAAACTCTGATGCATAGACTTTGAGTTGCCGGTTGCATCAAAGACAACACTCGGCATATCGTTCGGGATGATGGCTCGTAATTGTTCGAGTGGTGCGTCTTTGGCGTCGATACGGTATTCGATGCCGAGGTGCTGCTGCGCGAATCCGAGACGCCACTCGCTAACGTCCGCAACAATAACGCGTGCGCCCGCTTGTTGGGCAAATAAGGCCGCCCCTAACCCGATGGGTCCTACACCGACAACCAGCGCAAATTCGCCCGGAATAACATGCGCTCGGCGAACAGCATGTGCTCCAATACTTAACATCTCGACTAAAGCCAGTTCGTCGTCTTTGAGCGGTGCTTTATGCAGCTTGTCAATTGGGACATTGATCAGCTCACGCATCCCGCCATCCCGGTGTACGCCGATGACCTGCAAATTCATGCAGCAGTTGTCAAAGCCGCGTAGACATGCGCCACAATGACCGCAGTTAAGATACGGTTGAATGCAGCCGTGATCGCCCACCTTAAAATTGTGGGCAAGCGGGGTTGGCCCGATTTCCACGACTTCGACGGCGAGTTCATGACCGAGGATACGCGGATAGGTAAAGAATGGCTGATGTCCCTGAAAAGCATGTAAGTCTGTTCCGCAGATACCCACCTGCCGAACCCGCACCTGTACCTCGTTCTCGCCGGGCGCTGGCGGCAATGAGATTTCTTGAAGCACCAGTTTTCCCGGCTCGATTAACACAATTGATTTCATAGAATTCTCTTCGCTCTAAATGTGTGATCGGACTTACAATAGTGCGCATGGTACGGGTACCATAACGCAGAAATATGGCACTGTCAACCTGAAGGTATTGCAGCAAAACTCCCGAAAATGTCAGGTGTCGGTAAAATTACAGTCACGCGTGATTGCGAATGCAATAGAAAACCTAATAGGAGACACAATGCTAATAGGAATCTCCCCGCTCATTAGCCCTGACCTGCTGAGTACGCTATACCGTATGGGACACGGTGACGAAATTGTTCTGTCGGACGCTCATTTCCCTGCGGACTCAATGGGGCCTGATGTGATTCGGGCCGATGGTTTGCGCGTCGCCGATTTGCTGGATGCAATTTTGCCCCTGTTTGCGCTTGATACCTATGTCGAAAGCCCGCTGATCATGATGAGCGCCGTCGAAGGCGATATCCTCGACCCGCAGGTCGAGGCGTCCTATCGGGCAGCCGTAGATAGACATTGGCCGCAGACGCCACCTATATCGCGGCTTGAGCGTTTCGCGTTTTATGAGCGTGCCCGTACGGCTTTTACAATAGTTATTACGGGTGAGACTGCCAAGTATGGCAACATCATACTCAAAAAAGGAGTCACACCCATCAACTCGTAACCACAATGCCTGGCTGTGGATTGGGTTTATTCGCTGGAGCGGCGCAACACAATTTCGACCGGAAGAATAATTTCCTGAAATGGTTCAGAAGTTTGCCCTTGCACACGCGATAGCAAAAGCTCGGTGGCACGATATCCCATCTGGTAAGCAGGTTGCACCACACTCGTGAAAAATGGTTCGATGGTCAAGCCTGGCGGAAACTCATCGAAGGAGACAAGGGCCATGTCTTGCGGAACGCGGACTTCTGCTTCGGTCAATGCGTGCATCGCGCCGATGGCAATGAAGTTATTCCCTGCCAGCAGCGCGGTAGGTCGTGGAGTCGTTGTCAGAATTTCTTTGGTAGCGTCGTACCCGGCGTTGTGACCAAATGTACCCCAATGGATGTTGCGCTCATCAACTGGCAGGCCAGATTCTTCCATTGCTCGACGGTATCCGGCGACTCTATCGCGGGCTGTCGAAATCTCTTTGGGGCCACTGACCACGGCAATATCCCGGTGGCCCTGTTGCAACAGATGCCGGGTAAGCTGGTAAGCTCCCTCTTCAGAGTCGCAACGCACGATGTCCACCTCGACATCAGATACTGTGCGATCCAACACGACGATAGGAATGTCCTGTTTCTGGATGGCCCGAATAGTCTCATTCGTGTCCTGGGCAGGCACCAGCAGGAACCCATCCACCTGCTTTCTTAACATCACGCTCACATACTGATCCTGCTTGGTCTGCGACTCGTCAGTATTACACAGGACGACATAGTAGCCGTGGGCGTTGCAGGCATCTTCAACACCACGTGCCACAGTTGTCCAGAAGGGATTTGTAATATCGGACAGGATTAGGGCGAAAATATGTGTCTTTTTGGAGCGCAGGCTTGGACCAAGTGCATTCGGAATGTAATCTAGCGCCGCGATAGACCGTTCAACCCGTTCGCGGATGTCCTTGCTCACATAACCCGATTTGTTAACGACGCGGGAAACTGTAATCGGTGCAACACCCGCATGTCTTGCTACCTCACGTATAGTTGCCATTGAAGAGGAATTCCATGTTTAGCGTTGCATCGGGCTTGACATCTCGATAGAGCGTAAAAAACTATACCACAGGTTAGTTTGCGACTGTACGCCCATCGAATTCCGCTTCATATCATCCAACTCGACCTTAGCTTTTGACAGCGCCGACCAGTAAACCTTTCGCGATGAAGCGCTCAAGTGCGATGGCAGCCCCAATAAGCGGTAAGATCATCAACAAGACCAGCACCGAGATGTTCCACCATTGCGGTCCACGCGTGGCATTTTGAGCCGTGACCAGCAGTGGCATGGTCTGCGAGCGCACGCCTGCGGAGAGGAACAACGCCAATGTGTACTCGTTCCATGCAAACACGAGAATAATGAGAAACGTCGCTACTAGACCCGGTGCAGCCAGCGGCAGCACGATATGTGCCAAAACCTGATATCTTGATGCGCCGTCAATAAAAGCGCTCTCTTCCAGTTCAATCGGGATGTTTTCGAGATAGTCGCGCATGAACCAGACACCGAGCGGAAAATTGACCGCACAGTAGCAGATAATCAACGTGATCGGATTGTCCAACATCCGCAGTTGTTGGAACATGATGTAAATCGGAATGATTACAGCCACAGGTGGCAACATACGCTGCGAGATCAACCAGAAAGAAATATCGGAGTTCTTCATTTTACTTCTGAAGCGGCGGCCTATCGTTTGCGTGATGACGAAGAGGAGCACAGCGGCGATTGCAAACGCAAGGAACCACGGGATTCCCGATGCTGCTAAAAAGATGAACAGCAGCAGACAGATAATGAAGCTGACGATATAGCCGACTTTTATCTCGTACTGAAAACGCAGCAGGGCATAGGCTGCCGACGCGCCCAGGAGGAGCGACAAAAAGGCACTCGTTGTGCCCACCACAAATGTGTTCAGGTATGGGCGGGCGACGATATTACCGGACGTTGGGTCCGCCAACAGGTAGTTCCAGGCGTCGAGCGTTGGCTGATAATCTACCCAGGGGATAAATTTCGGCCCATCGTTCACGTCACCGGGCGATTTGAAGGCAGTCGTCAACAGCCAGTACAGCGGAAAGAGAACAATAATCGTCCAGATGATAAGCAAGATATAAGAGGTCGTCATCCACCCAGGAGACAGACGGAATGGGCTAGCAGCGCCAAAGTATTTTTTAATCATAAACTCTCCATCAAACGGCGACGTACACTATTCACAATAACGATGGCAACAAACGTGACAATAATCAATAGGATGTAACTGACTGCCGCCGATTCGCCGAGATCGCTGGTTCGCCAGAGATTGTAGGCATGGAAGGTAAGCGTTTCGGTTGCCGTTCCAGGGCCTCCACCAGTCAGAATATTGGGCAGGTCAATGATTTTGAAGGCTTCAATCGTGCGGATCAGGACCAGCGTTATGCTGACGGGTAAAATCTGCGGCACGATAAGATAGCGAAAAAGCTGCTGACGGTTAGCGCCATCGACCAGCGCGGCCTCGATCTGCTCACGCGACATGGCTTCCAGGGCAGCCAGCAAAATAATGAACATGAACGGTGTCCATTGCCATATATCACCGATTAATACCCCTGTGCGCGCTCCAAAGCCGCTGTTGGCCCAGCTAACATTCACTAACCCTACGGATCGCCATAATGGAGCAACAGGACCTTTAGTCGTGTCCATCATCATGCGAAACAAAAAGCCGACCCCTACCGGGGTGATCATCATCGGCAATAGGAAGGTCACTCGGAAGAAACGTTTGCCGGGCAATTCCTGAGTGACGAGAAGCGCCAGGCCAAGCCCCAAAAAATATTCGATGGTCACGCCAACAAAAACAAAAACGAGTGTGACAACCACTGTCCCGGGGATATTACCTTCGCCACCGGTCAGCGTGGCAACCATGAGAAAACCCAGGGTAGTCGCAAAAACAATCGCTACCAAACGCAAAAGCAGTCCAAAAAAAGATCGGCTACTTCTACGCAAGTAGCCAATCAGCATATTCACCAGCAGACCAACAAATGCGATAAGAATCAGCCAGCCATACCACGGAATACTTGACCATACACCGATCAGATGAGCCTGATCTTCTCCTACCAGAAGCCGGGCGAAATTTTCCAGGCCCACATACTGCACCTGGACTCCACCTTTCACGAAATCGACTCTGGCAACCGAAAGATACAGGGAGATAATCAAAGGAAAGATAGAAAGCAACAAAACAATCAGAATACCCGGCAAAATTAAGACGATTCTGGCAACCACATCTTCAGGCCACAGTGACGCCCGCCTGGGAGTGTCGGCAGACAATTTAGAACTGGTCGCAGCGGGATTGCTCACGGATATCGGAGCGTCTAGTTGGTCTTGTGATCCCTGCATAAAAACATTAACCTGTCTAAATTTATATCAGCATTTACTGATATATTATCATACGAAATGGCACAGTTTTCACCCTAAAGGGCTAGGAAACTGTGCCAGAACCTGTGATTGCTCTATTAGATTAGACGTTTAGCCTATTTGGTTTTGATACCGAGTGCAGCAACGTAGGCAGCCTTTTGCTTATCGCGACCATACTTATTAGTCAGCGATTCCCAGGCATCAAAGATAGCTGATGCTGCTTGCTGATCCGTTAACTGACCTGCCAGGAATTGGCTCTGTATGGTATCCAATTGAACTTGCTGATACTCGTTGTTATGCGGAATGCCTATGTCAAGCACAAAGTTGGGATTATCCAGGCTAGCCTGAATTGCGCCAAGGTAATTCTTGGCAGCGGCTTCGCTCATCCCGGCATCAAGCCAGGGCTTCAGGTTGGTGAAGTGCGACTTACGGTATGGGTTGAACCCGGTCTTGCCCAGTGTAACGTCCACCCCGGACTGTGCAGGAGCGCTCAAATACGAGTAGAAAGCGTAAACTGCTTGTTTAACTTTGTCGTCGGCTGCGGCGCTGACGCCTCCCGACCAACCGCCTGCTGCGGCGTAGGGCGCATAGTTGATACCATCTACCGCGTTCGGGCAGGTCGTTTTGTCGCAGGCCACAAGTTTACCTGTTTTGAAGTCCACGACCTCTTTCGTGCCGGGGTTAATCACTGCACCCGTTTTGTCGACGACCTTGGAATCTTTCGCAATTGCCAGCGTGCCGATATCGCCCCAGTCCAGGCTCAGCGCACAATGACCAGACGTGAACAACGCGCGGCTATCGCCCACGTTCTGCGTTGATTCATCTGGCGGACCGTACTTGCCAGTTTCCTTCATAATGTCCAGCGCTTTGATGAATCCATCATTCTTAACCAATGGTTGCATCGTAGCAGGATCGAAGAAAGCGCCCTGGCTCGTGCCCTGAGTTTGGAGATATGGAGCAGCAATCGACCAGAGCCACCAGTAGGACTGCTGGTTGCGTGCTTTGGAGATGCAGGAGCCATAGCTGGGTTTGCCGTCGCCTGCCATATCCTGACCGTTCACTGCTTTGGCAACAGCTAAATAATCGTCCCAGGTCTTAGGCGGCTGGAGCTTATTCTTTTCCAACACGTCGGTTCGGTAGTAGACCATCAGGAAGTCGCCATCGAGCGGGACGACATAAGTCTTGCCGCCGTAAGCCGTGCTGAAGTTGCGCTGAAATGGCTCTACATCATCCCACTGAATGTCTTTGTCAGCCTTGATGTAATCATCCAATGGTTGCATATAGCCAGCGCTGGCGAAGTCACCAAGCCACTGTGGATATAGGACAAAACCCTGATAGGCATTTGTACCTGTCGACTGGTCCTTGAGGATAGTATTATACAGGTCTGCGTTCGGCACTGTGGCGATGGTGATGTCAGCGCCCGTCAGCTTCTTGAACTCTGGTGCGCGCCGTTGAAGTGGCTCGGCAATCTGTGGACCTGTAAAGGTCAAAACGGTGGCTTTGATGCCGTCATAGGGAAGAGCTTGTGCTTGCGTCTGGCTAAAATTCCCAAAGGGAATGGCTAGCATCACGAGCGCAGCAAGGAGCGATAACTTTTTTGCCAATTTCATCTTTCACCTCTTCTAATATTCTTTGTTCGATGTGACGCGTTTGACAGAAACCTATGATTATTGATCTGGACGTGTCCTCCTTCCCCAATTCCCCTCGCAGCGGCCCGATATGGCCTGAACCTGGCTTGCCCACCAGGACGCTGGTTAAATAAGCGCTAACTCAATCAAATTCATGTAAGGTTTGCAATTTTATCGTGTGTGTTATCATATGGTACGCATACCATAAAGCACTGTCAAGATATTGAAGATAAATATGATGGGATCGGATACGCTAATTTGTAGTGGAATGCCTGTCAGGTTATATCTGTACTTCACAAAATGACCTTTATGCCCATGTGAATTATAATTTATAAAAAATATATAAGGACACTCTACCATGAACTATGAAATTGTGCAAGCAGTTGAACTGCCCGAAAGACCATTACCTATTGTAAGTATCGGCGCGGGCGGTATTGTCGAAGATTCGCATTACCCTGCTTACCGAAAAGCCGGGTTCGCCGTCACGGGCTTATATGACATCAAGGCAAGTCGGGCCGCTGAGATGTCGCAGAAGTTCAATGTTCCGAACGTTTATAAATCCATCGTCGAGGCAGTGGACCAGGCTCCATCTAATGCCATATTTGATGTAGCGGTTCCTGCATCTGCAATTCTTGACGTGCTGCAACAGTTGCCGGACGGACGCGGCGTGCTAATCCAGAAACCAATGGGGGAAACCCTCGCTGAAGCGCGGCAGATTCTCGATCTTTGCCATACCAAAAATTTGACTGCTGCCGTCAATTTCCAGTTGCGATTTGCGCCCGTCGTGGTCGCTGCTCGAAGCTTGATTCAACAGGGGGCCATTGGCGAATTCCACGATATGGAAGTGCGCATGACGGTCTATACGCCCTGGCACTTATGGTCTTTCTTAATTGGCATTCCGCGAATGGAAATCCTGTATCACAGTATTCATTACGTGGACCTGATGCGCTCCTTTCTGGGCGAACCACAAGGTGTTTATGCCAAAACGTTAAAGAACCCCAAACAGCCACAGCTTTCCAGCACGCGTTCCAATATCATTCTGGATTACGGCGACACGCTGCGGGCCAACATCGAAACTAACCACGGACACGAGTTTGGACGACACCACCAGGAAAGTTATGTCAAGTGGGAAGGCACGCAGGGCGCAATCAAGGCTCAATTAGGCGTCAACCTGAACTATCCAGTTGGTGAAGCCGACACATTTGAATATTGCGTTCTTGAGGCTAGTCAGCCGCCACAGTGGCAAGCAGTAACTGTCAACGGTACGTGGTTCCCTGACGCATTTATCGGCACCATGGCAAGCCTTATGCGGTGTATCGAAGGCTCTTCACGCGAACTGCCTACTTCTGTCGATGAGGCATTTAAAACAATGGCAGTGGTCGAAGCGGCCTATGAATCAAGCGCCCACGGCGCGACGCCAATACCTGAATAGACCTCTCCCAATTCGCGGCTCTTTAGGAGAGGTCCATACTAAAGAACTTACTTTATTCTCTTTTGCGCAAAAACCACAGCGGCATATTCGCTACCGTGGACACTATGGACATAATTCTCAATCTCGTTGATGAGGGTGAATTTTCGTGGTTTTCCCGTAACGTAGAGCTGCTTGTTGGTAATCACCAGGAAAGCACCAATTTGTTCAAGTCGCTGTATGCCTGACTGATTCTGCAATCTGAGTTTTTCACTGAACATTTCTGGATCTCCTCAGTAAATAGTTGCTTCAGTATAGACCCACTTGCAGCTGAACACCTTACTTGCAAGCGGTTACATGATGGCGGTTCAGGATATGCGATACAATTTTTGGGCAGTTCCGCCCAGGATGGCCTCAATTTCAGCGGCAGAACGACCTGCCAATGCTTTGTTCGTTTCAGTCCATACGCGGTTGTAATCGCCAGCCAGAATGCAGACCGGCCAATCGCTGCCAAACAGCAGGCGATCCGCGCCAAAGCATTCAAACGCGAAGTCAATATATGGCTTGAGTTCGGCAGCATCCCAATTCGGCGAGGCTGCTGTGTTCAGGCCAGATACTTTGCCATAGACCTTCGGATAAGCCGCCGCGTCTCTCATCTGGTCGGTCCACGGCGACATCTGGCGTTTAGCAATGGGTGGCTTAGCTAGATGATCGATCACCATCTTTAGGTCTGGTATCTTTTGGGCGAGGGTTGGGACATGCTTCAGGTGATTTGGGAAAACGCCCACAACCTCAAAAATCATGTTGTAATGCGCTAAAATTTTCAGTGATTCGATCACTACATCCTGCATTACCCAATCGGGGTCAGGTTCGTTGTGGATCAGGTGACGGACACCGCGAAACTTGGGGTGTTTGGTATACATATCCAACCGTTTACGTGTCGCGTCCGGGTTCAGCAGATCGACCCAGCCGATGACCGCGCCAATCCACGGATGGGCATCGGCATTGCGCAGCATGGAGGCGGTATCTTCGTAGGAGTTGGCGGCTTGCACCAGTACTGTCCTGTCAATCCCTGCTTGCTTAACCTGCGGCTCCAGGTCGGCAGGCTCAAAGGTAGCATAAATTGCGCCTTCGCTTGGCGTCAGCCACGGATATTCGACTTCGCTCAAGTTCCAGAAATGCTGGTGCGCATCAATTTTCATATACGCAGCCCTTTCAGTCCATTAAAGCGCTCTAATTCGATTGACAATTATATAATATAATTTATAATTTGAACTGCTATCTCAACTTATACTATAGGGATTCTCAGTTATGCCATCCGCACCCATTCCAGATCGCCATGCCAACAAAGTTGCCATCGTCACCGGCAGCGGGCAAGGTATTGGGCGCGGTGTTGCAGATCGGCTGGCTGCTGAGGGTGCCCATGTCATTATTGCAGAATATAACCAGGCCAATGCCGAATTAGCGGCGCACGAAATCCAGGCGCAAGGTTGGGCCGCTACCGCCTATCCCTGTGACATTAGCGACCTTGACCAGATAGATAAACTCGTTAAGGATATTACCGAGCAGTTCGGGCATATTGATATACTGGTCAACAATGCTGGCGTTACCAAAACCCAGGCCCTGTTCGAAATTACGCCTGACTCATGGGATATGATAACGCGGGTCAATCAACGTGGCTTATTCTTTCTGTTAACCGCTGTTGCCAAACAGATGATCGCTCAAGTGCCCGATGTGGTTAAGCAAGCCGGACGGGCCGAACAAAGTTACGGCAAAATCGTGAATTTCTCTTCGATTGCCGGACGCAGTGGACGACCCTACGCCGCACATTACTCCGCGACAAAGTGGGCCGTGATCAGCATCACGCAGAGTGCAGCTATCTATCTGGCTCCGTACAATATCAATGTAAATGCGGTATGCCCCGGTGTCGCTATGACTCCCATGTGGCAAGATATCGACCAAACCCAGGCTGCCCGTTTTGGGTTGAGTCAGGGTGAATGGTTCCAGAAGACGGTCGAGGGCATTCCGCTCAAGCGGGCGGGTACGCCTGCCGATCTTGCCGCAGCGGTCTCGTTTCTGTGCTCGGCTGACGCTGACTACATTACAGGGCAAGCTCTGAATGTAGATGGCGGCATCGAAATGAATTGACATTTAACTAAAAATATTATCGGGAGCGAAAATAGATGCTTATTGCGTACTGGCATTTCAGCTTTACGGTCAAGGATATTGACCGTTCTGTAGACTTCTACACACGCGTGATCGGGATGAAACTGGTACATAGCCAGGTCCAGCATAACGAATACACGGCTAAACTGGTTGCCTATGAAGGGGCGCATCTCAAGGTCGCGCAGCTTGCCATTGATGCGATGCAGCAGCAGCGTTCCGGTCATTTACTTGAGCTGGTTGAATATGTCTATCCCGTCTGTGAGCCAACTGATACTGCCACTTGCCGACCTGGAAGTTCACACCTTGCCTTCCAGGTCGATGATATTTTCGCGGAGTACAACCGAATGCATGAATTAGGCGTCCGGTTTAAGTCCGAGCCAGTCGCGATTACCGCCGGGATTAACAAGGGCGGCTACACATGCTATTTCCTTGACCCGGATGACATTACCCTGGAAATTCTCCAGGCACCGAAGTAGGTATGCTATGCCAACCGTGATTATTTATTGGTCGCCCGGACGGACGGATGAACAGAAAGCCGATGTGATCCACGAGCTAACAGAAGCCCTCGTGGAAAAAGGCGGCGCTCGGCGCGAAGATGTTCTGATTATTTTTCAGGAGATCAAGGCTGGTGACGCAGGGCGGGGTGGCCGTGTGATCGGCTCACCGCTCGCTGCCGATGGAAAGAATCAACCGGATACGGAAGCATTATAATTGCCCGTCCGCATTGAGCTTGTCATGTTGTTGTCGCCAGTAACCCCTCACTGACTCCAGAGTGCGCTGCATATGAGCGACAATTGCCTGTTGTAACCCAGTTTGGTTGTGGTCACGGCAGGCGTCAAAGATGGCCTTGTGCTCAGCTTGAATGACCGCGCCCTGATCCTGCACAAACAGATACTGAAACCGATAACGTTCAGCCAAATCCCACAGGGTCGTGATCATGTTAGACATATACTCATTGTTCAGCGCGTTATAGATGGTGAAGTGAAACTCACGGTTACTCGCCATAAACGCGAAATAGTCGTGATTGTCAAGTTCTGCGGTCATCTTGTGGATCAACGTGTCCAATGTATCCAGATTTGCCTCTGTCAAGTGTTCCACCGCATAGTACGCCGCTTGACCTTCTAGAATTTGCCGCGCAAAGTACAGGTCCTCAATATCTTTGGTTGAGACATCCGCGACAAATGCGCCTCGCCGTGGAATAATCTTCACGAATCCTTCGGCGTCCAGAGCTTTGAGGGCTTCCCGAATCGGAACCAGACTCACTTCCAGATCAGTGGCTAACTGGGCTTGATCCAGCCGGGAACCAGCAGGCAGTTCGCCGGAGAGAATCGCATCGCGGATGCGCTCTCGGACGATGGCAGTGACCGTTTTTTTGTTGTCTTCTATGGGAACGATGCTCGATTTCATGTTGACCTGACATGCCTCTAGATTTTGACCTGCTTGATGGCTGATTTTGCCAATTTCAGAGGCAAAAAGCTATTCTCAGAGTGTTACCGAGAAGTGCCATCGAGTCATTGCAGGATGATAAACTATAATTTATAATTTTTCTGTTGGCAAACGCTGCTATTCAAATTGAAATGAAAGTGCTCTAAGTAATGAAAAGAGAATTTTTATGCCTGCCGACGTAGTTCTACCTAATCTCGGCTTCGGGATGGAAGAAGGCCGACTGATTGCCTGGCTCAAACGCCCCGGTGAGTCAGTAAAAAAGGGAGAACCGATTGCCGAGATCGAGAGCGACAAGGCCACAGTAGAATTAGAAGCAGTCGTTGACGGTGTTCTGGAAGAGATTCTTGTCCCGGCGGACAGTGTGGCTCCTGTCGGGGCGGTGCTCGCTCACATTCGCACCGATAGTGCCGTACCCGCCGCTCCGCAATTAGTTTCGCCGCAGCCAGCCGCTACCATCACGACAACTGGTGAAGCAGATGATTTGCGCGTTACCCCACTCGCTAGGCGCGTCGCCGCTGATCAGGGAGTTAGTCTCTCCAATGTCCGTGGAACAGGTCCCGGTGGACGCATTACCCGTGACGATGTTCAGAACGCGGCAACATCGACCAATGGCAAAGCGGCGCGAGTGTTGGCTGCCCCGGCGGTGCGCAAACTTGCCCGTGATCGCAATATTGATCTGCGAAGCATACGTGGCACAGGTTCCAACGGACACGTGACTCGCGCCGATCTTGAAGCAGCACTGACACGTCCCGCGCAGCCCTCACCTGTGCCAATCGCTGCCCCTGAAATTCAGGAAACAGTGAGTGGACGGCACGAAATTTCATTGAGCACGATGCGACAGGCTATTGGCAAACGGCTGGTACAGAGTGCCCAAGAGGCTCCGCATTTCTACGTTACTGCCGAACTGGATTTGACCGCTGCTTTAAACAAACTGCCCAAGCAGATTGGCATCAATAATCTGCTGCTGTATCTGACGGTACAATCGCTCAAGGCATTCCCGGCGCTGAATGCCACTTACGAGAACGGACATCTCTATAGCTATGATAACGTCAATCTTGCCATTGCCGTGGCGTTACCCAACGGCCTGATCTCACCTGTGCTGCACCGTGCAGACGATTATTCACTGTCCGGGCTGGCTGATCGCGCCCGCGATTTGATCGCCCGTGCCCGCGATAGCAAATTGCGCACAGAAGAATTAAGCGGTGGAACATTCACGATTAGCAATCTGGGCATCGTCAAACAGATCGAGCGCTTTACCGCGATTATTAACCCGCCCCAGGTTGCGATTCTGGCAGTTGGCGCTGCGCGGCCCCGTCCGTTTGTCATTGATGGCGGCTTGCATATCCGCACGACTGCCCACCTGACTGTTTCAGCGGATCACCGCATCATAGATGGACTTCTGGCGGCACAGTTCCTCGAAGTGTTCGATAATCATTTGCAAGCGTTCACCGGATAACCCAACGAAAGGGCCTGGATATGACTGAACAAACACTAGATCACATTGAACGGCTCGACGCAGCGACCCGCCGTCATATGCTTCAGAAAATGATCGAAATCCGCACTGTCGAAGGCCAGATACAGGAGCTATTCCTCGAAAATGTAATCCGTGGCACAACCCACTTGGCGGATGGTCAGGAGGCCGTTTCGGTGGGCATGGCGGCTGTGGTCAAGCCAGAACGTGGTGACACCGTGACCTGTACCTATCGCGGACATGGACATGCGCTGGCGCTCGGAATGACGCTACGAACGATTATGGCTGAAATGATGGGCAAGGCGGCTGGTAGCTCAAAAGGCAAGGGTGGGTCGATGCATTTGACCGACATGGAGAAGGGATTGATCGGAACCTTTGCAGTCGTGGGAGCCGGACTGCCGATTTCAAATGGGGCCGCGCTGACGGCTCAACTCAAGAAAACGGGTGCTGTGGCAATTACCATCTTCGGCGATGGTACGGCTAATATCGGCACATTCCACGAGGCAGTAAATCTCGCCGCCGTCTGGAAATTGCCGACGATTTTCCTTTGCGAAAACAATCTCTACGGCGAATACAGCGCTTACGCTGATACCTCACCGGTTCCCAATGTGGCAGATCGCGCCGCCGCTTATGGCATTCCAAGTGCAATTATCGACGGTCAGGACGCGGAAGTGGTCTATACGGCGATGAAACAGGCCGTTGAATGGGCGCAGGCTGGCGAAGGGCCAACTCTGATCGAAGCAAAAACGTATCGTTATCGCGGTCACTCACGCACCGACCCGGCCCCATATCGCAAACCGGGTGAGCTTGACGAGTGGCTAAAGCGCGATCCGATCAATATTTTGGCACAACGTATGATTGCCGATCAGGAACTGACTGCGGCTGAGCTGGAGCAAATGCATCGCGACGCCTTAACAGCAGTCGAGGATGCAACGCAATGGGCAATGCAGCAGCCCTATCCGCCAGTAGACGCGATTTTTGAAGATATTTGGGTTTAAACGGAGAGACAAACCGACGTGGCTACAATAACGTACCGTGAAGCAGTGGTCCGAGCGCTGGACGAAGAGATGGCGCGTGATGAAAATGTCATCTTTTTCGGGGAAGATGTTGGCAGAGCGGGTGGTGTATTCAAAGTGACGCCTGGCCTGTGGGAAAAGTATGGCAATGACCGGGTGCGTGACACTCCGATCTCAGAAGCAGCAATTGTCGGAGCGGGCATCGGCGCGGCGATCACTGGAATGCTACCTATCATCGAGGTGATGTTTGCTGACTTCGCCGCCGTCACGCTTGATCAGATCGTCAATCAGGCGGCAAAACTCCGTTATATGTCGGGCGGACAGATAACCATTCCGTTGACGATTCGAGCGGCACAGGGCGGCGGTGCTGGCTTCGCTTCGCAGCATTCGCAGTGCTGCGAAACATGGTTTATGAACGCCCCTGGCTTGAAAGTGGTTGTCCCTTCAACCCCGGCAGATGTTCTGGGGCTGCTCAAAACGGCGATTCGAGACAATAACCCGGTTGTCTTTCTTGAACACAAATTTCAATATGCCGAAAAAGGCGACGTGCCTGATGGTGAGCACCTGGTTCCGTTTGGGGTTGCGAACATTGTGCGCGAGGGCACCGATGTAACGCTTGTGGCGGTTCAGCGCATGGTTGGAGTCGCGATGAAAGCCGCTCAGGAACTCGAACGCGAAGGCATTTCATGTGAGATCATCGATCCGCG
>WNFI01264786.1_pt1 | contig 19737 bp, 13 predicted proteins | sample 5400471 | NCBI WGS metagenome assembly WNFI01 (sample SAMN13153348, study PRJNA577476) | soil metagenome | isolation source: 100 cm saprolite on Douglas fir-dominated hillslope | place: USA:California | collected 2013-09-17
GGGGTAAGATGAACCTCTTTACCACCTGAGCGAACTATACGATGGGCAAAATCTACTGTAAGCCCATTCTCTCCTCCACATCGATACACAGGGCGTTGTACATCATTTAAGCCACTGCGGAGGCGCTCGGTTTCATCGGCTCGGCGCAGCGCCACGCGCACACGGGCAAGCAATTCATTCAAGCTGAAAGGTTTGGTCAAGTAGTCGTCAGCACCCTCATCGAGGGCCTTGATCTTCACCAGTTCCTCGTCGCGGGCTGACAGAATGATAACGGGCGCACTGCTCCATTCACGCAAGCGTCTCAAAAATGCTAGTCCGTCTAGCTTAGGAAGAGAGAGATCAAGCAGGATCAATTGGGGCCGAAAGGTGGCAGCAAGATCGATGGCCTGAGCACCATCGCTCACTGCTTGTGCCTGGAACCCCCTGGCTTTTAACTGGGCAAGCAGAAATGTGCGCATCTGCAGATCATCTTCGACACAAAGGATACGAGCCTTTTTGTCTGAGGTGGACATCATGCTCTCCTATCAAACCTCACTCTTGATTGAACTTGCTATACCAAGAGTAAATGCAAAAGTGGTTCCTTCTCCTGGACTGCTCTTGAGACGTAGTGTGCTGCCATGAGCCTCGATAATGCCTCGACTTATATACAGGCCAAGACCTGTCGCTGGACTCCAACGAAAGCTCTCTTGTTGTTTCCCTGCGGCAGGTTGTCCTGGACGTTCTGCTGTTGGGCGCCGCAGAGCCGCGAATGTGCTGAAGCGCGTGAAAAGTTCCGCCTGCCGTTCCTCCGTTATACCTGGTCCTCGATCTATTACCCGTATTTCAACGCCTACCATTTGATCGTAGTATGGATCAAAAATGGCCTCGGCTTCAAGGCGTACAGTATCGCCTTCGGGTGCATAGCGGAAAGCATTGCTGAGTAAATTGGTGAGCACACTCATAATGAGTTCATAGTCAGCTTGCACTGCAGGTAGATCAAGTGGGGCATGTACATTGAACCGGCGTTGGGAAGAGGATATCAATGCTTCCAAGCGATCTTGCAGGTCTTCAAACATCTCAGGAAGCAGGATTGGTTCGAGTTCAAGACGTAACGCTCCTGCTTCAACACGCGAGGCATCAAGAAAATGATTGATCATACTAACCAGGCGCTCTACCTGTTCATCAGCAGTCTCCAAAAAATTGCGTTGTGCTTCGGTCGACCACTGTAAATCGTCAGCCTGGAGGGCACTTACATGAGCGCGGATATTGGCAAGAGGAGTTTTTAGTTCGTGAGCCATAGTTGTAAAGAAATCCTCTCGCGCTCTTTCTAATGCCTTGAGATTCGTGATATCTTGCAAAACTAAGACGATATCGGTAATCCTTCCATCATTGCTCTGTAAAGGTGCTGCATTGATGAGTAAGAAGAGGGTCTGATTGTCAGGTTGTGTAACATGCATCTCAACTTCACTTGCCTCTCCTTTATGTAATGCACGGAATAGAGGCTGCTCCTCGTAGGGGATGATTGAGCCGGAAGCTCCGTAGAGTGCAATAGCGCGTAGAGCATCTTCGATATTTATTCCAACGGCGTTTTCAGCGGCTTGATCAGAGTCATCAAATGGCTCTAATGGCACTCCTATACGTTGCAAAAGCTGTACTGCCAGGCGGTTGATGACAGTAATACCCCTATCATTGGCTGAAATGAGCATTACACCAGAGGGTAGGCGGTTCATAAGAAGTTGCATGCGTGCACTTTCCAACTCCTGTGCAGCTTGCGCGGCTTGTAGCGCCTGGTTGCGTTGAGCTAGTTCCGCCGTGCGAGCGATTTGAATTGCCAGTCCGACTTGTAGGGCAAATTGCTCCAATAAGTCTACCTCTTCGATAGGAAGGCCGCGTGCTCGTCGATGGTAAACCTCAATCGCACCGAGTATTGTTTTTCCAGTGGATCCATTGCCCTCCTCGTGTATTAAACCTACCCCCGAACTTTTTCCAGAATTACTACTCGGATTTGGCTCGAAAATCGGAACGGAGAGTACTGAACCGGGGCGACGAGGTATACCATCATCGTCCAATAAAGGAAACTCGATATCAGGCCAGGCGCTGGTGTCTGGAATGATCAAGGAGTGGCGGTTACGTATAAGCTGGCCTAGTAGCAACTGCTCGCTAACCTCTGGATGCCAATCCTGTGAGCTAAGGTGCAGGCCCTTTTGTGCTGCCACTGTGACTCTGGGAGCATTGCCGTCCCGATGATTTGTTTCATCCTGAATTTGTTCTTGGCGATTGGCAGTGCGCACCTCGCTACCTGGAACCGAGTGGTCAAGTAACAAAATAGCGCACCGACTGGAGCCTACCAGTTCTTGTACGGCCTGAAGAATGCTATCGAGAACTTGTGGTAGAGCAAATTGCCCTAACATGGCAGAAGAGATGTAATGGATGGCATCCAGATGCAAGCGAGAGCGTACCTGGTTGGTCACATCCTTGATAGCGATGAGTAGCACACGCTCTGAGTTGTGCGTTACTGCATGTGTCTGTCCCTCGTATGGTGTATAGGATAGTAGATTCGATGAGAGTTCAATAGATACTTGCCAATAAGTGCGGCCGCGTGTTTCCAGGAAACCTTCATAAGGAAGATCGGAGAAGGTTACAAGTTGACCGGTAGAACAAACTTGTTGTAAGAGCGGTCCGGCTGCTATTCGTACCTCGTGAGGCACTACCTCATCCAGGGTGCGACCCATTATACTCTGAGAACGCCATACGGGATCGAGCAATGACAGAAGGTACGAGTTTGCATAAAGAATGCGCAGGTCGGTACAATCGAGGATGGCAACCCCAACCGGCATGCGTTCCAGGATATGTTCGAGTAGCGCAGGTTGCGCTGGGTTCATATGAATATGATTTCTAGGTACTCGGAGCAAACTTGCGAAGTATATCGCAAGTGAATATTAAACGAAGCTACGTGAAACTGAACTATCATTATATATTATAGCGCGTTTGCTGTAAGTGAGAACAAAATGTTCATATTTCTCGGGTGATTATCATTGTTTGTATCTCTGGAGCAATTCTGCTATCATAATTCGGCAAACTGTAAAAATCTATGAGCCAGGAAATACTTGACATGGATCTACGAGGTAAGCGAGTGCTGATAATGGGATTGGGGTTGCACGGATCGGGTATCGCTTCTGCCAGGTATGCGGCGCAACAAGGTGCTATCGTACGTGTGACCGACTTGAGATCAGCAGAAGTACTTGCACCGAGCATAGCATCGCTAGCAGGTTTGCCAATCGAATATGTGCTTGGCAAGCATCGGGAAGAAGATTTTCGCTGGGCCGAAATCGTTATTCGTGTTCCTGGTGTTCGACGAGACTCGCCATATCTGCGCCTTGCTAGTGAAAACGGGGCGTCTATCGAACAGGAGATTGCGTTCTTCTTCAAAGCATGTATGGGACGTATCATTGGCGTCACTGGCACACGTGGTAAGACCACCACAACCACGCTAATTTACGAGATACTACGTGCCAATGGCACTCCCACGACGATAGGGGGCAATGTTTCTGGTATCGAAACCCTGTCTCTTCTCCCAACGATAACACCCCAAACGCTGGTTGTACTTGAATTGTCAAGCTGGCAACTTGAAGGGCTTGCGCCTCATAAGCTAAGCCCGTCCGTTGCAGTAATGACAAATGTCTATCCAGACCATCTCGATACCTACCAGGATATTGAAGAATATGCCGAGGCAAAGGCAAATATCTTCCGCCATCAACATACAACCGATCTCGCGATATTTAATTATGATAATCCGTGGACGCGCTGCTTCGGTGAGCAGACTGTGGCGGAGACCTGGTTTACAAGCCTGGAGCTTGGGGGCAGCTTTCCTCGGGGGTCAGCAAACCCTATCCCTTTCATATTTACTGACACACCAATGGTTGGAAAACATAATCTTGAAAATATTCTGCTGGCGACAACCACTGCCAGGCTACTTGGTGTACCCGATGAGATTATTGCGTCCACTGTGCGGAGTTTTCATGGCGTTGCACATCGATTAGAAGAAGTCGCTGTGGTGAATGGTGTTCGCTACATCAACGATGCCACCAGTACCACTCCGGTGGCAGGCCGCGTGGCCCTGGCTGCCTTTGATGGGCCGATAGTTCTGGTTGTGGGAGGCAACACTAAGTTTCTCCCGTTGGAGGATTGGCCGGAGGCGATTGTGTCACAATGTCGCGATGTGATTTTGTTGAAAGGAACAGGCACAGACGAGTTACTGCCAGCTTTGCAAGATGCAGCGCAGAAGCTTGGAATCACCAGTCCAGTGCATGGCGTGTTTGATGACTTTACTGCCGCTATGAATGCAGCAGTATCTTTCACGCACCCTGGTGATGTGTTGCTCTTTTCGCCTGGCTTTACCAGCTTCGGTATGTTCCTCAATGAATTTGACAGGGGTGATAAGTTTGTGGCCTATGTGCGCCAGCTCAAAGAATTATTCTAAATAGCCCATTGCTTGCAAGCGTGCCTTGATAATGTCTATCTCTTCATCCTTGGCATCTGCATCTTCGCATAACGGAGCAAGGTAGCCATGTCGTTCAAGAAATGAGATGATGCGTAGAGCACCGAGTTCGGGGAAATCAACACTGGTGTCTATACTCAATTCTGGTGCTGATGGTGGTTGATAAAGGTCTGCTGGTAGAGTAGAAGCAGCTTCGAGTTGTTTCAGACGCTTCTGCCTTTGTTCATCCGAGCAGTGTAGATAGACCTCGATAAACTGCTGTATTTGTTCTCGTGCGTATGTGCGAGCTGCTGAATAGGGGGAAACCGAGGCTGTAATACAAATAATGCCGTTATGTGACAGGATAGTACAGATGTGGGTGATAAAGGCGTCGTAGCCCAAGGTGTGGCTATGATCTTCTATAATTTCTTCGCTAATCTGAAGTTCGAGATTCAGCCAACGAGAAAGCATCTTGGTGTCGATAATTTCTACCTTGTAACCTCGCGTAACAATCGCTTTTTTTAGCAACTTTGACAGCGTTGTTTTGCCTGTGCCAGGCAAGCCAGTCAGCCAGATAGTGAAGCTGAGATCATTATTTGCCGAGATGGTTGACCAGCCAGTCCAGCCCCGGGCGTGGTTTTTTCCGTGCTGCAACATGGCATGCGCTCCTAACTAAAGTGTACACTTGTATTGTATCTTGCTTATTCAGAAAGTAGCAAGCGATATTGGTGAATATATTCAAGTTTTTTTCCGAATCCATAACAAATGTTTTATCAACGATATATCTCCTCTTACTGTGCTTGCTACAATGGATTTGAATAGAGCGGGCAAAGGCCAGTTCTGCTACTACATTTAGGGCGACCAATCTAATGAAAATCAAGATGTAGTGGTGAGATTTTTCAGCCAGTTACATTCGAATACTTTGGCAATAGCTAATTTTTGCCTTGCGCACCCGTGATAAGTTTGATAGACTATCGATTAATAGGGCCAGAAGCATGGCTGTGTACCACGTAAGGGAGTACAAAGAGTACAAAGAGTACAAATATGAACAACGCTGTTACCATGCGCCCTAAAAGGAGAAATAGATCATGACGATGATGATGAGCAGAAAAGCCCTGGAAGAATATGGGTTAGTGAACTTAGGAAATATTAACTGGAATCTTGCGCCTGCGGTCCTGGTAGAACATGCCCTGGCTCGTAAAGAGGGGGTATTAGCAGCAAACGGCGCGTTTGCTGCTACAACGGAACCGTACACAGGACGTTCACCTAAGGATAAATTTATCGTCTCAAATGAGGAGTACGCTGCAAAGATCTGGTGGGGCGAGAATAATCACCCCATGTCTTCAGAGACGTTTGAAGGTGTACGGCGTAGCCTGGCGGCCTATTTGCAGGGGCGCGATGTCTATGTGCTGGATGCTGCTGCTGCCGCTGATCCAGATTATCGTATGCCTATTCAGGTGATTACAGAACTGGCATGGCATAATCTTTTTGCTCGCCAACTCTTCCTGCGTGCTAACGAGAACGATTTGACTAATGATCGCCCTGGGTTCACCATCCTGTGCGTGCCAAATTTTCACACTGATCCGCGAATGCATGGTACACGCTCAGGGGCAGCGATTATTATTGACTTTGAGGAGCGCCTGGCCCTGATTGCTGGCACACTATATGCTGGTGAAATGAAGAAGTGTATTTTTACTGTTCTCAACTTCATGTTGCCTGCTGATGGTGTGCTGCCGATGCACTGCTCGGCCAATGTCGGCTCTGCTGGTGATGTTGCGCTCTTCTTTGGCCTTTCGGGAACTGGAAAGACGAGTCTCTCGGCCGATCCAGGTCGTCGCTTGATTGGCGATGATGAGCATGGCTGGGGTGAGAGTGGCATTTTCAACTTTGAAGGTGGTTGTTACGCAAAATGCATCAATCTTTCGAAGAAGTATGAGCCACAAATCTGGAATGCCATTCGCTTTGGTGCCGTCTATGAAAATGTCGTGCTGCGCCCGAAAACTCGTGAACCGGATTACAGCGATGACTCGATTACGGAGAATACGCGCGCTGCCTATCCTGTTGACTACATCGATAATGTAGTTGAGTCAGGCAGGGCAGGACATCCAAAAGCTATAATTTTCCTTTCGGCAGATTCTTTTGGCGTTTTGCCGCCAATCTCGAAACTTACTACAGAACAGGCGATGTATTATTTCCTGTCCGGCTATACAAGTAAGCTGGCAGGAACCGAAGCGGGTATAACGACACCAGAGGCAACGTTCAGTTCTTGTTTTGGGGGGGCTTTCTTACCTTTACGACCTGGAGAGTATGCTAATCTTTTGCGCGAGCGCATTGAAAAGTACAACGTACGCGTTTATCTCATCAATACTGGCTGGACTGGTGGTCCGTTCGGTATTGGCGAGCGCATCAACATCAATTATACGCGAGCTATGGTGGGAGCCTCTATCAGCGGGGCACTCGACAACGTCGAGATGATTACTGATCCCATCTTTGGATTGCATTCGCCTACCTATTGTCCAGATGTGCCGAGCGAGTTACTGATTCCTAGAAATACATGGCCAGATAGGGAAGCATATGATCGCCAGGCTGTTGACCTTGCTGAGCGCTTCAAAAAGAATTTCAAACAGTTCACGTTGCCTAGCGACGAGGTGCGTAACGCTGGTCCAAGGTAACATGTTCCCGTGAATTATCCTGGCGATCCGAAAGATCGCCAGTTCTCTTATCCTCAAGTGGCCATGCGGCCACTTTTTGTTCCAACGAAAATTCTACCAGTTTCACCATCTGTGGATTCAACTATGTGAACGAGATAACTAGAAAATGAAAACGCGCAAATGTTGTATTCGCCGTTCATTTTAATAAGACAGCCTATATCCACACTTGCGATTTCTTTCATTTAGTGTACAATGTCAATATTGGCATAGATGTGCTAAATTCAGGTATTAAGAGGGTTTATAGCGATGAGACAGGGTGACGGCACAGATCTGCTGGGCCCGAATGACCCGCGCAGCGCAAGTGTAGGGGTGATATATGTTGATCTTAACGATGATAGGCAGAGTGTCTTAACCGCCATTTTAACTCAGGATAAGCTCGGTCGAAAACAAGTGGCAGTTGTCTTGCCGGAAAACAGCAAAGCGTTTCAAAGACCAGTGGATTTTGATGGGCTTAAGAACATGCGGCGCGGCCTCAAGACACAAATAGCCTTTATAGCACCAAGCGGCCCCGGTCCTGCTGAGTTTGCGCGTCAACGTCGATTTCCCGTTTACTCCTCACTAGAGAGTTTCTCACTCTCACTTAAGGGTGAAGCTTCGGTCATTGGAACTACTAATGGTTCCCTTAGACGAGGGCTTTTCGGACGCAAACCTAAGCCGACTACTACCAATACCATGGCTACCACGTCAAGTAAACGCATCGAGGATCAACCAACTTTGCCCCTGCCCGAGAGTGCATTTGTGGAAGCGCCTCAACAAGCACCTATTTCTCCTAGTCCTAACCCTGACGAAGATAGTGTTACAGCGGACGATAGAAATGGATCAAATGCTGCAGCTATAGACATGGCGGGCGTTGCTGTGGATGGAGGTCTCGATGCTCTCGCCAATGATCCGAATGCTAGTTCCACAATCGAAAACAGCGTTGCAGATTGGTATTCGCCGTCTCCACCTGCTTCAGAATTGCAAGTAGGGGAGAGCACATCATCAGATAACACACCGCTACAGGCAGGTGAACAAGCCAAAGTTGCTGATTCCAGGATCGGAGATTGCATCTATACCAGTTATTGCTCCTATATCATCGGCAAAGCCAGGTGACTCACATGCTACTCCAACTGGCCGGAGAGGAAATATAGGCGCCGCAGTACATAATCGTACTGCTGGTGGAGGAGGTCTTCCACCCGGCGGGAACAGGCCTGGTGGCCCTGGCGGAGGTCGTGGAGGTGTAGGTGGCTCTCGCAGACGAACGCGCTTATTGGTCGCGATTTTGCTGATCGTCATCACTCTGTTGTTGATTGGTGGTATCGCTGCTGCTGCCGTTCGAGGTGGATTAGGTTCCCTTGCCGGGTTTGTGCCTGGGGCGATGCCCACGGCCACAGTGACGATTACTCCAGTGAGCAAAGACCTGGTAAATACCTATGTGATCAGCGCTGTGACAAGTAATCCTGATGCTACCAAGCGCGAAGTAGCAGCACGAATACTGACTTTCACAACTCCTGCGCAGTCGAAGATCGCGGATGCGACCGGGTCTATACCAGGGCTTCGGGCGACAGGAGCATTGACATTCCTGAATACTTCTAATTCAACAAGGACTTTTGATAGTGTTGTTCTCACTGGTGCTTCTGGAGTACCGGTTTCGTTCGATGGGCCGGTCACGGTTCCTGCTGTTCCTGGCTTTATGACGGTGACTGGCTTTGCGGTGAATGTTGGATCTGCTGGAAACATTGGGGCTCTTGATATCAGTGGAAGTTGTTGTGCTGCTGGGATTACTGTGAAAAATGGGACCTTCGATGGGGGACAGGATCCCCAACCCAACTCCGTAATCGAGCAAAGTGACATCAATGGCGCAGCGGATGCGCTTGTGGCATCGCTTACACCTGGGGCGCAGTCAGGTTTGCAGAAGCAGGTACAGCCAAATGAACAAATTGTTTCAGACACGATGCAATGTAATAAGTCCACCTTTACCGCCAATCAAATAGCAGGAGATCAGGCCAGGACAGTGACGGTAACGGTAGCGATTACCTGTAAAGAAGAAGTTTACGGTCAGCAAGGTGCTTTAACATTGGCTGCGAATCTGCTTAAGGCGCAGGCGAGCACTCTACTTGAGGCGCAGGGCTTTAAACCTGGTTCCGCACATGGCCTGACGGGTGATATCGCGACCGGAGTCACGAAAACCATGTTGGTCGATACCAAGGGGACCCTATCCTTGCTTGTCAGGGCAGAGGGCGTATGGGTCTACCTGTTCAGCGATGTCACGAAGCTGAATTTGGCGAAAAACATTGCCAATAAGAGCAAGGAAGTTGCCATAAAATATCTCGTGAGTCAGCCGGGTGTGAGTAGTGTTCAGATCGATATTTCCAGCGGCAATACCTTACCTGATGCAGCGCATATTACCATCGATATAAAACCTGTACCAGGAGCGACCGGACCTGGAACGACGCCACCTTTGCCAGGTACTCCTACCATAGTCCCCACTGGGGCATCAGCCCCACCAGCTACTCCGCCCGTTACTCCCACTCAGGGGTTGGGAGGTATCTAGATAAGGAAAGACACTGGTAATGCTCACGCTTGAGGGGACACAACTCGGAAACTACGATGTCATCCGGCGCATTCGTGTAGGGGGCATGGGGGCTGTCTATGAAGGAAGGCAGCGTACGGCATTTGGCCGGCGCGTGGCAATCAAGGTCATTCTTGGTGACTATGCTGCCGACCGCGAGATGCGCCGTCGCTTTGCGCGGGAGGCGCGAATAGTAGCGCAGTTGCACCATCCTCATATCCTGCCACTGATAGAATTTGGCGATGAGCATGGGATTTTGTACCTGGTAATGCCATATATCGAAGGGGGAACACTGACTGGCTACCTGCGACGTGCGCTGCCTGATCTTGACGAGGTTACTGCTATCTTCCTGCAACTCCTGGATGCTGTGGAGTATGCGCACGAAGAGGGGCTGATTCATCGCGATATCAAATCCTCCAATGTGCTATTAGAAGCCCGGCGCGGTGGGTCCCCATATGTCTATCTCGCTGATTTTGGGTTGGTGCGCTATTCTGAGCAGGCTGATACGGAGCAAGTTGGTAAACCTATTCCCTTGGATCAAATACCTGGAACGCCACACTACATGGCTCCTGAACAAGCACGAGGCATTGTTACTACTGCGACAGACATTTATGCCCTGGGTGTGTTGCTCTATCAAATGCTGGTCGGAGAACTTCCTTACGACGATCCTGATGACGTGAAAGTCGTCAAGATGCACTTGCATGCGCCAGTTCCATCTCCGTGTGATCGCGATGCGTCCATTCCCTCCGAACTGGGGGACGTGGTGCGTAAAGCTATGGCGAAACGGGCAGAAAATCGCTTTGGTAGTGTAGCTGATATGCACCAGGCATTTCTGGCAGCAATTGATGGGCCGATGTCTGCCATCAAAGATAATAATGAACTACAGGAGGTGGATGAATTTATCCCTGCACCATCACCGGTTCATCGCAACTCGACACCATTATCACCACTAGAACAAGAGGAATCTCTGCCTCCGCCACAAGTGAAACGCCGACGAGCTACTCCTCCTATTCCTCCGTATATGAAGCAACAGATAAAGAGTTCAATTAGCAAGAGCCGCAGACGTTTTACGCTGTCAGTAGTGGCTGCAACATTGGTTCCGTTAGTCCTTTTGATTCTGCTCATCATGCCGCGAGTGCTTGGCTTTAGTTTCTTTCCGTCGGGGTTTCCGGTTTTTGGTGCTACGCCTTTTGCTACCATTTCGATAACGGTCCAGAGCAAAACGCTGCAGGATACTTATCTTTTAACTGCCTCGCCACAGATAACAGAGTCTAATATTGCAACGCGGGTTATCCCTGATCGCCCTATCTACGATATTGCTACGGCTAGTCGCACTATAGCAACCTCTGGCACCAAATCATTTCCCGGGGTACAGGCAGGAGGTACAGTTCTGCTTGATAATAGCAGTAAATCAACTTACTCATTGCCAGAAGGAAGTGTTTTTACAACGACTACCGCAATACAGGTCAAGCTAACGCAGTCAGTACAGGTGCCTCCGCGCAGCAACGGGCAGGATGGTACGATTTCCGCTTCGGCTGTAGCCGTTTTCCCCGGCGTATCAGGAAATATCGCCGCGAATGCTCTCAATACCACCTGTTGTGGTGACCAGGTGACTATCAGTAATCCAGCGCCTTTCGCTGGCGGTGCGGATTCACAACTTGTGCATGTTGTGACGCAGGCTGACCTGGATAGGGTTAAAAACACACTATATGCTCAACTTCGGGGACAAGTATTGCACCAACTTCAGAAACAATTAGCTACGAACGAGGTAGAGGCTGTGCAGCCTACTTATATCACTAAAGTTGTGTCAGATAGTCCGCCTGATGCTGCCGTGGATGAAGTCAGGGTGCAGGTAAATGTCTCGGCAACGGCATTCGTGTATGATGTTGCAATGGTGCGTCAAGTTACCGCGAAATTGTTAAATAAACAGGCCACAGTGCTTTTGGACGCGAATTATCAGTCGAAAAGCCCACCGACTGTCGCCAATCCTATTGTTGTCCAACAGAGTAGTAATGGAATAATTTATCTCAGTGTTGCGGCGCGCGGACTCTGGATGTATAGTCTTTCCTCCCAACAGATTAGTCAGTGGCAACGATCCATAAAGGGAGCGACTCCAACGCTAGCAAGAAGGTATCTTGTTTCACAACCGGGAGTGGCAGGTGTACGAATAGAACTTCCCTTTGGCGCAGATCATCTTCCTGTATCCATCGATCAGATTAAGATTGTGCTGGTAAACGTGTAAGGACGCGATTACTATCCACACCCCCATGTGCTATACTGATGCCGTCGAAGAGAGTGTTGGTAGGGCGACCCGGAGCTATGAGAAACGTGCAAGAGGGAATTGTGTAATGGATAATTCAATAGAAGCTCCTGCTGGAGAGATGCGCTATCATGACTCAATGCTTGATGCTATAGGAGATACTCCGCTCATACGTCTTCATCGAGTTGCGAATGATGTACGACCCCTGATCCTGGCGAAAATGGAAATGTTCAATCCTGGAGGAAGCGTCAAAGATCGTATTGGACCAGCAATGATCGAATATTGCGAGAAGCTGGGGGTGCTGCGTCCTGGCGGTACTATCGTTGAGCCGACTAGCGGCAACACAGGGCATGGATTAGCTATTGCTGCCGCCATTAAAGGGTATCATTGTATCTTTGTAATGACTGACAAGGTGAGTGAAGAGAAGCGTAGCCTCTTACGTGCCTATGGAGCTGAGGTGGTCATCTGTCCCAGCAGCGTCCCGTATGACTCACCCGAACACTATAAAAATGTGGCTCACCGACTCGCTGACGAGATACCTGGAGCCTGTTGTCCCGACCAGTACTCCAACCTGGCAAACCCGGCCGCGCATTATGCCACGACTGGCCCTGAAATCTGGCATGATACCGCTGGTCGTATTACTGTGTTCGTGGCGGGTATTGGCACTGGTGGCACAATCTCAGGCACCGCTCGTTATCTAAAGGAGCAGAATCCAGATGTGAAGGTGATCGGGGCTGACCCTCCAGGTTCGGTGTATTCTGGTGATACGCCGAAACCCTACAAGATCGAGGGTATCGGTATGGAAATTTTCCCTCATAACTACGATCCAACAATGGTGGATGAGGTGATTCGTATCGATGATCGTACTTCGTTCTACTGGGCACGCCGCCTGGCGCGTGAGGAGGGTATCCTGGTGGGAGGCTCATCTGGCACTGCCCTGGCAGCCGCTCTTTACTATGCGCACCGGCTGACAGCCGACGATGTAGTAGTCGTGCTGTTTCCTGATACAGGACGCGGCTACCTGAGCAAGCAATTCAATGATACCTGGATGCGTGAGAACAATTTGCTGGTGCAGGCAGAGACAGAAGAGCCCACCTTGCACGAGGTGCTCACCTATCGACGTACTCACTCGCGAACTATGCCTCTGGTAGTCAGTGTTGCGCCTACCGACTCGATTGCCGATGCTGTTGAATTGTTGCGACGCTATGGCATTAGTCAGACGCCTGTGATAAAGAATGGGCACATGGTTGGAAGTCTGACGGAGAACCTCTTGCTGCGCCATCTTGCTAGTGGGGAGCGCCTATCTTCGATGGTCGTACGCGATTTACAGGGCCCACCGTTCCCAGTATTGCAGGCCGATGCTCCTGCCCAGGAGGCCTATACACTCTTTAGCTCTGGACAATCTGCGGTCGCCGTAATGAATGGCGAAACTTTAGAAGGTATTGTCACGAAAAGTGACCTGCTGGAGTTCTGGGCACATACGCGAAATCAGTAGGGAGCTTCTACATTCAATCCGCCGTTATATGGAAAGTCTGATTCGAAATGCCATCACAAAAGCCCTACGAGGTATTCGAGCATACTGCCGACATTGGCCTGCACGCCTATGGTGATACGCTAGCCGAACTGTTCATCCATGCTGCCCAGGGTATGGAAAGCCTGATGATACCTCTTGAACAGGTATGTATCCAGGTTAGCCATGAGATTGTGGTGGATGGCCACGATAGTGTCTCGCTGCTGATCGCGTGGCTGAATGAACTAATTTTCCTGTTTGACACAGAATACCTCATCTTTCGCGAATTTAACATAGACGATCTCTCAGAGGCACATCTAAAAGGGCATGCGTCAGGCGAACCCTACGATGCACAGCGTCATGACCTTAGCAGCGCTATTAAAGCTGTTACCTGGCATGAAGCCATTGTGGAACGAACGGAGAGTGGTTATAAGGCACGCGTTATATTCGATATTTAGGATTGTATCTGTTTTGAGGAAAAGGGTTCGGGGTCTGGACTTTGTACATGTCCTTGAGGTGGATGGGTTTATTGAGGCAATTTATGTACATCCGGCCAGATTCATGCCACCAATTCAATGATGAATGGTGTAAATTCGCCACTGTGCGATATAAAAAATGGTTGTTGTGAACAAAAAATGAGGGTACCCAGTACGGGTACCCTTTAATGCTACGAGTTTTTGAAATCCTCTTTCTCATGGGGAGCAACTAACTCCACCTCGTCATATTCGAACCAGATCGGTTCCTTGAGGTGCGTTCCTTCTAGCTCGATACCGTAGAAACAAAAAGGCTCGTCAACTTCAAGGTGAGGGATACTATCGACTGTTCGAATCGTCCCTCTCAGCCCTCTGAAAGGGCTATAACTGGTTACACGTACCCTACTACCCGGCGGAAATACATTGTTGCTCATAGGATTTTGAACACTCCTTTTCCTCGCCCATTGAGGGAATATGAAAACATCTCCTTTGTAGACAAAGAATACACTCGTAACTCAAGAAAAGCAACAAAGGAACAGTATTTTTTCTGAACATATTTGGCTTTACAGCCCAGACTTCTTTGACTATCCCTTAACAACGATAATGGGTTTGAGGCGTGCAACGAGCTTTGCCAATCCCGCGTTGTTTACAACGTTAACTACTTGTTGTGCATCCTTATACGCCTGTGGGGCCTCTTCCGTCAGCAAATTCTTACTATGCACACGCACCGTTACGCCCCTTGCATCGAGTTGATTGAGCAAATCCTTGCTACTCATCGACTTCTTGGCGGCGGTGCGACTCTGGCGACGACCTGCACCATGGCAGGTTGTGCCGAAAGTCTGCTCCATCGAACCTTGTGCCCCAACCAGGACGAAGGAGTAGCGGCCCATGTCGCCAGGGATCAGGACAGGTTGACCGACGGAGCGATACTTTTCAGGAATTGCCGGGTGCCCAGCAGGGAATGCCCGTGTAGCTCCCTTGCGGTGAACGCAGACACCCTGCACCTGCCCGTTGATTTCATATTCTTCCATCTTGGCGATGTTATGGCAGACATCGTAGACCATCGGTAAATCCCTGGCACGTGCCTTCCTACCGAAGACGGTAGAAAAAGCTTGCCGCACTCCGTGCATCAGCAATTGACGATTCGCCCATGCAAAGTTTGCACCACAAGACATTGCAGAGAGGTAGGCCTGCCCTTCTGCGGATTTCAAAGGTAAACATGCCAATTGCCGGTCAACAAGTTTGAAACCATAGTCTTTCTGTTTTGACTCTGCTAGCTTGATGAAATCTTGCGCCACTTCATGTCCGAATCCCCTTGAGCCGCAATGTATAGTTGCTACAACCTGCCCTTTCTGTCCGATACCTAAAGCATTTGCGGCTTCGATATCGTAGATATGATCGACAACTTGCACTTCACAGAAATGATTTCCAGAACCCAGGCTGCCAAGTTGGGAGATGCCCCGCTGTATGGCCTTCTGGCTTACAGCATTGGGATTAGCACCAGCCAGACAACCGTTCTCCTCGGTGACTTCCAGGTCTTCGGGAAAACCATAACCTTCTTCAATCGCCCAGGCTGCTCCCCGTAGCATGACTTCGCGCATCTCGCTTTGAGTAAGCTTTCGCATACCATCAGTGCCCACGCCAGAAGGCAGATTGGAGAAAAGCTCATCGGCAAGTCTATCAACCTGGCTCTTGACTTGATCTCGCAGCAAGTCAGTGGCAAGCATACGGACACCGCAGTTGATGTCAAAGCCAATACCACCAGGGGAGATTACGCCTTTCTCAGCATCAGTTGCAGCAACACCCCCAACTGGAAAACCATAGCCCCAGTGAATATCAGGCATAGCGAGAGAATAACCTACAATCCCTGGCAAGGTTGCCACGTTCGCCACTTGCTGTAGCGAGTTATCACCAATAATCTGTTCTATAAGTTCATCGTCCGCATACACCATACCGGGCACACGCATCTCAGGATTATAGCGCCTGGGTATACGCCAACGATAGGTATCTACACGCTCCAAAGGAATCTTGTCGCCCATGCATGCCTCCTGTTTCTGCTACTTGATGCGTTCCCTTAATCGTTCTCTTGTTTGGAGCCAACTTACAGGTTATTCTGAGGTGTACCCTGTTATATAAAGTGTTGTGTACTAAGAATTTGAGATGGTCGGTGAATCCTGATAGGTTGCTCTAAGTATATCAGAGTCCGAAAAAAAGAAAAGATCCCGACTTTGATCGAAAGGCATTTCATGATGGATCAGGCAGATGCGTCTGCATCCTACCAGGGATCGTAAGGAAAGGCTTGAGATGTGAGATACTTTAAGAACCTCGTTGGGGCACAAACTGACGTGTTTGTGCGTACTCGTTTCACCTGGCTGGCATATATTCTGTTGGGCTACTATGCCTACTTGCAGGCATCCGTTGGTCCTCTCATGCCCTTTCTGCGCTCAGAGTTGCATATGAGTTACACGTTAGAAGGCCTTCATTTCAGTGCATTCGCCTTTGGTGCTGTGCTTGTCGGTCTCAGTGGAAATCGTGTGACACACCTCTGTGGTCGTCGTCGCGTTTTCTGGGGAGGGGCAGGAGTAATGGCTGCTGGTGCCGTGGCTCTGGTGATCAGCCATCACCCCATCCTCACGCTGCTCAGCCTTGTCATTATGGGATATGCGGGAAATCTCTTGCTTATGACGATTCAGTCCACACTCTCCGACCAGCACCAGGAGCAACGCTCTATTGCCTTAATTGAAGCAAACGTTGTTGCCAGCATCGGTGCGAGCCTTGCTCCGCTATGTATCGGTGGATTACAAAGCGTTGCTCTTGGATGGCGGAGCGCCCTTGTACTCATGGTTCTTATACTCCTACTCATTTTTCCTGTGTCGCGCAATATCTCCATACCGGGCGGACAGCACCCCGCGAGGAAGCCATCTTCCGCTCCTCATGCTTTGGCTTTCCCGTTTTCCTTCTGGGCCTATTGGACCGTTGTGCTCTTGGGCGTAGCAATCGAATGGTGCATCGTCTATTGGGGTGCAGACTTTTTAGCCCAGGAGAGCAGACTGAGCAAAAGCGTTGCCGCCAGCTTGGTGAGCCTTTTCTTTCTTGCGGAGATTGTGGGACGCTTCATTGGCAGTCGTCTTGCCCGCGCTATCCGAAGCACACGGCTTATCCTGCTTGCTGTGCTTCTCACGGTAACCGGGTTTCCGCTCTTCTGGCTCGCTCCGTTCGCACCACTGCGTCTCATCGGCTTGTGTATTACGGGCATGGGGATCGCTAACCTCTGGCCGCTCAGCATTGCTCTGACCCTGGGCACCGTCCCGGAACAGACTGACGCTGCCAGTGCCCGTATAGCATTGGGAGCAGGGATGGCGATCCTCATTGCCCCTTTCGTCCTGGGATGGCTAGCCGATCAAGTCGGTATCCGGGGAGCATATGGCATTGTGGCGCTCCTGCTGCTGTTGATTAGCGGGATGATTGTGGTTGCGAATCGACTTGCAAAAAGTGTTGTTTACAACGCAACAAAATAGGTCCTAATGCTTCGGGAATATGGGGCCAAGAAATGAGGAAGATTACAGAGGGCTCCTCACTGCCTCTCCGATATATATGTGTTGTATAATCCTATTGTAGGCAAAGTTTGAGGGATTTCTGTTTTTTCTTTTTGTGCTTCAAGCATATGCATGTGTGCAAGGGAGCAAGCGTTATGGACTCTTCCTCTATTCTTTTCTGCAATGTTTGTGGCGCAGCGAATGAAACGTACGCGCATCTCTGCTTTGCCTGTAATAGTCCTCTTTCCGTTTTACAAGCTCCTGTTCCGGCATATCCTGTTCCAAATATGCTATACAAGGATCGGTACTATATCCTTGGCAAAATTGGTAGTGGAGGCTTTGGCTCGGTCTATAAGGCAAGAGATATGCAGAGCGGAGGTTGGCTGGTTGCGATCAAGGAGGTAAGTCTGGAGGGACTGCATCCGCAGGCAGTGATTGAAGCAACCAAAACTTTCCATCGCGAGGTGAGCCTGTTATCCCGGTTGACTCATCCCAACCTGCCGCGCTTTCATGAATACTTTAGCGATCTTGAGCGATGGTACCTGGTGATGGACTTTATCGAAGGCGAGACGCTTGAAGAGTGTCGAAGTAAGAGGAACAATAGAGGCTTTCTGTTAAGCGAAGTGCTCAATATTGGTATACAACTGTGTAATGTGCTAGGCTACCTGCATACGCGACAACCCCCAATAGTCTTTCGCGATCTAAAACCTGCCAATGTCATACGGACCCCTCAGGGTCAGCTCTACTTGATCGACTTTGGGATTGCGCGTTATTTCAAGCCAGGGCAGGCTAAAGATACCATCGCCCTCGGCTCTCTTGGGTATGCTGCTCCTGAGCAGTATGGCAAAGCGCAAACAACTCCACGTGCTGATATCTATAGCCTGGGGGCTCTAATACACCAGTTGCTCACTGCAAAAGATCCCTCAGAAGCACCATTTCGCTTTACACCGCTTCGAAGCCGTTCTCGAAATTCCCCTGACCCCGAATCGCTTTTGACAAGCACAGTAGATATATATCTGAACCGTCTTGAAACATTGATCTCAAGTATGCTGGATATGGATGTGAACAAAAGACCTGCCAATGTAAACGTCGTCAAGCAGGAACTACAGTGCATCGCCGACGTTTGGTCTGATGTCAATAAGAGCTATTGGAGACCAAGACTGGGGTGGTCTGCAGCTCCGCACCCCAGGCACGCAGGAGGTGCTTCTTAGAACCTAACTTTCTTGAATGCTTGCCAAGAGTCGGGCTGCTTGTTATACTCAGGTTATCTGAAAGCATGGCTAAATAAGGAGTTTTGTAGTGAAAGTATTAGTAACAGGGGCTGCTGGTTTTCTAGGCGGTCACCTCGTCGATATGTTAGTGGAGCGTGGCGACGAGGTACGCGCTATGGTGCGACCGGTGGAAGATGCATCACGCTTGCGCAAGCTAGAGCGCGTCGAAGTCGTGCATGGTGACCTGACTGACCTGGAATCACTCAAACGTGCAGTGCAGGGTGTGCAGAGGGTCTATAACGTCGCGGCAAAGACCGGTCCATGGGGATTGGAAAAGGATTACACCAAGGTCAATGTGTGGGGAGTAGCAGACCTGATAACTGCTTCCATGGATGCCGGTGTACAGCGCATTGTGCATACAAGTTCGATTACAGTCTATGGACATCATCTGCATGGTATTGTTACCGAGGATCATCCTTTTCATGCCGAGGACAATCCCTATAGTCGCACCAAGATTGCCAGCGAGAAGTTGGTTGCCGACCTGGTAAAAGAGCGCAGAGCACCCGTGGTGATTGTTCGTCCTGCGTGGATATATGGCCCGCGTGATAACGCCAGTTTTGGACGGTTCGTGGTCATAGTAGAATCGGGGAAAGGCTTTTTGATTGGTTCCGGTAAAAATATTGTTCCCGTGGTGTATGTGCGCGACGTGGCACAGGGTCTGATCAAGGCGGGCGACGCGGATGATATGGTGATTGGCCAGGGCTATACTATTGCTGATGATCGGCGTGTGACGCAGGCCGAGTATTTAAATACGATTGCCGACTTCCTGGAAGTATCTCCTGTCTCGCGCAAGGTCCCTTATTTTGCACTATACATTGCTGGCCGCGCTGCCGAATTGCTCTGGCAGGCAATGGGCCGGCGCAAATCTGTGCCTCCTCCCGTAACTACCTATGGTATAACGCTGCTCGGCGGTAATCAGGAGTTCTCGATTGAGAAGGCGCAGCGCGAACTAGGCTATAAGCCGGAGTA
>WNFI01700658.1_pt1 | contig 19735 bp, 14 predicted proteins | sample 5400471 | NCBI WGS metagenome assembly WNFI01 (sample SAMN13153348, study PRJNA577476) | soil metagenome | isolation source: 100 cm saprolite on Douglas fir-dominated hillslope | place: USA:California | collected 2013-09-17
GAACTCGGCGGCTGCCCTTCCTGCAGCGAGGGCAGGCTGCGGCGGATATTGGCCGTGCCGAAATATTTGTTGCCCGAAACTTCCACCTTGCCGATACGCGGCTCGACCACGCGCAGGACGACAATGCCGCGCTCGAGTGCCTGCTCGGGAAGATAGACCTGGACGGCGCCGAAACCGGCCTGCCGGTAAGCGCCTTCGAGCGCCTCCAGTGCGCGCTGCACGTCGGCAAAATCGCGCTGCTTGCCCTTGAACGGGGCGAGCACGGATTCGATCTGCTTTTCCTTGAGGAGGGTGTTGCCTTCGACGTGATAGGCGGAAATGTCAAAGCGAAGCGATACCGGATCGGCACCGATCGCCTTCGACAACGCAAGCAGACATACGCCCCCGACGAATATTCGCGCGGATACGCCGCACTGCATACGCGCCTCCCTTTTGGCGCTTGCACAACGTACGAACGGCCCGTTCCTTTATTTTATTCCCCTGGAATGGGAGCCGTGACGATGGCATGAGTATAGGCCCAAGTGTTGCCAATAGAAAAGGGGGAACCTGTTAATACATCAGGAATATCGCCCGCGCGGGCGTCACCCCCCGGTTTGCCGGTCCTCGGATCGGGAAAATCGAGCGAAAATCGAATCGCGCGGTGACTTTGAGTCGCTAGCCGCCCGGTTCCAGCGATTTCCACAGGCAGGAATCCTTGGCGGTCCTGTTCAGATCCTCCAGGTAGCGCGCATGATCCTGCAGTTCCTCGGGCGTCGCCCGCAACACAATCAGGTCCACTTCGGCAGACGCTAACGCCCCATCCTGGACCACGGAAGACGGTTCAGCGATATCCATCAGGAGGCTCTCCTGGCCCCGCGTCATGGAGAGATAGACTTCCGCCAGCAGGCGCGCATCCAGCAGCGCACCGTGCAGCGAACGCGCGGAATGGTCGATCTGATAGCGCTCGCACAATGCATCCAGCGAATTGCGCTTGCCCGGATGCAACCCCTTCGCCATTTTCAGCGTATCGGTGATCTGGGGACAGTAATGTCCGAGGGGATGAAGCTCCAGCAACGCAAGTTCGTGATCCAGGAACGCCACGTCGAAGGGCGCGTTATGGATGATCAGTTCTGCGCCCTCGATAAATTCGAGCATTTCTTTCGCCACATCACGGAATTTCGGCTTGTCCGCCAGAAATTCGCCCGTGATGCCGTGCACCTCCATCGCGCCGGCATCGATTTCGCGTTCCGGATTGACGTACTGGTGGTAATGCCTGTCTGTGAAACGGCGATTGACGATCTCCACGGCGGCGATCTCGATGATGCGATGGCCCAAGGCCGGATCGAGGCCGGTGGTTTCAGTGTCGAGAATGATCTGGCGCATGGGTTAGGGATTGGGGATTGCGGATTGCAGAGTGGGGATTGCGGATCGCATTTTCAGGATTGTTCGCTTTCGTTCTTTTTCTTTCCTAGCCCCTGGTCCCCGTGCGCATCGCCTGGGTGACACCCCGGTTTGCGAGTTCATCGGCTTTTTCGTTGCCGGGATCGCCGGCGTGCCCCTTGACCCAGACCCACTCCACTTTGTGACCGCGCACCAGCTCATCGAGCCGTTGCCACAGATCGACATTCTTGACCGGCTTTTTGTCCGCGGTGAGCCAGCCGCGTTTTTTCCAGTTGTGTATCCAGGTCGAAATCCCATCGTGCACGTATTTCGAATCGGTATGCAGCCGCACCGTGCAATTGCGTCTGAGCGAAGCCAGCGCCTCGATCACCGCCATCATCTCCATGCGGTTATTGGTCGTTTGCGCCTCGCCACCGCAGAACTCTTTTTCGTGGTCACCCCACTTCATCCACACGCCCCAGCCACCCGGCCCCGGATTGCCTTTGCACGCGCCATCAGTATAGACATCGACGACGTCGCTCACTGCGGATCCCCGGCCGCCTGGTTGGTCCGGGCCGCCATTGCGTCATCGCGGCCATTGGTTTTGTGAGGCACTGCAGCCAGTGCCTTCTTTTTGACCGGGACCGCCTTCCACTGCGGCGTGATGAGGCGCATGCCCTGCACCCGCTTGATGCCGTGCAAATAGTAAACGCCCCCGGCAAAAGGCCACCACCGATCGCCGGCCGCTTCCATGAAGTTCCACCGCCGCGACCATTTTTCACTGGCCAACGGAGGCGCGTAACTGCACATGCGTCCGCCGGCCAATTCGAATCCGAGCAAGGCCATCCAGTCCTTGATGCGCGGCAGATTGATGAACTGGCCGCACCACGGATAGACGCCTTCGCGCCGCGCGGCCAGGCGGCGCGCACCCCACAGGCTCCAGGGATTGAATCCCGACAGCACGACATGGCCTTCGGGCATCAGGATGCGCGATACCTCGCGCAGCACCTGGTGCGGGTTGCTGCTGAATTCGAGGGTGTGCGGCAGGACGACGAGATCGACCGCGGCGGTCTGCAACGGCAATGCACAGGGATCGGAGCGCACGGCCACCGGGCCGTCGCCGCCGGTCACGCAGCGGAACGGAATGCGATTGGCGCGCAGGAAGGGATGTCCCGGAAGCCCGAGCTGGATCGCATTGAAGCCGAAGACGTCGGCGAGTTCGTTGTCGAAGTATCCCAGCTCGGCGTCCAGAAGGCGTGCGCCCAGCGGGGTGGAAAACCATTCCGACAGACTGGCCGGCTCGACGAAGATTGACATTCAGTTGTGCAAAATAAAAGATACCGGCATGGACATCACCACCATCGTTCCGATCCGTGCATTTCAGGACAACTATATCTGGTGTCTGCGCCGCGGATCCGCGGCCGTCGTCGTCGACCCCGGGGATGCCGATCCGGTCCTCGATTATCTGTCGAAGGAAGGCCTGCGCCTTGCCGCGATATTGACCACGCACCATCACGCCGACCACGTTGGTGGCAACACCGGATTGCTGTCGAAGTATAACGTACCGGTGTTCGGCCCGGCGCAGGAGAAAATTCCCGGCATTACGCGCGCACTGCGCGAAGGAGACACCCTCGAAGTGCCCGGCATAGGCCTTCACCTGGCTGTAATCGATGTCGCGGGCCATACCGCGGGACACATCGCCTATTACGGCGATGGCCTGCTGTTCTGCGGTGACACCCTGTTTTCCTGCGGCTGCGGACGATTGTTCGAGGGAACGGCCGCGCAAATGCACGCGTCGCTTTCCAAACTCGCGGCACTTCCCGGCCACACGCTGGTGTACTGCGCCCACGAATACACGCTCTCGAATCTGCGCTTTGCCCGCGCCGCCGATCCCGCCAACCGGGCCATCGACGAGCGTGAGGCATCCGCACGGTCGGCACTTGCGGCCGGAAATCCGTCGCTGCCCTCCACGATCGAATCGGAACTCGCGGCAAACCCGTTCCTGCGCAGCGCGAACCCGGCTCTGGCCGCCTCGGCCAGTCATCATGCTGGCCGCGCCCTGACCTCCGCGCTTGAGGTGTTTACCGCGCTGCGCAAGTGGAAGGATGGGTTCTAGCCCAACCGGCCGGCGCCGCCGGATGCGGCCTTGTATGGGCACGAGGTAGCGCTTGACTCGACCGGGCGCTCTGTTAAGATACGGCAAAAGATCAATATCTTGCGGTTGACAATGAAGAAACTACTTTCGGTTTTGATCAGCGTCGGCGTCGTTCTTGCCGCACCACTGCTCCGTGCTGAAGAATCCGTTCCAGCCACTCCGGTATCGGCCGGCTCGAGCCCGGACGCCGCATCCTTAGCCGCGCCGCCGGGTAGCGGCAATTTGAAGCCCGACGCGCCTGTCGGTGCGCTCCCTGAATCATCCGTCGCGACCTCCCCACTTACGCCGCCTCCGGCGAGTCTGTGGATTCGCATTCGTAACGGATTTGCCCTGCCCGAAATCGACAGCCGGCTGGTTGCGCGGCATGAGGCCTGGTTCCTGAATCATCCTGATTACGTCCAGCGCATGATCGAGCGCAGCCGCCTCTATCTGTATTTCATCGTCGAGGAAATCGACAAACGCAACATGCCCATGGAAGTCGCCCTGTTGCCGATGATCGAGAGCGCTTACAACCCGGTCGCCTATTCGCGCGCACGGGCCGTAGGCATATGGCAGTTCATGCCCTCGACGGGAAAACGCTACGGGCTGCAGCAGAACTGGTGGTATGACGGACGCCGCGACGTGCTCGCCGCCACGCGCGCCGCACTGGATTACCTGGAAAAGCTGCACGAGGAATTCAATGACTGGCAGCTCGCGCTCGCCGCCTACAACTGGGGCGAGAACGGGGTATCGCGGGCCATCGCGCACAACCGGGCCAAGCGCAAGGCAACCGGTTACGAAAACCTGAGAATGCCGCGCGAGACGCGCAACTACCTGCCGAAGCTGCAGGCCATCAAGAACATCATCACCAATCCCGAGCGATTGAGTTTCCCGGTCGAGGAGATCCCCAATCAGCCGTATTTCACGACTGTGTCCACGCCCGAACACATCGACATGCAGGTGGCCGCGCAGCTCGCGGATATGTCCGTCGATGATTTCCGCTCGCTCAATCCGGGGCACACGCGCCCGGTCATCATGTCGAACGGTTCGGGCACGCTCCTGCTGCCGGTGGACAAGGCGGGCATTTTCTCCGCCAACCTGAAAGGGTACGACCAGCCGCTGGTTTCATGGCAAACCTATACGCTGAAAAAAAACGAAAGCCCGGATGCGGTCGCCGCGAAATTCGGCATCACGCTGGCGCGTCTGCGCGAGATCAACGGCATCAACCGCCATGTCGCGGTCCGGCCCGGCCGGTCCCTGCTGGTACCGATGAACGAGGACGCCGATGCGTCGAACCTGGATGAGACCTGGAACAGCCCGGAGTTCCAGTCGCCCGAGGATCTGTACGCCAATCGGCTGGCATACCGCGTGAGAAACGGCGACAGCCTGTACTCGATCGCCCTGAGGCACCGCGTCACCGTGGCTGCCCTGAAGGAATGGAACCATCTGTCGGGCAACCTGCTGCACTCGGGCCAGCGCCTGACCATCTACAGCAACCCCCGCATCGCCCGTCGCTGATCCTGCGCACGACACATCGTCGGAAAATGAATCCGCCGTGCCGAATTCACGCGGACACGATCGCCTCTTGCCTGCCGGAAACATCGACTCTCGGGACCGCCGACAGCAGCGCCCTGGTGTAAGCATGCTGCGGCCGGCGCAGAACTTCCTCGGCGCTGCCTTGCTCGACGATTTTTCCGAGATACATGACGGCAACGTCGTCGGCCAGGAATTCCACGACCGACATGTTGTGCGTGATGAACAGGTAGGCAATGCAAAGGCGGCTCTGCAAGTCACGCAGAAGATTGAGGATCTGCGCCTGTACCGATACGTCCAGGGCGCTGGTCGGCTCGTCGCAGATGATCAACCTGGGCTCGACCGCGAGTGCGCGCGCAATCGCGATGCGCTGGCGCTGCCCGCCGGAAAATTCGTGCGGATAGCGGTACTTCATTTCCGCGCCAAGGCCTACTTGCGCCAATATCGCGTCGACACGGGCGGCGCGCGCCAGCCTGTCGCCGCCGACACCGAGCGCGATCATGCCTTCCTCGACGATGTCCAGCACCCGCATGCGTGGATTGAGCGAGCTGTACGGGTCCTGGAAAATGATCTGGAAATCGCGACGCCGGCCCCTTAGCTCGGCGTCGGACAAAGACGACAGGTCGATGCCAGCGAACCGGACACTGCCGCCTGACAACGGCAGCAGTTGCACGATGCCCTTGCCGACCGTGGTCTTGCCGGATCCTGATTCGCCAACCAGCGCGAGCGTTCGGCCCGCCCGCAGCGAGAGCGATACGCCGTCAACGGCTTTCACGTGGCCGACGACGTGCTTGAGAATGCCCTTGCGTATCGGAAAATAAATCTTGAGGTCGTCCACGGTCAGCAGCGGTGTGCCGGTTTCGGGATGCACCGGCCCGCAGGCCGCGGACAATCCGGCCGCGGCGGCGAATGCATTCGACGTCGATGCGGGTATTTCCTTTTTTTCGCTGAACAGATGGCAGCGCACGTCATGTCCGGTTTCGGCGGCGCTCCAACCCGGACTCGTGCTCCGGCACAGATCCCACGCGAAATCGCATCGATCGGCGAAACGGCAGCCGCGGAATTCCGTGGCGAGCGACGGCACCCGTCCGCGGATCACGGCCAGCGTGCGATCCCTGGCCTGCCGGTCCGGCAACGAGGCAAACAGCTTGCGCGAGTACGGGTGCGCGGGAGCGCGAAAAAACGCCTCGCGCGGGGCCGACTCGACGATCTCGCCGGCGTACATGACCGCGACGTGATGCGCCATTTCGGAAACCACGCCGAGATCGTGCGTGATGAGCAGGATCGACATGCCCATCTTCTTCTGCAGGTTGCGCAGCAGTGCCAGAACCTGCCCCTGGATTGTCACATCCAGCGCCGTGGTCGGCTCGTCTGCAATCAGAAGATGCGGTTCGCAGGCAAGCGCCTGCGCGATCATGACCCGCTGCTTCATGCCGCCGGAGAGCTGGAACGGATACTCGTGGACCCGGCTCTTCGGATCGGGCAGGCCCACTGCGTCCAGCAATTCGAACACCTTTGCCTGGGCGGCATTGCCGCGCAGGGCGGTGTGTTGGTGCAGCACTTCCGCGACCTGCGCCCCCACCGTCATCACCGGATTGAGGCTGGTACCCGGTTCCTGGAAAATCATGCCGATCCGGCTGCCCCGCACGTCGCGCATCCCGGCTTCGGGAAGCTGCAGCAGATCCTGTCCGTCCAGGCGCACGGAACCCGCCAGGATCTGGCCGGCATCCGGCAAAAGGCGCGCGATCGACAACGCCGTCATGGATTTACCGCAGCCGGATTCGCCCAGCAAGGCAAACGTCTCACCCCGCTCGACCGAAAAGGAAACGCCATCGACTGCACGCACCACGCCTTCGCTGCCGGTAAGCCAGGTGCGCAGATTGTCGACTTGCAGGACGGGAGGATTCATGGTTCAGCGCCTTGGAAAGGCCGGCAGGTATTTCGACAGGAAGCCCGGTGAGACCATCCTGCCGCGGATGCGCGGGTCGAAGGCGTCGCGAACGGCATCGGCAAACAGATTCGCGGCAAGCACGAGCAGCAGCATGAACGAAAATGCTGATGCCAGGGACCACCAGACCATCGGATCGCGCGCCATTTCCATGCGCGCCGCGTTGATCATCGTGCCAAAGCTGTTCATCGACGGATCCACACCCACGCCGACATAAGAGAGCACCGCTTCGGCGAGAATTAGTCCGCTGAAATCCATGACGATGGCGATCAGCACGATGTGCATCACATTCGGAAGGATGTGGCGGGTGATGATGCGGTATCCCGATACGCCGAATGCGCGCGCCGCCTGAATGTATTCGAGCTCGCGCAGCTTGAGCGACTCCCCGCGCAACAGCCGGCACAATCCCGTCCAACTGGTAACGCCCAGAATCATGCACAACAGAAAAAGCCGGGCGTCCGCGCGTTGACTGGACGTCTGCAGCAATTCCCAGTCCTGGTGCCGATCGATGACGCCCTGCAGAATCAGCACCGACGCGGCAATCAACAGGACGCCGGGAATCGAATTCAGGGTTGTATAGAAATACTGGATGACGTCGTCAACCCACCCGCGCAGATATCCCGCGAGAATGCCCAGCAGGAGCGCAAAAGGCAGCGTAACCAAGGTCGTCAGGGTACCGATGACGAGCCCGGTGCGGATGCTCTTGAGCGTCAGATAAAACACATCTTGCCCGACCTTGTCCGTGCCCAGTACATGATATCGCGCGGACAATACGATCATCGGCACGATCACCAGGAACAGCAGTCCGTTCGCGATCAGCATTTCCCGCCACGGCATCGTCGTATGGCCCCGCCAGATCGCCGACCAGGTTTCGCGCACGGTGTGGGAATGCCGGTGCGACAACCAGAGTGTCACGCAGAGCAGCAGGACATTCCAGGCGATCGCGGCAATTGCAATGCCTGCAATGACGCGTTTTACGATGTCGGGCCTGCGATCGCGCTCCGGATCCTTTAGGTGCGCACCGCCGTGCATGAGACGCGGAAACACCCTGGCTTCCGTGCCGTCGGGCATTTCCACGGTTTCCTTCGCAAACAGGTGCGTCGCCAGTGGCGCCGAATAGGTTTTCTCCCGCTTGTCCTTCAGCGGCAACGCGATGAGGTCGAATACCGACATCACGTCGATCGCGTAATTGGGTTTGCCAGCCTCACCCCCGGCAAGAAGCGGCCGAAAATGCAGCGAGTCGAGTACGCCGACCACGACGAACGCGAGCAGAATGACGGCAGCTACCATGCCGGTGCGGCTATGGCCGACCTTCTTCCATGGCGCCAGCAAATGCTCGTGCCGCCCTATATGCCAGGCCGAAATCGCAACGACCACAATCAGCACGAATATCAGCGCATCGGTAATCAGGAAGACTGGCTTGATTGGCATCATTGCAGGCGTATGCGCGGATCGGCGATGGTGTAGGAAATATCCGTCAGGATCAGCCCCAGGATATAGAGCACGGAACCCAGGAACACCATGGCGCGAACGACGGCGAAATCCTGGCTGTTGATCGCATCGATGGTATAGCTTCCCAGGCCCGGAATCGCGAAGAAGGATTCCGTTATCAGGCTGCCCAGGAACAACAGCGGAATCGCCACCACCGCTCCGGTCAGGATAGGGATCAGCGCGTTGTGCAGCACGTGCCGGAACAGCACGCGCCATTCGGACAAGCCCTTGGCGCGCGCCGTGCGTACATAATCGCGGTTGATCTCCTCGAGGAAGATGGTCCGGTACCAGCGCGCACTCGCGCCTACTCCGCCGACTATGCCGATGATCACGGGCAGCACGAGGAATTTCCAGGCACTCAAACCACCTGCGTAGCCGGAGATCGGAACCAGGTTCCACAGCTTGCTGATCAGGTACTGGCCGCCGATGATGTAAAACAGACCCGAAACGGACATGGCGACAATGCAGAGCAGCACACCCATGAAATCGATGTAGGTCGCGCGGAAAAACGCCATCAGCAAGGCAAATGTGATGAAGGTCACCAGGCCGACGACGAACACCGGCAACGCGATTGCGAGGCTGGGCATCATGCGGCTGCGGATTTCGTGTGCAATGTCGCGCCCGTCTTCGGCGTACCCAAAATCGAACCAGAACAGCGGCACCGACTTCTCGAAGAAAATCGTGTGAGTGAGCTTTTTCACGCCGCTTGCCTGCGGGTCGAAGAAGCTCGGCTTGTCGTAGCCCCGCTCCTGCTTCCACTTCATCACGGCCTCGTCGCTGACGCGCTTCTGACCCAGCTGCATGCGGGCCATGTCGTCCGGCGAATTGACGATGAAAAACAGCAGGAAGGTCAGCAGATTCACTCCTATCAGGATCGGAATGGCGTAGAGCACGCGGCGGACGAGATAGGCGGTCATGGCGAACGCATCATGCCGTTTGCAGTTTTCCGCGCGCGCGCTCGCGTATCCGGTACGACCACACTGCAGGCGCGAGAGCGATTGCGAGGACTGCGACCAGCGCCACGATCGGCCACACGACGGGACGGTTCCATGCAGCCCGCATGTTCTCGCGCAATCGCGGGTCGATCCGCTGGTATTTGAGGCCGTTGTTGGCCATCTTGTTCGGCTTGCGGTTGTAGACCCAGGAGTGTGCCAGCGTGTAATCCTTGGGATAAAGCATGTACACCCAGGGCGCGTCGTGACGCAGAATCTCGACCATCCGGTCGATCAGGACCTGACGCTCCGGGCCGTTTTCCATTACCTGCATGCGCTCGAACATGCGGTCGTATTCCGGATTCTGGTAGTTTGCGGCATTCTCGCCGCTCTTGGTCCGCGACTGCGGGCCGTACAACAGGAACAGGAAATTCTCCGGATCGGGATAGTCCGCGTTCCAGCCGAAGAAGAACAACTGCGCCGTGCCTTTGCGGATCTTGTCCTGGAAGCGGTTGAAGTCGCTGTTGCGCACGACCAGTTGCAAATCGATTTTCTGGAACTGCTTGGTTAGCCAGTCGACCCGCGATTTGCCCCCGACGCCGCTCAGGGTCGTATCGAAATAAATGACGAGCGGCTTACGGGTGGTTTTGTCGATGCCATTCGGGTAACCCGCTTCCGCAAGAAGCTTCTTTGCATCGTCGTCGGATTTGCGTTGCGGCCTGCCGTCCACCCAGTCATAGACGTAACGGTTCATGCCGTCCTTGCCATCGCGATACCCGAAGATGCCCGGCGGGATGGGCCCCTGGCCGGGAATGCCGCGCCCGTTGGTGAAGATCGAGATGAACTCTTCCTGATCGATGGCAATGGAAATGGCCTGCCTGAGCTTGCGATTGCGTTCGGTCTCCCCGCCGACGACGGGGTCGAGCATGTTGAATCCCATGTACATGACCGAAGTTGCGACGGAAGTCTGCAGGCGGATACCCAGGTCGCGCATCCCCTCCACGAGCACGATATCGCCGCTGGATGTCATTTGGATGGTCTGGTCGAAGCTGTCGGACGTGATGCCCGAGGCATCGTAGTAGCCCTGCAGGAATTTGTTCCAGTAGGGAATCGCCTCCTTTTCCAGGCTGAATACGGCCTTGTCGACGAAGGGCATCATTTTTCCGGCATCGTCCAGCAGGCCGGCCTCCTTGTCGCCTTCCTCGCCTTCGGACGGATACGGCTCGCCGGCGAAGTTCGGATTACGCTCCAGGACCATCATGCGATTCGGATCGTTGAGCGTCAGCATGTAGGCGCCCGTGCCGACCGGATACCAGTCCAGAGAGAGATTCTTTCCTTCGGTCATGCCCGGCTGGGAGTAGAAACGCTCGGCCTCCCAGGGAACCGGCGCGAAGAACGGCATGGCGAGCCAATAGACGAACTGCGGATACTTGCCCTTGAGCCGGATCCGATACGTATGGCTGTCCACGACCTGTACGCCCTCGAGGGGGAATTGCATGAGATCGAGATAGCCGTCCGCGGCCGGGGTCTTAGCTGCTTGCTGCAGCTTGGCCGCATAGTCCTTCAGGCCGACGATGTATTCGCTGATCAGGCCGAAGATCGGCGAATGCAGTTTTGGATGGGCAAGCCGCCTGATCTGGAATGCGAAGTCGTCGGCCACGAGTTCCCGTGTACCCGTGTACTTGAAATCGCGCAACTCGTAGATATCCTTCAGCGCTTCGCGTTTGAGCTGGTGGTAACGGTATTTTCCGTTCTCGTCTCTGGCAAAAGCGGGATGCGGCTGGTACATGATGCCGGGGCGTATGTGGATTTCGTAAGCGCTGTAGGCGACTTTGTCTCCCGGTGCGGACTCCGGCAATTTACGGTCCGACGCGTCGTAGTAGGTCGGTTTGGGTACTTCCGTAGCAGCCAGCGTAGTCAGTTCGTACGGCCGCTTGAGATAGTGGTACTGCAGCGGGGGCATGTAGATCTGCGCGGTAAACACCGCCTCGTTTTCGGCATAGGACTGCACCGGATCGAGATGCTTGGGCCGCTCGGAAAACGACGAGTAGAGGATGTTCTTGCCGGCTTCCTGTGCCGGATAGGGATCGTTCCACGGTCCGCTGCAGCCGCCGAGCCAGGCCGGCAGCACCAGCGCCACGGTTGTTATTAGCGCCTTCATCGCGGTGAAGTGTAGCGGAATCTCCGGCAGCGGTTAATCGTCTTGCGGCGCAGCCGTATTGACCACGGCCGCGGGCGGTCGAGGCGTTTGGCTATAATGCGCAAGGACTTTGAAGGGAAAACATCATGGCATTGCTCCAGAACAAGAACATATTGATCACCGGGCTGCTCAGCAGCCGCTCGATAGCCTATGGGATTGCCAAAGCCATGCGTCGCGAGGGCGCACAGCTTGCCTTCAGCTATCAGGGCGAGCGGGTGAAGGATCGCGTGGTCGAACTGGCTGCCGAGTTCGACAGCAAATTGGTGCTTCCGTGCGATGTGGCCAGCGATATGGAAATCGATGCCTTGTTCGCCGCACTCGGGAAGCATTGGGATGGTCTCGACGGAATCATCCATTCGATCGCCTTTGCCCCGCGTGAAGCCCTTGCCGGGGACTACATTGATTCCGTCAGCCGGGAGGCATTCCGGATCGCTCACGACGTCAGCTCGTACAGTTTTTCCGCGCTGGCCAAGGCCGGCTTGCCCATGATGCAGGGCCGCAAGGCCGCGCTGCTGACTTTGACGTATCTCGGCGCGGAGCGGTCCTTTCCGAGCTACAACGTGATGGGGCTCGCCAAGGCCAGCCTCGAGGCGAACGTGCGCTACATGGCGCAAAGCCTCGGACCAAAGGGAATCCGCGTGAATGCCATTTCGGCCGGCCCGATCAAGACGCTCGCCGCGGCCGGCATTGGCAATTTCGGGAAGTTGTTGGCGCTGTCGGAGAATCAGTCTCCGTTGCGCCGCAATGTGACCATCGACGAAGTCGGTAACACGGCTGCGTTCCTGTGCAGCGATCTGGCCAGCGGCATCACCGGCGAGATCACTTATGTCGATGCCGGATTCAATACCACGGCCGTAGGCCCGATCGAATAAAAAGTCCGCACGGTCGTCGCCATGCGGACTTTCTTCTTTCCGGATCCGATCACGAGCCCTGTTCCAGTTTCTTCCGGTCTATTTTGACGTCGGCGCGCTGGCGCAGGCTGGCAAGATAGGCGATGTACTGTTCCTGTCCGATCATCTGCGTCACCTGCTTCTGCAGCGCCTTGCGTTGCTCGGGATTCGTCTCGGCGACATCCTTGACCTTGGTAACCCGATAGATCACGAAGCGGCTCTGCGAGACCGGCACGCCGATGTAGGCAGGCAACTTTGCGGTGTCGGCACCGAATACGGACTGCGCTGCTTCGGGATGCAATCCCTGGCGCTTCTGCAGGGTCACCGTCTGCGCCGCGGACCATGGCAGCGCCACAGATTCGCCCTTCTTGAGTTTGTCGAGCGCGGTACGGCCGTCCTTTTCGGCGAGCTGCAGCGCTGCCTGGTCTGCCAGATGCTGCACGATATCCTTGCGCACCTGGTCCAGCGGCAAACCTTCGGATGGCTTGTGTTCGACGACCCGCGCCGCCAGCAACATGTTCGGCTGGACTTCGATCGCCGAAGTGTTGTGCTTGTTCTTGAGGACTTCATCGGAGAACAGCGCCGCCAGCAGCTTGTCATTATTGAGGAGCGGATTCGCATTGCCGCCGGCACGGCTTACCCAGTCGCTCTTCTGCAACGTCAGCTTCAGCGCATCCACCGCAGGCTGCAGACTGTCGAATTGCTCGTAGACGAGATTATTGAAATTGTCGGCCGCCTCGGCGAAGGCCTTGGCGACCTTGGGCTTGCGAAGCTCCTCCACGATCTGCGCCCTCACCGCCTCCAGCGGCGTGGTTTGCGTCGGCTTGATCGCATCGAGACGAATGACGTGATAACCGTACTGCGTCTCGACCGGACCCACGATGTCGCCCACTTTCATCGAGAAAGCGGCCTCATCGAAGGGCTTGACCATCAACCCGCGCCCGAAGAAGCCAAGGTCACCGCCCTTCTCCGCCGATCCCGGATCCTTCGAAAATTTCGCCGCGAGTTCGCCGAATTTTTTCGGATTCGCCTTGACCTGCCTGAACAGATCCTCGGCCAGCACCTTGGCCTTGGCTTTTTCCTCGGGACTGGCCGTCGCGGCGGCCGGGATCAGGATATGGCTGGCGCGGCGCTCTTCCGGGGTCTGATAGCGGCTTTGGCTCTCCAGATAGAACTTCCTGACCTCTTCGTCACTGACCTGCACGCTGCGTTGGTAGGCCTCCAGAGACAGCACCACGAATTCGACCTTGACCCGTTCGGGTACCAGGAACTCACCCTTGTGCTCCGAGTAGTACTTGTCCGCGTCGGCATCGGAAATCTTCACTTGCTTGCGGTAATCGGCCGGATTGAATACGGCCTGGCTGACTTCCCGCTCCTGCTCGCGAATTTTCAGCAGCCGATCGGCGACCGAGTCGGGAATGAAAGCGGAGCCGGAATAAACGCTGCGCACCTGCTCGAGCAGGATGTTGGTGCGCACCTGGTTTTCAAACGTCGCCACGGACAATCCCTGTCCCTGCAGCAATTGGCGATAGCGATCGCGCGAGAATTTGCCTGACTCGTCGTGGAAGGCCTCGACTCCGGCGATCATCCGTTGGAGCTCGGAATCCGATATCGTCATGCCGGCCTTGGCGGCGTGCGACAACGTGATCTTGCGTTCGATCAGTTCATTGAGCACCGACTCCTTGAGTTGCGGGCTGTTGAGCAACGACGGATCGGGTTTGTCGCGCATCATCTCGCGCATCTTCTCCTGCGCCTGGCGCAATGCCTGGGAGAATTCGACCTCAGAGATACGCACGTCGCCGACCCGCGCCAGCGAACCGCCCGCATCGGTATTGCGGAAATAGAAATCGATGCCGAACAGCGCGAACGGCGGCACGATCAGTACCAGCAGCGCGATCTGCAGCCAGCGTTTGTGCTTGTATACGAAGTCGTACATGGTCCTATCCGAAAGTCCTGAGGTAAAAGCGCAAGCCCAGAGTATGCCCGAACCGGACCCCAGGCGGAGGCGGCCCGGATCCGGGACATCAAATTGAAAAAGGCGAACTCTCGTTCGCCTTCCAGGGTCTGGCGGAGTGGACGGGACTCGAACCCGCGACCCCCGGCGTGACAGGCCGGTATTCTAACCAACTGAACTACCACTCCTTGTCCTGCACGTTAAGTTCCGCTGGTGGGTGCTGAGGGGCTCGAACCCCCGACATTCGCCTTGTAAGGGCGACGCTCTACCAACTGAGCTAAGCACCCATTGGGCATCCCGAATTTCCAGCGCGCCGCGAAATGAAACCGCGGTGCTGCATGGAATCCGTTTCCCGGACTTGCGTGGAGTGAAGTCGATGCGGCTTAACGAAGCGCGCTAGTTTACTGCATCCTTGAGGGCTTTGCCAGCACGGAACTTCGGCACTTTCGCCGCCTTGATCTTGATTGCGGCGCCCGTGCGCGGATTACGCCCGCTGCGTGCCGCGCGTTTGCCGACATAAAAGGTTCCGAAGCCGACCAGCGTCACCATTGCGCCTTTTTTCAGTGAGCCCTGGATCGCGGCCACTGCACCGTCGAGCGCGCGGCCGGCGGCCGCCTTGGAAATATCGGCAGACTTCGCAATGGCCTCAATGAGTTCGAATTTGTTCACTAAATCCCCTTTCGCATATTCGTTGATGAGAACCCCAGGAAGCCGCGTTCGTCTGCGGGCCGAAGGAAGACAGAGGTATTGTTTTAGAAGTATTGATCCCCGGACGTGCTTTATAGCAAGGCGAAAATCAGCGTGTCAAGCGCGTTCGCGGTAATTCAGGCATGTCGACGTGCGGGAACTGCACGCAAAAAAACGGGAATGCATCTCGCATTCCCGTCTGTCTGCTTTCGGATGCTCAGTGTTTGACTGCGCCCACCGCTTCACTCGAATCCACTTTGGGGATCGCGACCGGATCGGTCTTTTCCGGCAGCGGCTCCGGCTTGCGTTCCAGCGCCAGATCCAGCACCTGATCGATCCACTTCACCGGGTGAATTTCCAGGCGGTTCTTTACATTATCCGGAATCTCGGTGAGATCCTTGACATTCTCTTCCGGGATCAGAACTGTCTTGATGCCGCCGCGATGCGCCGCCAGCAATTTCTCCTTCAGACCGCCGATCGCCAGGACTTCGCCGCGCAGCGTGATTTCACCGGTCATCGCAACATCGGCCCGTACCGGAATCCCGGTCAGCGCCGATACCAGCGACGTCGTCATTGCGATACCCGCGGACGGACCGTCCTTGGGCGTCGCACCCTCGGGAACGTGCACGTGAATATCACTTTTCTCGAACGCGTCATCCCTGACCCCGAGGCGAGCTGCACGGGTACGGACCACGGAGCGCGCCGCCTCCACCGATTCCTTCATGACATCACCAAGCGAGCCGGTGCGCTGGATGTTGCCTTTGCCGGGCATCACCACCGTTTCGATCGTGAGCAACTCGCCCCCCACCTCGGTCCACGCCAATCCTGTCACTTGTCCGACCTGGTTGTTTTTCTCGGCCAGCCCGTACGTATAGCGGCGCACTCCGAGATAATGGTCGAGATTGCGCGCCGACACCGTAACCCGCGTGTCGCGCTTCTTGGTCAAGAGCGATTTCACCACCTTGCGGCAGATCTTGGAAATTTCCCGCTCCAGACTGCGCACGCCGGCTTCGCGGGTGTAATAGCGAACGATGTCGCGTATCGCACTTTCGGAAACAGCGATCTCCCCGTCCAGGAGCCCGTTGTTCTTTACCTGCTTGGGCAGGAGATAGCGCATCGCGATGTTGATCTTCTCGTCTTCCGTATAGCCGGACAGGCGGATCACTTCCATGCGATCCAGCAGCGGCGCCGGGATGTTCATGGTGTTTGCGGTCGCCACGAACATGACGTCGGACAGGTCGTATTCGACTTCGATGTAGTGGTCGACGAACTTGTCGTTTTGCTCCGGGTCGAGCACCTCGAGCAGCGCCGACGACGGATCTCCCCGGAAGTCCTGCCCCATTTTGTCGACTTCGTCGAACAGGAACAGCGGATTGCGCACGCCGACCTTGGCCATGTTTTGCAGCAGCTTGCCCGGCATGGAACCGATATAGGTACGCCGGTGGCCGCGTATCTCGGCTTCATCGCGCACCCCGCCCAGGGACATGCGCGTGAACTTGCGGTTGGTGGCCCGCGCAATCGACTGCCCGAGCGAAGTCTTGCCGACACCGGGCGGCCCGACCAGGCAAAGGATCGGCGCCTTGAGTTTATCGACGCGCTGCTGGACCGCGAGATACTCGACGATGCGTTCCTTCACTTTTTCCAGGCCGTAGTGGTCGGCGTCCAGCACCTCCTGGGCTTTCATGAGATCGTTGCTGATCTTGCTTTTCTTCTTCCACGGCAGGCCGACCATCGTTTCGATGTAGTTGCGCACCACGGTCGCCTCCGCGGACATCGGCGACATCAGGCGCAGCTTCTTCAATTCCGATTCCGCTTTGGCCCTGGCCTCCTTGGGCATGTGCGCGGCCTTGACGCGTTTTTCCATCTCGTCCAGATCCGCGCCCTCCTCCATGTCGCCGAGTTCCTTCTGGATCGCCTTGACCTGTTCGTTCAGGTAGTACTCGCGCTGGCTCTTCTCCATCTGGCGCTTGACGCGCCCGCGGATGCGGCGCTCGACCTGCAGGATGTCGAGTTCCGCTTCCATCAGCGACAACAGGTGCTCGAGGCGCTTCTTGACCTCGAACATCTCCAGCACCGCCTGCTTCTGATCGAGCTTCAACGGCAGGTGGGCCGCAACGGTGTCGGCAAGCCGGCCCGGCTCGTCGATGCCGGACAGGGATGTCAGGATTTCAGGCGGAATCTTCTTGTTGAGTTTCACGTACTGGTCGAATTGCGTGAGCATCGCCCGGCGCATGGCTTCGACTTCGGTGGATTCGATTGCGTCCGCCGGGATCGGCACCGCTTCCGCCACATAATGCGTTTTCTCATCCACGACCTCGATTACGCGCGCGCGCTGAACGCCCTCGACCAGCACCTTCACGGTGCCGTCGGGCAGCTTCAGCATCTGCAGGATATTGGCAATGCTCCCGATCTCGTAAAGGTCTTCCGGGGAGGGCTCGTCCTTGGCGGCCGATTTCTGGGCTACCAGCAGGATGCTCTTGCCTGATTCCATTGCCGTCTCGAGCGCCTTGATCGACTTCGGGCGCCCGACGAACAGGGGGATAACCATGTGCGGGAAAACCACCACATCCCGCAATGGAAGCAGCGGGTAGGTAACGGCGTTTTCAGCAGGATCAGCGGGATAAGTCATTGGTCACCTAAAGTGGCATCGGTACGATCTAAGGTGGGGGACGGTCCGGTTAATTCAACCAAACCGCAAATCCCCGGTAATTCGTTGACTTCTTGCGAACAGATGCCTGCGGGAGGTTGCGAAATCGGCCGCTCTTCAAGCGGAACCCGCAACCTTCGGCTGGTCGGAATACAACAGTATAGGCTGGGCATCGCCCTTGATCATGCTCTCATCCACGACCACCTTCTCCACATTATTCAGGGAAGGCAGGTCGTACATGATGTCGAGCAGGACATGTTCCAGGATCGAGCGCAGCCCGCGCGCGCCGGTGCGTCGCGCCAGCGCCTTGAAGGCCACCGCCTTCAGCGCCTCCGAGCGCACTTCGAGTTCCACGCCTTCCATGCTGAACATGCGCTGATATTGCTTCAGCAGCGCATTTTTCGGTTCCGTCAGGATTTGGATGAGCGCGGCCTCGTCAAGTTCATCCAGAGTGGCAACCACGGGCAAACGTCCGACGAATTCAGGGATCAGGCCGTACTTGATCAGGTCCTCGGGCTCGACCCCACGCAAGACTTCCCCGATGTCCTTGCGGTTGTCTTTGCTTTTGACCTCCGCGCCGAAGCCGATTCCACCCTTGTCCGAGCGGGCGCGGATGATCCGCTCGAGGCCATCGAACGCACCGCCGCAGATGAACAGGATATTGGTCGTATCGACCTGCACGAATTCCTGGTTCGGATGCTTGCGGCCCCCTTGCGGCGGCACCGAAGCAATGGTGCCTTCGATCAGCTTGAGCAGCGCCTGCTGCACGCCTTCGCCGGAAACGTCCCTGGTAATAGAAGGGTTGTCCGATTTTCGCGAAATTTTGTCGATCTCGTCGATATAGACAATGCCGCGTTGTGCCTTCTCGACGTCGTAGTCGCACTTCTGCAGCAGTTTCTGGATGATGTTCTCGACATCTTCGCCAACGTAGCCGGCTTCGGTAAGCGTGGTTGCATCGGCCATTACGAAAGGCACGTTGAGCAGCCGCGCCAGCGTTTGCGCGAGCAGCGTTTTCCCTGAGCCCGTGGGTCCGATCAGAAGAATGTTGCTCTTGGCGAGCTCGACGTCGTCCTTCTTCTGCACCGTCTTCAGACGCTTGTAGTGGTTGTAGACCGCGACCGACAGGATTTTTTTGGCGATGTCCTGGCCAATGACGTACTGGTCGAGGCTTTCCCGGATCTCGTGCGGCACCGGGAGGTCGGACTTGACGCCCTTGCCGGCGGTCTCGGCGTGGCTCTCTTCGCGGATGATGTCATTGCACAGCTCGATGCACTCATCGCAGATGAAAACCGAGGGACCGGCGATCAGCTTGCGAACCTCGTGCTGGCTCTTGCCGCAGAAGGAGCAGTAAAGAAGCTTTTCGCCACCAGGTTTCTCAGACATAGTTCCCTTTCGTTCAACCCATCGGCCCACTCAGCGCCGTCGTTCCGCTCACTCAGATTGACGCCAAATTCAGGCGGCCGCAGCGGCGGTCTCGCTGCGGCTGAGCAATACCTTGTCCACCAGGCCATACTTTACCGACTCTTCGGCACTGAGGAAATTGTCACGATCCGTGTCGCGCTCGATCGCCTCCACCTTTTGCCCGGTGTGCTTGGCCATCAGGTCGTTGAGGCGGCCGCGCAGATAGAGGATTTCACGGGCGTGGATCTCGATATCCGAAGCCTGGCCCTGGAAGCCTCCCATGGGCTGATGAATCATGACCCGCGAGTTCGGCAGCGCGAATCGCTTGCCATTGGCGCCCGCCGCGAGCAGGAACGCCCCCATGCTGGCCGCCTGGCCGATGCACAGCGTACTGACATCCGGCTTGATGAATTGCATCGTGTCGTAGACCGCCAGGCCGGCTGAAACCGATCCGCCCGGCGAATTGATGTAGAAGGAAATGTCCTTTTCCGGATTTTCCGACTCCAGGAAGAGCAGTTGCGCGACGATCAGGTTGGCCGTCATTTCCGTGACCGGGCCG
>WNFI01540774.1_pt1 | contig 19730 bp, 18 predicted proteins | sample 5400471 | NCBI WGS metagenome assembly WNFI01 (sample SAMN13153348, study PRJNA577476) | soil metagenome | isolation source: 100 cm saprolite on Douglas fir-dominated hillslope | place: USA:California | collected 2013-09-17
CTTGCGAATGGCCTGGAGCTGCGCCCCTTCAGACAATCCACCAACGACCAGCGCTGCGGGCAACAGCTGATTGCCGCGCAGCTTGTTAAATTGATCCACGACTTGCATGGCGAGTTCGCGAGTGGGAACGAGGACCAGCGCCGCGATTCCCGGAGTTTTATCTTTGAGGAGCTTTTCGATCACCGGAATCAGGAACGCCAGCGTCTTGCCGGTTCCCGTCTGCGCGGTTGCCAGCACATCTTTGCCTTCCAGCGCTTGCGGGATCGCCGCAGCCTGGACCGGCGTCGGCGTGGTAAACCGCGCCGCTGCCAATCGCTCCTTCATATAAGGAGAGATCAGCATTTCGGAAAAGCGCGCTGAGGCGGATTCCGCGAGAGGCTCCGAGGAGCGCTCTGCATTCACTTCTGAAACATTCAACATTCAATATTACTTTCTTACTGGCAGAAGCCGTCGCGGTGTGCACACATATTTGCGAGCGGGCCGGCGGCTTGCTTTGCCAGTCTTGTTTTAGATTACGCGTAAAACTTACGGAGGAAACTGGAGGCGGGGAGTCTCAGATCAAGAAAAGCACCAGAGGGACCGCACAACACAACCGAGGTATTAAGCGCAAAGGAAGTATAACACATCTTGGCCCTAATGGGAGATTTGATGTCAGATTAATGAGATAGAGGGATCAGGTAGAGATGAAGGTAAAGTCAAGACTCACCCCTCCGTACCCTGTCGCGGTGTGCGGCACGCACATCTCGCTCAGCGACTAAGGGACTGCCATCCGCCCGTATTTTTCATAGAACTTGTTGGTGAAGATTTCATCGGGGTCGTAGGTTTTCTTTGCGGCGAAGAATTCGTCAATGCGTGGATAGGCTCTGCGAAGCTGATCTCTGGAATAGAACAGCTGGTAGGGAAGGTAGTACGTGCCGTCGAGGCCCAACGCCAGGTCAATGAGCTCGCTTGTCGTTTTTTGCAGGATCTGACCCTCGCGTTCGTTGAACTTCTGATTGAAGTACAGGACGTAGGCGAACATGTCCTGCGGGGCGTAATTCAGCGTCGTGATGTCGTCTTTGTGGACGATTCGAATCGTGACATTGATCAAGTTGGCCCTATTGTCTTTTACGATCGTCCGCAACCCGTCCACGAATCGAGACATCTTATCCCGCGGGATGAAGTATTCCTGAAGAATGTCGGTATCCTTCAGCCGATTCTCCAGATAGTCCATCGAATCGTACATTTCCTGATTGCGCGAGACGAAGCAGCCTTCTTCTCGGGTCATCGCTTCGTTGCGCGACAGACAATTGTGCAGCCTTGGTTCTCCATACTTTTCCATCGTCCAACGAACGCGGCGGCCAAAATCGCCGGATTTTGAAAAATTGATGATGAAACGATCTAGCCACACGTAGCCCGGCAGCTTCAACGGAACCACCGGCACCTCGGCGTGCGTTTTTTCATAGGTGTGGACCGCCGTTTCGCTCAGGAAAGTCGAAGGGGACATCGATAGGCGTCCGTAAGCGAGTCCGATGACGGGATTCCCGTCGACATTTTTCCGGTAGTAGTCGGTAAAATTCTTGTAGTCCAGGTAATGTGTTTTCCAGACGTACATTTCATTCTGGACGACATCGAGATCAGCATCGAGAATGATGCCCATCAACCCGTAGCCACCCAGCGCGTGATGAAACAGTTCGGAATTTTCCGCCAGGCTGCAATTCTTGATCTGGCCATTGCTTAGCAGGATTCGAAACGAACGAACCGTAGGCGCCACCTGCCCCGGATTGTGAGCGATTCCGTGCGCGTTTACGCTGAGCGTGCCGCCCACCGTGAAGATATTGATGGACTGCATGGCCTTCACCGAAAGCCCCTGAGGATCGAGAAACAACTGCAGTTGCTTCCAAGTCGCACCGGTCTGCACGTTCAGGATTTTCTTTTCCTTGTCAAGCCGAACTTGATTGAAGCCGCGCATATCGAGGACGAGTCCGTCCTTGACGAAGGTGTGGCCGCCCATGCTGTGCCGCGAACCGGCGGCGCTGACTTTGAGTTTGCGATCGCGCGCAAATTGCAGCGCGTTCTGGATGTCATCGACCGAACTGACCTTGACGATGCCGTAGACGGCTGTCTTGTTCAAGTGGCTGGCGTCATTGATGTAACCGCCGACCTGTTCGAACGGAAGCTGCCGCGACGGAGGAATCTGCAGGACCAGCGTCGTGAGCTTGGTCTGGTCGGCATTGGGCGGGTAAACAAAATCGGATTCTTTTTCCCTGGCGGGAGCAGCGGAATACTCAAAAACTTTTTTCGCGACGACCACCACCAGTGACGCAACGAACAAAAGCGCGATCAGCCAGCGGTGCCTGCCGGGAGGGGATGTTGTCTTTTGCATCATGCAACCGAAAGTGTCGCTTCCCCGGAAAGTATAGAATAACTATGCTCAGTCTCAGTTCCCAGAGAGCTTTCGATGCCTAAATCAATAACGACGATCCAAAAGTGTGCTTGGGGATTCGCGGCGCTGTTTCTCGGCGTCTATCTCCTCGATTATGTTCCGGGAATCATGGACGCGAATGGGCTGATGTTCGGCCTGTTCCACATGACGCGGATCGTGGACTTCGGACATTTGGCGGCGGGCGCGCTCGGCGTGATTGGGGCGCTGACTTCGGCGCGTGGGGCGCGAATCTATTTCTACGTTCTCGGAACGTGGTACTTGATTGACGTCGCCGTTTATTTTATTTCGCATCTGAGCCAAATTTCTTTGAAGACCAACATCCTCGTCAATCTTCCGCACATCCTGATTTTCATCGCCGCTTTCCTGATTGCCGCGAAAGTGAGCCGCAATCTCGCAGTGGGGATGAGCGCGCGATGCGCGAGAAATTCAAGCACTTCCTGAAACGAAGATTGCTGCCGTTTTTCCTGATTTGCCTTGGCGCATTTATTTTGTTCGTTGCCGTGTTCTGGCTCAAATGCGCTTTCGTAAAACCGCCGGTTGGTCCGCTGCCGCAGATTTCGCTGCGCGAGAAAGCCCCGGCCACAGATGTGGGAGGGAAAAACCGGCGGCCCGTGGAAGATTCATATTTTTCGTATCCTGAGTGGTACATCGTCTGGAGCTATGAAGAACGCGCGCAATACTTGCCGAAGAATCTTCCGAGCGAGTTTCCCTATTTCGCTTCGATCAGCCAGTACTGGAAATCCTACTGTTTTATATGCGGGCTGACGCAAAGCCGGCATCAGTTCAATTTTGGCGACCACTTGAGCTCGTTTGTGCTGGGCGGAAGCTTTGCGTTGGAATACTCGATTCGCGGCGCGTACGAACAAACGATTGGCCGCCTGAGCGAGTGGACCAGTTCGCGCGAACTCGTAGAAGAAGACGCCTACGCCGCACGCGTGGCGCGCGAATACGCCGACTTCGTTTACATCCGCCCATTTTACGAATTTCATTTTGCCCACGCGCTGAAGCAGCTTTGGAGAGAGACGCCGCTTCGGGGCAACCATCCAATCCGCAAGTGGGAGCGCAAATTCATCCTCAGCGTGGACTACGGAATCGAAGCCGGCTATGCCTGGGTATTGGAGAAAGCTTCGAATTTGACTTACGGAGTTGAGAGTGACGAGACGTACGCCTGGCTCGAGAGTGCGCCGGAAAGTGTTTTCAAAGAATTTCCACGAGTGAAGATCGTGACTGAGACTGCCCGGCCTTCCTACATCGTGTCGATTCCGCGCTACCAGGAATTCACCGACTTGGCCGTCCAGTTGGCGAAGCGCGATGTTCATTTTACGCAAGTCGCCGGGAACGACGAGATCATGCTGACGATTGTAGTCCCGAAAAACTGGAGCTACGATTTGCCTGCGACCGACGGCGGCTTGCTCTTCACTGAAGACATTCTCACCCAGCCCGGCGTGAAACGCATTGCGCTCGAATGTCCGGTGCGATCGCTTGACACTATCCTTAACAATCTCGCCAGTCGCGGCGCCAAGATAGAACACATCTATGATTACTGATGTTCATGCTATCCATTGGAAGGTCGTATGCCGGTTCGTCGGGGGACGTTAGGTTGACTAGGACGGCCCACTCGGATTCCATGAAACTATGCGCTGAAAAGCCGCGCCTCGCGCAAGCCCAAAGAATGATGCCGAAAATCATTGGGAGGGTCGCAAGACGGAGAAGCCATTTCGCGTCGAGTACGAAGTTCACAACGGGGAGCACGTGAAATGAGAAAACGGAGAGGTAGTCGGCGAGGGGAAACTCTAGTCAGCTAAAACAACCCGGGGATCTTCATTCCCGCTATGCCGGGGATGCCTCCGGCGAGATTTTTCATCTGGTTGGCGAGTTCTTCATCGACACGCCGCGACGCTTCATTTACCGCGGCGCGAATCAAATCCTGCAGCATCTCTTGATCCTTGCCGGCGAAAACATCCGGCTCGATTCGTACGTCCACGATTTGTTTCTGGCCGTTCATCTTTACGTTGACCATGCCGCCGCCGGCCGAAGCTTCCACGGTCACGGAATTCACTTGCCTCTGCAGGTCTTCCTGCAGTTGCCGGAATCTCGAAAGCATCTGTTGGAGAGCGCTGACTTCCATCAGAATTCCTCTTGGCTTCGTTTCACTTCGGAAATCTTTCCTCCGAAGCGCTGCAACATGGATCGCACCATCGGATCACGCTCGAACTGCGCGCGCAACTCTTGCGTGCCGGACGCACCTCGCGCCGAAGACGCGGCTGCCGCTGCAACTGCCTCAAGTTTAGCACAGACGCGTACCGACTGGCCGAGCACCTTGCTCGAAATGATACGGATCTTCTCCAGCGAGTCACGGCCTTCGAGCAATTCCGCGAACGGCCGCTTCTCAGGAGAAAAATAAAGCCGCAGCTCCGAACCGTCGAGCTCCCACCGGCTGCTCTGTTCCACCAACTCGCCAAGAAATTTCTGTTGCTGCTGGATCGCTGTCTTGATCTCAGCAACGTGCTCGTGGGAAATCCCAACCGCTTGCGCCAGCGCGTTGCTCATCGAAGAGGTTTTCGTCTCTTGCTGATGCGCCTCCGGCTTTGCCTCTGGTGGAGCGGACGCACTTGCCACCGCAGCGGAGGCTTGCACCGGGAACGGGGAAGAAACCTGCGTTTTTGTTTCCGCTCTGGCTTGGGCGGGAATCGCCGCCGTGAAACTCGGGGCCGCCATCCTTGGGGTCGGCGAAAAGTTTGTCGTCGCTGCCGCTCCGCGCGCTGCTCCCGCGCCTGCAGAGCCGCTCGGCGCTCCGCTCTTCATCTCCGCGAGCAACTCTTCCAGCGGCGCCAAGCGCGCAGCGTTGATCAACCGCAACAATCCCATTTCCAGGTGCACGCGCGGATCCGGCTTTCGCCTCAGATCGTCGTCCGTCTGAAGAAGAATTTGGAAAAAGCGCGTCAGGTCTTCTTCGCTGAACAGTGCCGCGGCCTTCGCCAGAGCCGGCCGTTGATCCGGCGTCGCCGCAATCAGGTCCGAATCGGCGCCGCAAGTTCGCGCGATCAGCAGATTGCGCATGTGCCGGATCGCTTCCCGGCAGAAGTGTTGCAGATTGCGCCCTTCCTTCTGGAAGGTGTGCACCAGACCCAGCGCGCGGTCCGCCGACCCTCCGGCGATGGCCCGGACTAGTTCTTCCAGCGCGTCATCCGGCACTACGCCCAGTAATTCGCGCACTTCTTTGTCTGGAATCGTGTCCCCACAATAGGCTCGCGCCTGCTCCAATAGCGAGAGCGCATCGCGCAAGCTGCCTTCGGCCATTCGCGCGATCACCGCCATCGCGCCCTGCTCGATTTTCAGATTTTCTTTTTGCGCGATTTCTTCCAGGCGTCCAGCAATCTCCGCGAACGTCAACGCGCGAAAATGAAAGTGTTGCGATCGCGACCGGATGGTGTCTACTAAGTCTTCGGGCTGGGTGGTCGCCATTACAAAGATCACACGGTCCGGCGGTTCTTCGAGCGTCTTCAGCAGAGCGTTCGACGCTTCGCCCGTAAGCATGTGCGCTTCGTCGAGAATCACGACTTTGCGTCTAGAAGCTGCCGGGGCGTATCTCACCATCTCACGCAACTCGCGGATCTGGTCAATACCGCGGTTTGACGCCGCGTCGATTTCAATTACATCTAGCGAGGTACCGGCAGCAATCTCTTTGCAGGAGTCGCATTCCCCGCAAGGATTTGGCGTCGGCCCTTTGATGCAATTCATGGCCTTGGCAAGGATTCGCGCCGCCGTCGTTTTTCCAACTCCACGCGCTCCGGAAAAAATGTACGCATGCGCCACGCGGTCATTGTTGATCGCGTTTTTCAGTGTCTCGGTGACGTGCTGCTGGCCTACGAGATCGTCAAATGTTTGCGGGCGCCACTTGCGGGCTATGACCTGGTAGCTCATTTGCTTGTTCTTAGTTGTTCGCTCTTAGCTTTCAGTAAGAGAAGAATGTTCATCCCAGAATTTCCTGATTTCCGGCACACTAAATAAAAACTGATTACTCGAAACGCTCCGATGAGAGGAACTTCGGGTGATCTGCGGCACCCGAGGTGATCCCGGTACCGTTGCTCCCTTCCGGGCCTGGCGGGGTTCGCGGGACCTCGTTGCACAGAGCCCGAAGTTCCACGCTCCGGCACGCGCGTGCATTTCCCGCGAGTGCAGAGAAAAGTCTAGCATAGGGCTTCCGGCCCAGCCAGAACGTGCGGCATGGCTTTCTTCCATTTCGTCTGCGTTGATTCTTTGTTCCGCGCGCAAATCTCGTGCGTGGATCAGGGTTTCGGTTTTGCCGTTGCGGCTGCAGGCGCATCCGGCGGCTGCACCTCGGATAGATTCACCCAATTTACTTTGAAAGGGCCCGCGCCGTGAACCTGTACGATGGTCTCGCCCTTGCTCATGGCGAAGTGCCTCATTTCTTTTGGCATGGTCACAAAATTCCCGACGTTCAAGGTCAGCATTTTTGTTTCGTCGAAAGTCTCACCCATGCCTGCTAGAAATGTTCCCTTTAACACAGTTACGTTTTCATCGGTCGGATGCCAGTGCGCCGGGATCTTGGCTCCGTCAACGCACCGAAGGCGCACCACGAACGGCGCTCCCTCGGCGCTTGGGTCGCCGGCCACGGTCGCAAGGTCACAACCTTTTATGATCGGCGTCCACTTCAAATCGCCGAAGTGCATGATTTTGGGCGCTGCGGGGCTGTCTTTTTTCTCCTGACCGTAAATCGCTGCCGCAAACACGGCCGCACCCATCAACGCGAGAGACACAGTTCCCACTCGAATTTTTTTCATCCAACTCTCCTCTGGAAAAGATAGGGGCCTGAACTGGCCAAAAGATACTCCTCGCGCGCGCGGTCGGCAAGACGCGTCAATCTCCATGGCACCGATCGAGCACTCTTCCAGCAACACCTCGCTCCTTACCGGCAACCGCTGACGTCCGCCTCAAATAAAAGACGCCGCGAACGGACATTCGAAGTGTCCCCGCGCGGCGCCTGATTTCTCTGTGAACTCTCTGTTCCCTGCGGACTCTGTGTAAGCTCTTTCCTTTTACTTCTTCGGAAAGTTCGCATCCGCCTTCACTTCATTGATTTGCTTGGTGTGCCGTTCACTGTGCGCCGCGATGAGCAGAACGAATTCGTACCCATCCAGTTTTCCCATCGGGCTGTCCGCTACGTGATCGCGCAGACCTGTAGCGGATTTCAAGAAATCCTCGGTCGTCGCCCGGCTCTCAACAAAATGCTTGATCGAGCCTTCCGGCGTTCCGAAGCGGTTTGTCGGTACCAGCGCCTCAGGCGCTTGCACCTTGGTAGTGCGGTCGGGAACCATCGCCAGCACTCCCTCGTCGGTTTTCGTGACGTCACGGCCCGGTTGTCCCGCTGGCGCCTTCATGACTTGTTCTTGCACCACTCCGCGGATGAAGTCTTCCGCGGCCGCGATGTGCTCCATCACTTGCGCCACCGACCAGCGTTCCGGCGCTGGCTTGAAGTTCCACTGTGCTTCCGAAAGCCCCTTCGTAGCATCCAGAACATTCTTCTTTGTCGTTTCCAGGTATTGCAGGGCTTTGTCTTTCTCCGCCTGCGTCACTTCTTGTGCTGATGCAGTCGACGCTCCCGCCATCAAAAGCAGTGCTATCAGCATGCCTGCCAGGGACTTGGTTCTCATCTCTCATTTCTCCTTGTCGTAGCGACCGCGGAGCGGCCGGTTTTCTTGTCTTCGGTTGGCGAAACGGGAAATCGCAGCATACCACACCATGTGTCATCGGCGCGCGGTGCAGGGCGATCGGGAGTCTTAGATGCGTGATTCGTCTCCCTTCTTCTTGGCGAGTGAAGATGCGGCTTTTTGCATGGTCGCGCTGTTCATAGTGACGCCAGCACGAATTCGACTTTCTGTGGGCCGACAAGTAGTCAACACAGCTTGCTTCTCGTGAGGAGGAATGAGCGCCGCGATCCGTGCGGGACGGGCTACGCGGCGCTCCAGGGGGTTCTGGCTGGTTGCTAGAGGTTAGGCTGCGGCACTACCTGCGGTAGGAACCGTTTGGCGAATCCGCTCGCTTCATCGGCGTTGCTCGCGTCTTCCGCCTGAATCTCCTAAAAAAGTCTCAATTCGTTGCAAAACGAGGGTCCCTTGCAGTGCTTGCCGAACCCATTACACGTCCTTCCGGCTTCTCGACCCGAGTCTCCCTTTTCAACCTGCCGAGGCAATGAATGCAGGGCGCATGCCAAAGTGCGCTTGGCACAATCCTTGTATTTTCAATAGTTTGACGACGATCCCAAACTTACATTCTGCTTCAGGGCGGGAAATTGGGTCGAGTTGGAACATGCTACGTTTGCAAACGAATCAGTCTGCCGAGACAAATATGGCTTCAACGCCGTTTCTTTGAGCATTCTCTTAATAGCGGGAAAGTCTTGTGACACAATTTAATTGCATTTGGGAGGGCGTAAAACGCCAACCACTCCAACATTAGCGATGGCTGGGAAGCTCTGAACACGAATCTCAGGCAGCGGCTCCGCCGGATTTATCTTTTCTAATGTCCAGGCCGTCGCGTTTCAGGTAGCGGTACAAACTCGTTCGCCCGATTCCGAGAAATTGTGCAGCCCTCAGCCGGTTGCCCTCGCACATCTCCAAGACGCGCTGGATGTGCACCTTACGCACCTCGTCGAGCGACAGGGGCTTCCAGTGGTCAGCTTCCGTGGAACGCGGGTCCCGCTGCTGCAATTGCTCCGGCAAGTCCGCGAGATCGATGAAGTCTCCCGTCGCCGTGATGCACGCGCTGGAAATTACATTCTCGAGCTCCCGCACATTTCCCGGCCACGCATGGCGCAGCAATACGGTCTGTGCCCTCCGCGTTAGCCCGAAGATATTCCTTCCGTAGGCGCTGTTATATTTCTTCAGCAAGAATTGGACCAGCAGCGGAATATCTTCCAGCCGCTCTGTCAGTGACGGAATCCGTATTTGAATTGAATTCAGCCGGTAAAAGAGATCTTCCCGAAAATGGCCCGCGAGCACCTCTGTGCGCAAGTCCCGGTTCGTGGCGGCGATTAACCTAACGTTGATATGCCGGACCTCCGGCGAACCGACCCGCTGAATCTCCCGGTTCTGGATCACGCGCAAGAGTTTTGCTTGCATCGGCAGAGAGGTCTCTCCCACTTCGTCCAGGAACACCGTGCCGCCGTTGGCGTACTCGAATAAACCCGGCCGCGTGTCCGTTGCTCCCGTAAACGCTCCGCGCACGTGTCCAAAGAGCTGGCTCTCCAGCAGAGTGTCCACCATCGCGGAACAGTTGCATACCGCCAGTTTCTGCTGATTCACCGGGCTGATCTGGTGGATGGCTCGGGCCACGAGTTCCTTTCCTGTCCCTGTCGGTCCCACCAGCAGAACGTTGGTATAGTGCCGCGCCACTTTTCTCGTAAAGTCAAACACTTCCAGCATCGCCGGGCTCTTGCCCACGATGCCGTGAAACTCCAGGTCCTTCAGCAGTTGCTCTTCGAGCGCTCGCACGCGACGTCTCTGGTCGTACACCGCCGCGACGTCATCCAAAGACCTCTTCAGCCGCACCCGGTCGATGGGCTTGGGCAAAAAGTCCGAGGCTCCGCGGCGGATCGCTTCCAGGGCGGAATCCAGCGTATAATCTCCCGTCATCAGAATGGTGTGCACCCCGGGATCGCTGCGAGTTGCGCGATCCAGGAACTGATATCCATCCATCCCCGGCATGTGCACGTCCACCAGCACCAGCCGACACCGGCCATTCCTTACCAGCTTGAGAGCCTCCTCCGGGTCGGACGTAGAGATAGCCTCATATCCCAAGTCCGCGATCACCGCCGCCAGCAGCTCCAGTTGCGCGGGGTCGTCGTCAAGGACGCAGGGAGTCAACGCGGACTTCGGCGCGACAACTTCAACCGTTTTTGTCGATACCATTCCCACAATGTTTTATCACTGGCAAACTGTTTGCCAAACCTCTACGTAGTTCTAATTCCCTTTCAGAATTTCACGGGGTTGGTTTCACACTCACAACTCTATGGAAACAATTGCGGTTATTCTTTCGTACGGGGCTTTGGGCGCAGCTGGCTCGGGCTTCTCCGCAAGCGAAGATATTTCCCGATTCAAAAGCGTTCTTCAAGCCGTAGGTTCTGCCCCACTTCGGTCCAAATACGTTCCGCGTCTTCCCATTCCGGCACAATGTCGCCGCTCTCTACCAAAACTGGACACTCCGTCTTCTCCGACGCCTACTTTGCCTCCGAGCGTTGGCACCCACCTATTCGTCGCTCGATTCTGCATAACTATTCTGATTGGTCTCTCGAGAAGGAGTTCGGCTGAATCTGACTGAGTCGGAACTGTTGCCGCCCCTCGGGCGTCACTCCAACGTGCTCAACCTGATAAGCCACAGAGATGCAGCGATCCTGGGAGATCGGTTGTAAGAGTCGAAGAAAGATCATGGATCCGGGAGAGAGCAATCGAGAAAGGGTAAGGTGCTTGCCAGTCGCTTCATCCCACTTGAGTTCAGACTTTTCCACGAAAAAGGATTGGGCGCTATCCCAACCGGATGCCTCGACAGGGTAAGAATCAGTGACGTGGTCTTGGGCGATCAAAAGCATAGGAAACCTCTTGGGTAGGAATTTGCATACGTCTTGCCAGTTCAGAGCCTGCCAAGTAGAAGAAAAGAGGACGTTTACAAAAGAACGGAGTTTACCAAACTGTGTTGAGACGGCACATCACGGCGTGAGCTGTTTGCAACTGGGGCACCGCAATTGCGTCTGAGGAACACCGATTTCAACTTCAGAAGTGGCTGTACAGCAGGTAACGTGTCGCCACGGCCTCGATTGGCTCGTAGATATATCGGAAAGTGACGACTGCCAGCAGGAGCCCCACGATTCCATAGCTGTTCCCTCTCAACCAGTCCAGGTACCGCCGAGCGCGCGCGTCGCCCATAAAGAGCATGATGGCTCTACTGCCATCGAGAGGAGGAACCGGTAGCAGGTTGAACGTACCAAGCAGTAAGTTGAGCGAGAAGAATGCGGCGAGGACCGTGCCCGCAAAATCCGGCCTGCCAGTCAGAATGTCCCGGTGCAGCCAATGCTGAGACCAGCCGATCCGCATTAAAACAGCAGCCAGCAGCATCAGCGTGTAGTTCGTCCCCGGGCCCGCCAGGGCCATCCACGCGGCTCGCTTCGGATGCCGCCGTTCCCACTCCGGATTGTACGGCGCGCTGGCCCACCCGATCAGTGACCCGTTTACGATTAGCGAGAGTACGGGAATTACCACCATGCCCCATGGCTCCCGCTGGATGTGCGGCACAGGGTTAAGCGAGACCTGTCCGCCAGCGAAAGCCGTATCGTCGCCGCCAATCTTGGCGGCCAGGGCGTGCGCCGCCTCGTGACAAGTGGTCGAAAAAAGGAAGGCAACATACCAGATGAATCCCAACGCAATCAGTTCCGGTTGCACATCAGCCATGAAGTTGCTCTCGGTTTCCCTGCTTCAGTAGCCTAGTTGTCCCGGCCACTCTATGCAAGCGAGACGCGCCGAGCCCGCTGGCAGCAGTGCCCGCGCTCGGACTCATGGCTCGACTGCCCGCAACTGCTTTGGACTTTGAAGCAAATGGTGGCGTAGACTGATCCCACTCTCCCCCAGGTGATATCAGATGCAAAACTATCATTACTCGTATTTCGTTGGCGTGCTCATCTTTGGCGCCGCTTGGCTAGCCTGCTACCTTCTGGGAAAAAGCTACCGCGCCGAGATCCGCTGGGGCACGCTGATCTCCGCGCCCATGGCTCTTACGAGTATCCTGTTTGTTCCCCAGTATTGGACACCCCCATCGCTCTTTGATCTCGATCAAAAAATACGCGTTGGCATTGAAGATGTGCTATGGGCCGCTGCCGTTGGTGGTATCGCTTCCGTAGTGGCGGAAATCCTTCTCAAGGAGAGACTCGCCAGGCTTCGCAAGGGAGCGCGTAGACGCCGCTTCACCCCCTTCGTTGTGGTGGTAATTGTTCTTGTCTCCCTTGAGTTGTGGCATCCAGGCAAGACCATTTACAACACGATCATCGCCTTCGCAATCGGCGCCGCCGTAATCGCGGTTCTCCGCTCCGATTTAGTCCCGACGATGCTTATTGGCGCGCTCAGTTTCGCCCTCTTGTATTTGGCGCTGTTCCTGATCTTTCTCTTCCTCTACCCAGGTTTCATCCAGCGCTATTACAACATCCCTAGTCTTCTCGGAATCTATGTACTTGGCGTGCCCATCGAGGAACTACTCTTCGCCGGAACCGGCGGAGCCATCTGGAGTGTTGCCTACGAATACGTGCAAGGCTACCGCCTTGAGCCCGCCATCCGTGGATGACATGCCCGAAGGATCCGAGCGCAGGTTTTCTTTTTACGGAGTGCCGATCCTTGTTTTCCCCGAACTTCACCATTCCGCGACGTCGAATGCCAAACTACCCGCGTTCAACAAAGGAGGATCATCATGAGCCAAGGCGTCCCCTACAGCCCGACACAGCAGGATCTCTTCTATCCTGCCAAAACGCTGGATACGTTTCCAACCCAGCGCCCAAAAACCGAAGCCGCGCTTTGCGCTTGGTTGTCTTTGCTGGCCTATTGTGACCAGTACCCCAATTTTGCCTTCGACCAAGCCAAAATCAAGCAGAAGCTCGCCCCGCTCGGTTTCCAGCCTCTGGAACCGCTGGGGTTCTTTGAGAGTAAGGGAAAAGAAAGAAACGGCGGTACACACTGCTTCATCGCTATGCACGACGACGCAGTCAAGGAAAATAGATTGGCCGTGGTCGCCTTTCGCGGGACGGACAAGGACGATCCTACCGACGTCCTCGATGATGTGAACGCGCTGCCGGTCCCCTGGGGCAACAATTCCAAAGTTTTCAAGGGTTGGAAGGACGCTTTCGACGAAGTGAAGCAGGATCTGACGCCTGCTCTGCAGAAAATCGATTGTCCATTACTCGTCACCGGCCACAGCCTGGGGGCAGCGCTTGCGACAGTGCTCGCGACGGTAAGGGCTCCCAACGGGCTGTACACCATCGGCTCGCCGCGCGTCGGAGACCACAATTTTGTCGCGTCGTTGAGCGGCGTGAACAGTTTTCGATACGTGGACTGTTGCGACATCGTCACGCAGTTGCCCCCAACTTTTCTTGGTTACGCTCATCTTGGCGACCCTATCTACATCGATCGCAATCGAAACGTCATCGAGAATCCCAGCGATGATTTCGTTTCTGCCGATCGCCTGCGTGCCCGCGCCGATTATTTGCTGCACTACGCGTGGAAGAGCGGCAATGTCGGCGTCCGCGATCTTGCCGACCACGCGCCTATAAACTACGTCACCAGCATCGGTGCGGCACAGTCGTAGGGATTCTCCGCGTCACAAGCTAAGGGGCGGTTTGCGTGGGAACGGCTTTGGGCCCGGATGCCGTGAACTGGAAACGGATCAGCCATTCACTGGGGATGCTGTGACCGCCGGCTTCGGGAGAAGTGAACTGCCAGCGTCGCGCCGCTTGCAAGGCAAGATCGGCGAAGTATTTGCTGGGTCCGGGAGAATCAAGCGTGGCGCTCGAGACAGTGCCACTGGGGTCAACCTGCACGCGCACGCCGACGCGGACGACACCGTGAATGGTGGCGAGCGCCCCTTGCGAAGCGTCAGGCAAAACCTGATCGAGGACTTCGCCTCGCGAAGAAGGAGAAGGGGAGGCGCTTGGCGGGTTCGCGGACGGGAGTGTTCCGGCGCGTTCAGCAGCCGTGTTTGACGCGGGCAAGGGCGTAGTCTGCGGTTGCGTGGCTGGCTTTTTCTCGGCAGCGGCTTTCAGCGAATTGTGTGAATCGAACGCTGGAGACGGTTTTGCAGCCGGGGGGAGTTCACGGCGCGCCGGTTGCTCGGCCGGTTTTGCCGGCGGCGGCGTTGCGGCAGCCGTTGTCGAAGCCGATGAGGAAGAATCGGGGCGATGGCCGAGGATTTTCGGCAGCGCGAAGACCGCAACGATAATCAGTAGCACAGCGGCAACAGGAACCACATAGTTCGGGAGAACAAGAGTTTGCTTTGGCGCGCTCTCAGCTTGCGGACGTGGCGGGCGCACCGGCACTCTTGGCTCGCGCGGTCCGGACGCTGCGATTTGTAATTTTGCCGCAGGCACTGCGGGAACGGTGGAAAGCGGTATGGCCAAGGGTGAAACCGATTGTCCGGCAGCGGCAGCGACGGCGACAGGATTGAGGCGAGCGGCGATTTCAGGAATAGTCCAGCGGCGACGGGGGTCGCGGCGGAGCGCATGACGTGCGATATCGAGAAGAGGCTGGGGCAGGGTATCGGGGACGATCGGGTCAGCCTGACTACCGGGTTGCAATGTGGGTACGTGCTGTGTGAGTGTTTCGACCAGAGTTATGCCGAGAGACCAAACGTCGGCGGAGGGGCCGAGCGGAGAAGCAGCGGTTTCGGGCGCATCGTGAACGTCGAATCTGCTCGATGACTTGCGCGATTCACCGATCGGAAAGAGAGCATCGGTGGAAAGCTTTAGCTGATCGGTGGTGGCGAGAATGTTGGAAGGTTTGATGCGCGAATGAACGAGGCCCTTGCCGTGGAGAAAAACGAGTGCATCGAGAACGGGTCCGAGCATATCGCGAACCTCGGATTCCGTGAGAGATCGCTGGGGAAGAATTTGCGAGAGATTCTCTTCGGCGTACTCCATCACCACATAGAGGCGATCCCTGTTTTGGAGCCGCCAGCGGCCGGTCTCGAAGATGCGGAGCAAACTCGGATGTTCGAGTTGCTTGACGCGGCGCCAGAGCGAGAGTTGGAGGTCGGCATTGGGACCCGCAGGAACGAATTTAATGGCCGCTCTTTGAGATTGCGGATCGGGGAATTGCGTGAGGAAAACGGCGGAGTCGTCAGTGCCTCCGAGGTATTCCCGCAGTCGGAATCGATTGTCAATTACCTGACCTTCGGATTGCGTCCAGATATCGCTCATGTAGCACCTCCCACTGCGAGTACTTGCGAGCGGGCTGATGGAGACACTTCCCACAGCGTGGCGCGGCCGCCGCCGAAAGAGCGCGCGGCGTCTAAGGCAGGGCTGGAACGTCTCGGCTTGCGATTCGCAGGCGCCAGGGGGCCGGGCGCTCGTCACCCACATTTTGGCACGAAACAGGCTGGAAGGGGAGCGGCGTTCCTATCGGTTAGCGAGCGGCTAGTGGGTACCTTGTGGGTAATAGTTCGAATGCGAGCGGTTTGCGGATGCGGCCCGGATCAGCGCTTCGCAAGCACGAATACAAGCACGGCGGAAATCACGGGAGATTTTCTGATGCACGTCCGCGGAATGGAGAAGCGTAGCTGTCCCGTGTAAGATAGCGACGAGCGACTCGAATGATGGCATCTCTTCCTTGCGAGCGAAGGCAGTGGCCCAATCTTCGGTGATGAGGCGGTAGTCGTTAGGATGGGCCAGGAAGAAGTCGAGAACGCCGCGGCACACGTGCGCGGGAGTGCGCGAGGACTTGATGGCCGAAAAAAGGTTCATGCGGGCACGGCGGCGGAGCAGAGACAGGAGGTCTTCCTTATTGGAAAAACGCTCGTACAAGGTCGGCGTTGTGGTGCCCGAGGCGCTGGCGACGGCGCGCATGGTGAGGGCGTGTTCGCCGCGCCTGCTCCAAATGTGGTAAGCGGCATCCAGGATACGACCCTCGAGACGTGCATTGGCCTTGCGCGGCATACGGCAACCCTCCCACTCTTTATTGCCCGAGATTATATCCTTTACATCGTTAAAGATACAATGTATAAATAATAGGCCTCGCAAGGCCCTCGTTGGGGAATTCCTCAGCAAACCGAAAGACCGGAGCGCAAGAAAGCAAGTTATGTTTCGATTTCAATATTCTGTGACCACCAAGGCCAGCCGCAGGCTCGCTTGGGAGATTTTTTCGAATTGGCGGCGATGGAATGAATTTGCAAATATTTATGGCGAAGTGGCCTGGCGTGAAGGCCGGCCGTGGGAAGCGGGAAGCCGGCTCGATATCGAAGTGCTGGCGCCTGTGAAAACCGTGGTTAGCCATGTGATTACCAACTGCCAGCCCGCGCACAAAGTGGGATGGATCGACCACTCGCTCGGAGTGGTCCTGGCGCAGTGGGTTAGTTTCGAAGAGCATCCGAGAAAAGGCACGCGCGTTCACACGTGGGGAGATATCGTCCATGCCGGTGTGAAAATCGCCGGACAGTCCGCGGAGCAGATCATCACCAGCTTTACCGAGACGTGGTACGAGAATTTTCGAACGGTATGTGACGGCCTTGCAACGGCCAGTGGCGATTGACCGGCTAAAGAATAATGGCTGGTTATTGTCGCCGCTCTCGGTCTACCCAGCCTTTAAAGGGCCGAGGGGTTCCATCAAAACCGCTCGGCGTGCTAGAAACGTGTCTCAGAGAATCGCGAGCGGACCTGTTTCATTCCGGGACACACATTCATCAATTGCCAAATCCAGGCCTGCCGCAGACTTTTCCAAAACCGTAAATCATTGAGTGTAAAGGGGATATCGTTCACTCGTGTCTGCGCTGCTGGCGAGTTGCGTGCAAATGCCCCATGTGGGTGTGTGTGCAATGAATGGACCTCGACAGCACCGGCAGCCCCGAACTCGCCTGGCGAATGCGATGGCTGTCATTTTGTTCAGGAGGGCGGGATGACCGGTTTTTGTCTGGAGGCTAACAAGATTCGCTTCGAGATCTACCTGGAAACCGCGCAAAAAGCGAGATTGAAAATCAGCTCGAGGCTGTCGCTCTTGCCAAGAGCGTAATTGGCAGTCAGAGAGGTAATTAGCATGTCGTTTTTTCGAGATTCATCGATCCAACGCAAGCTGAGAGTGGTCATTTTTTGCACGGCTCTTCTTGGCCTTAGCATCGCCAGTTTGGCATTTGAAGTTTACGAGAGAGCAAGCTTTCGTGCGTCTATGGTGAGGGGACTAACAGCGGATGCCGACATCCTGGGTTTGGGTGCCGCTCCCTCGCTGACGTTCAACGATCGAAGATCCGCCCAGGAATTGCTGGACACCATTCGCGCCGAGAGCAACGTTGTCGCCGTAACCCTATATGACCGACGTGGAGATCTTTTCGCGGAGTACCGGCGCACGGGGATTGGTGCGGAGTTCAAGTCGCCCCGTTTGAGGAGCGAAGGAGTGAGCTTCGAATCAGACTCCCTTACACTTTCCAGGAGCATTTCTCTGGAGGGCCAGAGTGCCGGAGCCATTGTCATTGTGTCGGACCTCTCCGAGCTTCAGGACAAGATGAAAAGGTTTAGAGAAATATCCGCTCTTGTTCTAATTGTATCCCTGCTCGTAACTGCTGTCGTCTCCAAGCGCCTCGTTGGTCTAATCACTGAGCCGATCCTGGAGCTGGCAGGGCTGGCAGAGAGGGTCTCCAGAAAAGAAGATTACACTTTGCGGGCAGTTCCTTTAGGTAAAGACGAACTCGGAAAACTCGTCGTATCTTTCAACCAGACGGAAAAAGCCAACCGGGCGAAGAGCGAATTCCTGGCCAACATGAGTCACGAAATCCGCACGCCTTTAAACGGCGTGATGGGCATGACAGATCTGGCGCTCGACACGAACCTTTCACCAGAGCAGCGCGAGTACCTGGAGACGGTGAAGATGTCCGCTGATTCCTTGCTCACCGTCATCAACGATATTCTTGATTTCTCTAAGATCGAAGCAGGGAAAATCGACATCGAAGCGATTGATTTCAACCTCCGCGACTGCTTGGAATCAACTTTGAAAACACTGGCGATTAGGGCCGACGAAAAGGGGCTGGAGCTTCTGTGCGAGGTGGCTCCGGAGGTGCCCGAGACCGTGCGCGGCGATTCAGGCAGATTGCGCCAGATCATCATGAACCTTACGGGGAACGCCATTAAATTCACGGACAAGGGCGAGGTGGCGCTGAAGGTTCAAGTGGAAGCAACGCATGAGCATGATTACATGCTGCGATTTACAGTAGCCGATTCAGGAATCGGAGTTCAAAAGGAGAAGCTGCAATTGATTTTTGACCCATTTTCACAGGCGGATTCCTCGACAACACGAAAATACGGAGGCACTGGCCTGGGTCTGACCATTTCGAGCAGGCTGGTGGAGATGATGGGCGGGAGAATCTGGGTGGAAAGTGAACTCGGAAGAGGGAGCCAGTTCCACTTTACCGCACGGGTTGGGATTGCTGACAAGAAGGCGATCGAAGTCGGGACCATCGCTCCGCCTGAGATCTTGCGCGCGGCGAAAGTTCTCGTCGTGGACGATAACCGGACGAACAGGAGAATCCTGGAAGGAATGCTGGAACGCTGGGAAATGAAATCTAGTTCAGCTCAAGACGGAGAAGAGGCGCTGACAAAATTGTCCGAAGCGCAGGAGGCGGGAAAACCCTTCGCGCTGATCTTGATGGACATGCACATGCCCAAAATGGACGGGTTCGAATTGATTGCGAGAATCCGGCAAGGATCCATATCGTCCACGGCGACCATCATGATGCTTACTTCGGCGGGCCATCGCGGGGACGCGGCACGTTGCCACGAACTTGGAGTGGCCGCGTACCTCCTGAAGCCGATACGGCAATCCGAATTGCGCGAGGCGATTGCCTTGGTTCTCGGCGCGCGAAAGCAGAAAGGCTCCATCCCTTTGATCACGCGGTACTCGCTGCATGATGCCCGCGAACCTTCCAGCTCCTTGCGAGTGCTGCTTGCGGAAGACAATCTGGTGAAGCAGCGATTGGCGAGCCGCCTTCTGGAGAAAAGGGGCCCCTCCGTGCTGGTAGTCGCTAATGGCCTGGAAGCTCTTGCGATGAAGGGTGATCGGGAAAAATGCCTGGCCGGAGGAATGGACGGGTATCTCTCGAAACCAATCCGGCCGCAGGAGTTGGACGAGGTTCTGCAGGATTATCTCGCGCGGCGAGCAGAAAGCGCGGAGACACCAGAGAGCGCTCTGAGCAAGAAATGAGCGTTGACGGCGGCGCTTGGAAAAAGAGGTTAGAGGAACTTGGGATAAGGCAAGAGTGCCACTTCAACCCGGATTATTTTGGCGCGAAAGACGATTCATTGCGAATCGAGCTGGCAGGAGAAGGCGCTTCGGGCCGCTGACGAAAGGATTGCCGCGTTCGTAAAAGCGTAGCAGTCGACCGGCGGCCTGAGTAATGCCGATGCGGACTGTTTTTCCGATTGGCCCGACGGGATGGCTGCTTTCGCCGAGCCACAGCGAGCCCTGAGCGCAGAGGTCTAGGCCGTCGTGGCAGCGCCCGATTTGGAATGCGGCAGCAAGGCGTCCCGGGCCGCGCGTGAGATCGAGAAGCCGGTTGGTCT
>WNFI01661768.1_pt1 | contig 19730 bp, 17 predicted proteins | sample 5400471 | NCBI WGS metagenome assembly WNFI01 (sample SAMN13153348, study PRJNA577476) | soil metagenome | isolation source: 100 cm saprolite on Douglas fir-dominated hillslope | place: USA:California | collected 2013-09-17
GGCAGGGCTGGGGTGCGGTGGCCAGCGCGGCCCGTCATGTCCTCGTTGGCGACCAGGGCGTTGAGGACGGCCTCCTCGGTGCCTTGGACCACGGCGGTGTAGAACGGGTCCAGGAAGCCCCAGGGGATGAACCGCAACTGGTCGTACCTGCCTTCGGCGCCGGGGCGGAAGGTGGTGACACCGGGGGTGATACCTCCGGGGTTGGCCGTGGAGAACGCCAGGAACAGGTCCCCGGAGAAGTGCGAGCCAGTGGTGCCGGTACGGGCCAGGCCGAGCGTGACGCGGCGGGCAAGCGCCTTGCACTGCTGGGGCAGCAGCGGCGCATCGGTTGCGACGGCCGCGATGACCGAGCCGCCGCCGTCCGCCATCGAGAAATACGCCGCCATGGGATTGTCGTCGGCCAGCATTTGGCCGAGCGGCAGACCGGCGATGGTGAGTTCCTCGCGGCTGCCGAAATTCGCCTGCACGAAAACTCCGACCGCATACGTGGTGCCCGCGTAGTCCACCAGCCGAGATGCGGAGCCCGATCCGCCCTTGAACTGGTAGCAGTTCATGCCGGTGCCTCCGCCGACCGAGCCCTCCTCGACCGGCCCCGGCCCGGCGGCCTCCAGCGCATCTAGGCAGGCCTGCTCGGTGACGTGCTGGCCGTTGATGTCGTTGAGGTAGCCGTCCCAGGTCTCGGCGGCGACGGGCAGCAGCCACGCATCGGCCAGCCGCGGATGATGCTTCACGGTCCAGGCGATGATCGCCGCGTGCGCCACACCGACCGCGTGGGTGTTGGTGACCGCCACAGGGCCGGAGAAGCTGCCGGACTCCTCGATCCAGCTGACCCCGGTCATCTCCCCGTTGCCGTTCTGGGAGAAGAACCCGGCCGCCACCGGATCGCCGGCCCCGGTCCGCCCGCGGGGGTGGATCGCGGTCACGCCGGTCCGCACCGACTCACCGTGGATCAAGGTCGCGTATCCCACCTCCACGCCGGGAACGTCGGTGATCGCATTCCAACGGCCGGGCTTGCCGCCCAGGGAGATGCCGAGCGCCCTGGCTCGCGGCTTGCCCGAAGGGGTGGCAGCGTGCTGCCTGGGCAGGCCAGCATCGTGGGATGGCGGGTGGTGGTCACCGGGGCCCTGAATGGGTTGGCCAGGCAGGTCATCCGCTGCCACGCTGTCAGCCGTCCTCGCCGACGGCGGCTTTGTCGAACACAGCCTCCCGCAGGTTCCACGCCCGGCCGCGCTGGGGGAAGATCACCACCAGCCAGTACAGCAGGCCGATCCCGATCGTGATCAGGGTGACCTTCAGCAGCAGCGAGGTCTGCTGGGTGAAAATGTAGCCGAGGCTGGTCAGAGCCAGGATGGGTGGAAGCGGCCAGAGCGGCATCTTGTACGGACTGTTGCGGGTCGCCCCGGTTGGGCGGGCGAACAGCGCGGCGATCGCGATCAGCGCATAGTCCGCGACCAGGCTGGCGCCGGTCAGATTGACCAGCGTGTTCAGGGAGACGGTGAGGCACAGGACGGCACCGAGCACGCCGACCGCGGCGGTCGCCACCCACGGCGACCTGAACCGCTCGCTCTTCAGCGTCATCCATCCGTTGATCGGGCCGGGCCAGGCACGGTCCCGGCCCGAGCTGAAGAAGATCCGCCCATAGGACAGCACGATCGCGATGACCGCGTTGAGGATGGCGATGACCACGCCCAGGCTGACGATCGTGTACACCGTGTTGTTCGAGGTGGCCTCGATGAAGTACTTCATCGGCACCGAAGAGGTGCTCAGCTTGGCGATCGACGGCGAGCCCACGACCGTGGCGGTCAGCGGGATCAGTTCGGCCAGGACCGTGATCACCAGTGCCCACAAGATGGCCCGGGCGATCCGCCGGCTGGAGCCGGTCGTCTCCTCGGAGAAGTTGACCGCGTTGGCGTAGCCGTTGTAGGAGAACACAGCCACCGCTGTCAGCGCCAGCATTGCAGTGAAGGCGACAGATGTCTGCCCGCCGTGCGCGCTGCCTACCACCGGATGGAACAGCGAACTCCAGTTCTTCGCATGCGTGAAGCCGAGAACCGTGACGATGGCCAGCGCGATCAGCTCGATCGCCAGGAAGATGCCCGTGATCACCGCGTTCAGGCGGATGTTCAGGATCGCGATCCCGGCCGCGACCAGCATCACGATGGCGCCGATGACTTTGATGTTCACGTTCACGATCACAGCCAGGTACGTGCCGGTGCCGAGGGCGATCACTGCAGGGATGAAGGCGATGAAGTCCACGTAGAGGGCGAACGTGACGAAGCTGACCGGGCCTGCCAGCCACGAGGTCCGCCCCTTGAACGAGTGCCAGACGAGGGCATAGTCGCCGGCCGCGATGGGAAACGCCGCAGACAGCTCCGCCCAGCAGAAGGCCATGAACACGCCGACGATCGCGGCGAACACGAACGCCAGGAAGGAGCCGCTGCCCGCCGCCACCAGCGCCACCGGCACGATGATGAACACCGACGACGCCGGGGTCACCCCCGACAGTGTGATGAAGACGTTGCCGAGGATGCCGATCGACCTGCTCAGGTCCTGCTCGTACCGCGCGGTTTCCGTGGCACCGGCGGCCGCCGCCGCGGCGGAGCCGTGCTGCATCTTGTGCGTCTCATCCATCCGCAGGACCTCCATCAAGTAGTGCGATCACCGGCGCCCGCGCGATCGCCCATAATGTTCTCCTGGTCGCGATAGTCCCGCGCCTGATCGGTTAGGAGCTCCTCCTGAGCCGTCCAGGCGGGTTAAGGTATTATTGGTCTCTTATGCGGTCCTTTATAACGGTGCGGTTGCCGGCTGTCAACGGCCGGTAGTCCTCCTCCCGGACGTCCGGCGGGCGGGCGGGGCACCAAGACGTTGCCCTCGGTCGTGGCATCATGGCTGCCATGGCAGCCGGCCAGTCCGCTGACGCGTCCCAGAACGATCCGGATGTCCAGCCGATCTTTGGCGCAATCGAGCAGCAGCGGGCGCATGAGCACGTCGCCGAGCAGATCCGGCGGCAGATCGGCCTTGGCATCATCGCGCCAGGCGACGCACTTCCACCGGAACGAGAGCTGGCACGGCTGTTCGGGGTCGGGCGGGTGACAATCCAGCTTGCGATCGGGATGCTCGAGGCAGATCAGCTGATCACGACTCGCCGGGGCCGTTCGGGCGGCTCCTTCGTGCTCGCACCCGCCGAGCAGCACGGCACGCTAGATTTCCGTGTGCTCGAGGTGGCGCAATCGGCCGACCTCATCCGCGAGGCGATCGACTTCCGGGAGGTCATCGAGCCGGCTGCGGCCCATGCCGCGGCGCGATCGCGAACGAAACGGGAGCTTGCCGCGATCAGTTCCGCTGCGGAGCGCATGGCGGCAGCGAGCACGGACGCGGAGTTCATGCGCGAGGACACCGCCTTCCACCTCGCCATCGCGCGCGCAACCGGCAACCGGTTCCTGGTTGAGGCCATCGAGCAGGCCCGCCTCCACCTCAACTCGGTGCTGGCGCTGCTGCCCGACAGCCAGGCATGGCATGAGATGTCCGTCAGCGAGCACGAGGCCATCTTGGATGCCCTGGCCAGGCGCGATCCGGACACAGCGCACGACCTGATGTATGAGCACGTGAAAGGCACCGCGCGCAGCGTCCGGGCACTGCTCAAATCGCTTGATGCCAAGGCCGCCCAGGCACGCAAGCGCGCCCAGTAGAGACCAGTTCCTAAGCCAGGGACTGCATTCCGGCGGCACTGCCCAGCTCCGGTGTCTTGACCGGGCTGCCACGCCCATGCTTACGTTTATGGACCGCCATCAAGTCCATTCGGAAGTGTCCGGCCGACGCACTCGGCTTACATTTGGGGCGATCATGGCAGCCAAAATTGTCAGTCCGGATGGCAGCGAGCTGATCGGCTACACCGACCGCTGGTCCGTGGCCCCCGGCGGGCGCATTCAGCTGATGGCCTCATCGGCAACCTCGCCTATCACCGTCCGGCTGGTCAGGCTGCGGCACGGTGACCCTAATCCAGCCGGTCCAGGGTTGCGCACCGAGCCGGTAGCGTCCCCGGTAGAAGGTGAGTATCGGTGCGGCCCGCAGACGACTCGGTCGGGGTCCTTCGCTGTCCTCGACGCCGCGCCGGCTGAGGGATCGGGCCTGTCTGTGTGGGCATGGACTCGTCTTCCGGCTCGGGGGCGGCGGCAGGTGCTTCTCGCCCGCGGCCACCTTGAGCTTTTCCTCGATGCGGAAGGCCTGCCCTCGATCCGCTTCGGCGAGGTGTGCCTGTCGGCGCGGCAGCCGCTCAGGCGCGAGAGCTGGACCAGGCTTGGCGTGTCATTCGCCGACGGCAGAGTCGGCCTCCAGGTCGCTGACGAACTTGTCGCGACCGAGCCGACCAGCCTCAGCACACCCGGCGGATCGATGACGCTGGCCGCGTCCGCCGGCGGAGGTGATCATTTCAACGGACGGCTCGAGGAGCTCCAGATCGGCGACCGGCGTTACGATGTCCGGGACCTGAGGCTCGTCAACGGCCCGACGCTGGCAGTGACAGGCCGCATGTGGGACGACGACACCACCGACTACCGCGGCGCGCAGGATCAGTACGCGGCGGTGCACTTTCATGAGGACGACGTCGAGGACGCGGGATGGCCACCGGTGGCCGAGTTCGTCGTCCCCGCCGGTCTCCCGAGCGGCGTCTACGCCTTCCGTCTGACAACCGCCAACCTCACTGATCATGTCCCCTTTGTCGTCACCCCGCCCCGGGGACAAGCCACAGCCAAGATTGGCCTGCTGCTGCCGACGTTGACCTATCTGGCCTACTCCAATGAGCGCCTCATCGCCGCGGGGGAAGGCGGCATGGTTCCGGCTGGGCAAGCGGTGCGCCTCGATGAGGCCGACACGTGGCTATCAGCGCACCCAGATGCAGGCCTCTCGGTGTATGACCGGCATGTGGACGGGACTGGATGCTGCCTGGTTTCGATGCGGCGGCCGGTTCCGAACTTCCGGCCCGACTTCGTCTGGTGGAACACCGGTGCCCCCGAGCGCTTCGGCGCCGATCTCTACATCACCGATTTTCTCGATCACCGGGGCGAGGCATGGGATGCGTTCACTGACCACGACCTGCACGAGCAGGGTGCGGAGTTGCTGCAGCGGTATCAGGTCATCCTGACTGGCACCCACCCGGAGTACTGCTCCCGCGAGATGCTGGTCGCCCTGCGGCACTACCTGGAGAATGGCGGCCGGGCGATGTACCTCGGCGGCAACGGGTTCTACTGGGTGATGAGCATCGATCCCCGGCGTCCCTATCTCGGCGAGGTGCGCCGCGGAATCAACGGCACCCGCGCGTGGACGTCGCTGCCCGGCGAGCTGAGGCACCAGACCACCGGCGAGCAGGGCGGGCTGTGGCGGTACCGGGACCGGTCGCCCAACGCGCTCGTCGGTGTGGGGTTCACCGCTCAATCGGATTCCCGCGACCGGGCGCCCGGGTACCGGCGAACCCGCGTGAGCTTCGAGCCCGGCTACAGCTGGATATTCGACGGCGTCTCGGACGCTGACGTCATCGGCACCTACGGCCTGTCCTTGGGTGGTGCGGCCGGATACGAAATCGACCGGCACGATCCTTCACTCGGGTCTCCTGAGCGGTCGGCGGTACTGATGACCTCGCAGGGAATGCACCCGGACTCCTACCTCCTGGTCGTCGAGGATGCCGAGGTCATGATCCCGAATGTCACCGCAAGCACGAATTCTCGCGTCCGCTCGGATGTGGTCTACCTGCCCTATGAGGGCGGAGGCGCCATCTTCAGCGTCGGTTCCTGCTCGTGGTGCGGCAGTCTGTCCCAGAAGTCCTATGACAACGACATATACCGCATCACCGACAATGTGCTAACCGCGTTCCTGGGCGCCGCACTTCCGCGACCGGGGGCGGCGGCAGCGACGCGATCAGGAGACGGCACATGAGAGTCGGGCGGCCACGGCCCGCCGTGAGCACGAGGTGCCTGCCGACACCGGCCACCAATCCGCGCCGCCGGCGGGCCCGCACGTCGGGCACGCCTTACCCACCTGTGCCTTGACAGGGTGCGCCCATCGATGTGTAAGGTCTTAAGGATCACATTCGAGTCCTTTCGTGCCTGGCGGAAGGAGAACGACGTGGCTGCCAACGATCACCACATCGGCACACGGCACGAGGCGGAGGCCAGCGCCATCGAGCATCTGTGGCCGCACTCCAACGACCTGGAATGGGACGAGTACACGGAAAGAGGGCTGCGGGTCTTCGCCTCCGGGCAGGGCTCCACCTTGACGGATGTGCAGGGGCGGTCCTACCTCGACGGGCTGGCCGGGCTCTTCTTGGTGAACGTGGGGCATGGGCGGACTGAGATTGCGGCCGCGATGGCCGAACAAGCCGGACGCCTGGCCTACACCGCGTCGTCTAACTCGACCAACCCGGCGACTGTGGCCCTTGCCGAGACCATCGCCTCGATCACGCCTGGCGACCTTGACCGAGTGTTCTTCTGCTCCGGGGGATCGGAGGCGGTCGAGACCGCGCTGAAGATCGCCAAGCAAGCACAGGTGCTGCGCGGCTATCCCAAACGCTACAAGGTTATCTGCCGGCGTGGCTCCTATCACGGTCAGACGTTCGGCGCCATGAGCCTGACCAGCAGTGCCAAGGAACGGTACTTCGGCCCCTTCATGGCCGGTGTCTCCAAAGTCCCCTCGCCCAACCATTACCGCAACGACTTTGGGCTGGAAGGGGAGGCAGGCGACCTGATGTGCGCGCGATACGCAGAGCAAGAGATACTCGCCCAAGGCCCGGAGCACGTCGCCGCTGTCATTGGCGAGCCGATCTCGGCCGCCAACGGCACGCACCTGCCTTCGCCGGCCTACTGGCAGGAGCTGCGCCGGATCTGCGACCGGCACGGAGTGCTCCTGATCATGGACGAGGTCATTACCGGCTTCGGCCGCACCGGCGCCATGTTCGCAGCCGAGCACTATGGCGTGGTCCCCGACATCATGACAATGGCCAAGGGCATCTCTAGCGGCTACGCCCCCGTCGGTGCCGTGGCCGTGCGTCGCGAGGTGTTCGAGCCCTTCACCAAGCATGGCAATGCCATCAACCATCTGCTGACATTTGGCGGCCATGCCGTAGCCGCAGCGGCGGCCAGCAAGAACATCGAGATCATCCAGCGCGAGCATCTCGTCGAACGGTCAGCTCAGATGGGCCGCTACCTCCTCAAGCTGGCCGATGGCCTTCGCCAGCACCCCACGGTCGGCGACGTCCGCGGCGGGAAGGGGCTGCTGTGCGCAATCGACCTGGTTCGCAACAAGGAGACGAAGGAATCCTGGGGGACCGAGCACCCCTTCATCAAGGGCCTCGCCCTCCGTACCCAGGAGCGAGGCCTGATCACCAGGGTGTGGGACGTCCTGCATCTGGCGCCCCCGCTGGTTATCACAGAGCCCGAGGTGGAACACGCGATCGAGATCGTTGACAGCTGCCTCACCGAGATGGAGCGCAAGTTCGCCGATGCAATTAGCTGAGAAGCAGGCTCACAAATCGGCGCTCTGAGCCTGGCATGGCGCCGCCATCAAGATCAGCCTGGCGCTCCGTTTTGGCTTGCCGAACGGGCCGCCTTCAGGTCGCTGTGAGGAATCGTTCGTAGAGGTCGCGAGTTGCGGGGCTGGGAGAAACGCCGAGCTGATCACGCAGGCAGGCGCGGAGTTGGCCGTAGACGTGCAGGGCCTCAGCGAGGTTGTCCTGGGCGGCGAGCGCTTGCATGAGATAGCGGTAGCCGCTCTCTCTCAAAGGGGAGAGGCGAATTAGCTGCCGGCCGGCGCGGACGGCTCCTGCCAGCTCAGGTCCCGCTATACCCAGGGATGCGGCTGCGTAGCATTCCAGGGCGCGGATGTGAAGCACATCGAGTTGGTGACGGATTTCGTCAATCCATCGGGAGTCCTCGCCGGCGAGGAAGTCGCGCTCGGCGACAAAGAGGGCTACCAGGCATGGCCCCCACGCTCGGATCCAGTCGTTCTGGGCGACAGACGACTCGGCACGGTGGATGGCTTCGGTGGCGGCTTCGAGGTCAATCCAGGCCCGCGGCAGATGCAGTCGGAGGGTGGAACGCCCGTCGACAGCGTCAGCGCCGAGGACACGCCGGAGCTTCGACAGCAGCGGGTTGAGCCGGGTGTCTATCGCGGCAGGGTCAGGCTCCCTCCACAGCGCCTCAGCCAGCTCGTCTCGCGGGATCTGGCGATGGCGATGGATGACGAGGTAGGTGAACAGCAGTCGGCCCTGGCGTCCGGGCAGGCGTGCCTCAAGGCGCTGGCCCTCACGCTCTATCACGAGCGGCCCGCAGATCTGTATCCGCAAGGCGGACACTGAAGACGCCGAGGTCACGCCAACATCCTGGCACTACGCTGGGCTCAGAACCTAGGAGGACCGATGGCGAAGTCCATCCGCTGCGAATGCGGTTTCGTGGCCCGCGGCGAGAGCGATGAACGGGTGATCGGGGTCATCCGTGATCACATGGCGACTGACCATCCGGCTCTTCTGAACACGGTCAGCCGGGAGGACCTACTCGGTTGGATCCAGGTCGAGTTAGCACATCTCGTCCGGAAGGCCCTGATCAGCAGCAGTTCCAGGTAGCCGACCAGGCGCCGACAGGGCGGGGAGCAACGCCTTGATCCAAGCGGTAACAGAACTGCCTCGGCAGATCCCGCAACCATTTCATCGAATTGATTATAATATCATCCTTTTGCGCCTTCACCTGTCTCGCCGTTCTGGCATCGCGCTCGATAGAGCCTGAGGGGGACGGATTCCCCTTTGAGCGTTCGTTCACCTCGGCTGCCCATGGGTGAGACGAGGTCGCGACCAGGTACGCCTTTCGATGGCCGAACCCCAAGGTTTCGCCAACGTTGTGGCAATGGCGCCGTCGTATGACAAGGCCAGGAGCACTTTGGATCACAGGGAGGTACCGATGAAGACGGCGTCAAGGAGCAACGCATCGGCGGGCGCGCCAGACGGAGGCGATCGCGTGCTCGTCACTGCGGACTGGCTGGCAGGGCACCTGTTGGACCCCACTGTGCGCGTCGTCGAGGTCGACGTGAGCCGGGCCGGCTACGACCAATGGCACATCGACGGTGCCGTGTTGTGGAACGTGTACCAGGACCTGAAGGACTCCGAGTACCGCCTGATCGATACTGCCGGCCTGGAGCGACTCATTGCCAGCTCTGGGATCGGCCCAGAGTCGACGGTGGTGTTCTACGGGTACGCACCCGCCATGGGCTTCTGGCTCATGAAGCTTTACGGCCATGTGGATGTACGCATCCTCGACAGTTCACGCGACGCATGGCGGGCGCATGGCCATCCGTGGAGCAACTCGGCAATCGAACCAGCCAACGCTGGCTACCTCCTCGGCGAAGCAGATAGGGGACTCCGGGCGGATCATTCGGCGGTACGAAGCGCCATCAGTGAGTCCCTCATAACCATCGCCGACGTGCGCTCGGAGCCTGAATACCGAGGGGAGAGGTTCTGGCCCTCCGGTGGCCTCGAGCCGAATGGTCGCGCCGGTCACGTCCCCTCAGCGGTCCATCAGCCCATCGATGGCCTCTACGACCAGCACGGATCGTTCCGACCGCCTGCAGACCTCTGCGGCGTCTTCTCCTCGATCGACCTCGACGGCGGCGGCGAGGTGATCACTTACTGCACGATCGGCGGGCGCGCCTGCACAGCATGGTTCGTCCTTAGCTATCTCCTCGGGCGCGAGCATGTCCGCGTCTACGACGGCTCTTGGGCCGAGTGGGGCCGCATGGCCGACACACCTGTCGAGCGGTCATAGGGGCGTCCAGATGAAGGGGCCGGGTCGGCCAAGACGCATTGCCAAGCCATAGTGTGACCCGAGTACGACGATGACAACGTTCGGGCTTGTCCACGGCGCCTACCACGGCTCGTGGTGCTGGCAGCAGCTAGCAGACGTGCTGGAGGTCAGAGGTCACCGCGTCTTGACGGTCGACCTCCCATGCGAGGACCCAGATGCTGGCGCGTCGGAGTACGCCGAAGCAACCGTCGAAGCGTTCTCCGACGCCCCCGAAGACCTCGTGCTGGTCGGCCATTCCCTCGGCGGTCTGACGATCCCCGTTGTCGCCGCTCGCCGACCGGTGAGCCGGATGGTCTTCGTGTCCGCGATGTTGCCTCGCCCTGGACGACCGCACGACGACGTCATGCGAGACGAGCCCGACATGGCCCTTCCCGGACCCGCCGGCGGCTCGTACGTGGCTGCGGACGGATCGACGCGTTGGTATCCAGACGCTGCTGCGGCTCTGTTCTTCGCCGACTGCCCTCCCGCTGTCGCCGCATGGGCGGCGTCGCGGCTTCGCGGTCAGTTCTGGAAGATCACGAAGGAGGTCACACCGATACGAGCTTGGCCGGACGTGCCATGCTCGGCCGTCATCGGTTCACGTGACCTAGTGATTAATCCGGCATGGTTCCGGCGCGTGACACGACGCGTCCTCGGCGTCGCCCCAATCGAGATCGAATGCGGCCACTCCCCGTTCATCTGCGCGCCCAATGTCCTCGCCGAGGCCATCGCTGGCGGCGACTGAAGCAGGATGACGAACCTAAGGCCGGTTCGGGGTCGAAGGCGTCTAGCAAAGGACCGCCGCAGCTCAACCGAGGCACGGTTCACCGCGGGCCGTCGCTAGCGCCGCTGCGATCGCGGGCTCCTGGCCGATCCGCGCACGCCATTGCCTTGGCGGGGGCGGGCCCGGGGAACTGCGTCAGCCTCCTCCGGCGGTGCCGCGCCGGAGTGCGCCGTCGACCACTTGAACTCCAGCTCGAACTCGACTTCGTGACCCTCGACCTCGACCTCGAACTCAGCACGCACGCGATCGGGCACATGCAGGCTCACGACGTCTGGCCCGAACCGCAATTCGACGTGACCGCCCTCGGCGAACGCCTTTGCTAGCAGCTCCAGCCAGTCGGCCGCAGCCTGGCGGCTGACCGATTCCTTGCGTTCCACCTTGACGTCGGACATGACAAGCTCCTTCTATCCGTCCTGCGTGGCGATGGAGAGGCCCAACGCCGGCCAGGAGCGTCCTGGCCGTGCAATAGTGCGGCGGAGATCACGTGGTACGCATCACCTCGGCGGGGTGACCTCAGCCGCCCCTTGGCGGGGTGGCCACCCCGCCAAGGTGATGGCGTCCCGCTGCCGAGTCGATCAGCCCGCGGGGATGAGGATCAGGGCGAGCCGGGCTATGCAGAATCGACTATGGATGGATCACGCCGCGTTCTACTGGGCCGGGCAAGTTGCGGGCCGCGGCTTGGTCAGCCCTAGATGCGCCCCGACGGCAGCCTTGAGCCCGGAGGCCAGCTCTCAGGGCAACTGACTCGTGCGCCGTGGTCACCGCGTTTGGCTTATGAGGGGGGGCGCAGTTATGCGTCAACGGGCCGGGTACTCATGACGTCCCGTGGCGGCCCGGGTGGTTGCTGAGCCCGTAAGCGTCGCGGTACTGGCTTGGCGGCAGGCCGGTGGCCTGGCTGAAAGCACGGCGGAACGCGGCCGGGTCGCTGTAGCCGACGTGCCGGCAGATCTGATCGATGGCGTCGCCTGTCGTTTCGAGCAGGCGCATCGCGTGCTGGATGCGGGCATGCCGGACGTAGGCCTGCGGCCCGCGGCCGGTGGCGGCCGCGAAGCGGCGGGACAGTGTGCGCTCGCTGAGCCCGAACCTGCGGGCGAGGTCCCTGGCCGGGAGCGGCTCGCCCAGATGCATGTCGATGTGCTGCTGGATCTGGTGGACGATCAGGTCGTCATGCGATCGTTCGCGGCCGAACGCGATGTAGGGGAGCTGGCTGGGGCGATGTCCGTCGGCGAGGAGTACCTTGGCGGCCAGATTCGCGCGGTCGTGACCGGCGAAGCGTTCCACCAGGTACAGGACCAGATTCAAGAACGCGGTCGCGCCGGCTGCGGTGATCACGTCGCCGTTGTCGACGATCATCTGGGCGGCGGTCACGCTGATCGCCGGGTAGCGCTTGCCGAGCTCGCCAGCGAACATCCAGTGGGTGGTCGCCGACCTGCCGTCCAGCAAGCCGGCGTCGGCTAGCAGGAAGGCGCCGGTGCAGGAGCTGGCGACCCTCGCGCCGTCGGCATGCCATTTAGTGATCCACGGCACCCAGCCGCGGTTCGCCGCGAACGACGCTTCCAGATCGTCGTCCAGGCCGGGCACGATGACAAGATCCGGTGTGGCGATCTCGGCGGCCGCCGCGGACGGGCGGAGGCTGACGCCGTCGCGGCAGCTGACCTCATTGCGGTCCAGTCCTGCGAGCAACACCTCGAACACGCGTGGCGCTGGCCGGCCGGTCAGCAAGTGGCCGGAGATGTCGGCCTTGTTGAGGGCGTCCATCAGTCCGGCAGTGCCGATCGAGGCCGTGCCCGACAGTGCGGCAATTACTACCGAGACCATTGGCCGAATTCTAGGAGCGGGGCGCTCGCCGCGCCCGACGGTGGCTGATCTGGCACTGAAGTTGTCTGATCGGACTCTCACAGCGCGGCGCAGGCCGGCCGTAGGTTTACCGCTGCGTCCAGTCGCACCAGGCCTGCCCGGCCGGCAGCACCTGCGGTTACGCCGCCCAGTGCGGCAGTCACCCAGCCACCGGCCTGGTCCAGCCGGGCCAAGCGGAAGGAACAGCGATGCCGCACGAGCCACGGGAACTCGCCGCCACCGAATGGGGCACGATCACCCACTATCCGCAGTGGAACACGCTGGAACTGAGGTGGGACGAGCACACCCGGTCGATGAGCGACGACGGTTTCAGGAATATGATCACGATCATGGCCGAGCAAGGACTCATTGTCCGGCCCGAGTACATGATCATCGATGCGACGCAGTTCTTCCACGAGCTCGGCGAGGGCACCCTGGCCTGGCGGGACGAGCACATCGTGCCGCTATACAACGACGCGGGCGTCAAGAAGTTCGCGTTCCTGGTCACCGACCGGGCGCGCGGGACGGTCGAGAAGGGCGCCGAGCCGGCTCCAGACGGTCCCGCGGCGTTCCCGACCGGCTGGTTCGAGACGAGCGAGCGGATGTACGCGTGGCTGACAAGGTGAACTGGAAGCAGGCAGCGCGCCCCGGGCCCGGGGGAACGGAGCGCCCGGCGGCCGGTCGGGCAGCGGCCGGGTTCGCAGCGAATTGCCCCGACCGCCTGGATCCGGCGCACGCCGGGCTGAAGCAAGCCTGACCGGGCATGATCGGCGCCCGGATCTTGGTCACAGGTGCGACCGGGCGTCAGGGCGGCGCGGTCGTCAGGTACCTCCTCGCGCGCGGAGCCAGCATCCGGGCGCTGACCCGCCATCCGGACTCGGCCCGGGCCCGGCAGCTCGCCGCCGCCGGGATCGAGCTCGTCACCGGAGACATGGACGATCCGGCCAGCCTCACCCGGGCCATGGCCGGCTGCCACGGGGTCTACAGCGTCCAGGACTACTGGGCAGTCGGGGTGAAGCGTGAGATCCAGCAAGGACGGAACGTCGCGGACGCAGTGCGCGGATCCGGGATCGAGCACCTGGTCTTCTCGTCGGTCGGCGGCGCTGAACGCAACTCCGGCATCGACCACTTCGAGAGCAAGGGCGTGATCGAACGGCACATCCGCGCGCTCGGGCTCCCGGCGACGATAATCCGCCCGGCATCGTTCATGGAGAACTACTACATCCCGGCCGTCGAGAAGGGATTGCTGAAAGGGCGGCTCGTCGACCCGGTGCGAGCAGACAAGCCGTATCAGACGATCGCCACCGACGACATCGGCAAGTTTGCCGCGCTCGCGTTCGACCGGCCCGCACAGTTCATCGGCGCCGAGCTCGAGATCGCGGGAAGCGAGTTGACCAACAGGCAGGCGGCGGAGGTGTTCGCCCGCGTGCTCGGGCGCCCGGTCAAGTTCCGGCGGATGCCGATGCCGATCGTGCGCGTCGCGCTCGGCAAGGAGTACTTGCAGATGTTCCGCTGGTTCAACGCGGCGGGGTACCAGGCCGACGTGGCGGGTCTGCGCAGCCGCTACCCCGAGCTCGGACTGCGGACGCTCGAGCAATGGCTGCGCGAAGAAGGCTGGGAGAACAAGCGCACCATCACACAGCAACGCGACAAAGTCGGCCGGCCGCTCAGCGGTGAAACATCCCCGGCGCCGTAACTCAATAGCCATCCAGCCCGACGCAACGCAGCAACAGGAAGGAATCAGCCGATGGCACAGTTCCCCGCGCCCGCAGACGGGATCCTGGTGACCTACTTCATCGTCTCCAGGGATGTCGAGCGCTCCCGGCGCTTCTACACCGAGGTTCTCGGCGGCGAGGCAGTGCTCGAAGGTGAGCCCTCGATTGTCGCCCTGGCGAACGGCTGGGTCACCATCAGCACCGCCGGTGCACGCACCGACGACAAGCCGGCCGTGACACTCGAGCCGCCCCGGGATCCCGATCACGTCTCAAGCTTCCTGAACATCCGCGTCGCCGACATCAGCGCCGTCCACCAGCAATGGAGCGAGCGCGGAGCGGAATTCCTGACCCCGCCGATCGATCGCGGCAGCGAGATCCGCTGCTATATGCGCGACCCCGACGGCCATCTGATCGAGGTAGGCCAACTGGTGCGGCGCGTCGACGACTGATCGCCGAGTGGCCAGACGCCACCCCTCCGGCCCGCCGACGCGGATTGATGAGAGCGCCACGCCCGCTACGTCCTCGGCGTCCGGGTACTGATTACCGGTGGCTCAGCTATCTGCGGCATCGCCCTCCGATGGATGGACCGCCACGGTCAGCCAGCAAAGCAGATCGGACAGACCGGCACCATGCTGCCGCTTGCAAGTGCCGCCCAGCCGAGCGCGGGCGATGCGGCAGCGGTTCTCAAGACGCTCGCCGGAATCGTGCGGCGGGCAGAGGTAGTGCCACCCGATGGAACCAACAGCATCCCGATCGAGAGCACCCCGCCAAGGCGGCCAGGCCAAGTACGGGCCCGCGCAGCTTGGGCGGGTCGGCCCGGCAGGCGCAGCCGGGCCGGCCGCAGCGGGTGCGCCGCTGGGTGATCGAGCCGGGCAGCACCATGCCAGTGGCGGCGATGCACAGAGTCGCCGCACGGCGGCGGCCGTTCTGCTCCGGCGGTTCAGCCAGCCCGGGCGATGATGCCTGCCATCTCCTCGGCGCTGAAGGCTCGCAGCGTCTTGCTTCGGATGTTGCCGGCCGAGCCCACCCGGAGCAGGGCCGCGACTCCGGTCTCTTCGTCGGGGAAGTCGGCAACGCAGACGATGTCGTATTCACCGACAGTCCACAGCAATTCCCGGACCCTGCCGCCAGAGCTTTCGACGAGCCTGGAGAACTCCGCGGCACGCTGCGTGCTGTCGCGAAAGTTCTTGATGCCCTGCTCGGTCCAGTTGATCAAGGACACGTAAGTGGTCATGCCGGCGCCCCCTCACCTGCGGAATCTGTGCATCTTGATGTTCCCCCGCCGCTGGCCTGTCAAGCGGGCCCCGCACCAGCGCTGACGTCCCGGCAGTCGCGTCAGCAGTCCCCCGGTCCGCCCGTACGGTCTCATTTGCCGCGGCCGATCGCTGAACAACTGCCAGCATGCCTTGAGCGCCCAGCAACAGAGAACACGAGCGTGCCACAACCTGGCCACATAACTATCTGTAGTCAGCACGAGCGAGCCCGAAGGCACTAACGCCCTGACTGTTCAGCACGTCAGGTGCAAGATGGCGTTGGTGTCCTTCATGGTCTCGGCCAGCACGCCGATCGCCTGTGCCGTGGGCATGACGACGAGGTCGACTTTGCGGCGGCGGGCCTCTGTCTGGACCTCCTGCCTCACCGGCAGCGCGCCGTGGGCACCAGTGCCGATCACCAGCCGACGGCACCGCCAGGGAATGTCTTCGGCGGCTGAGAGCGGGGTATGCCCGTATTCGTGGCGGAATTTGCGGGAAGCGGCCTTCTTGCGCTTGCGGACCTTCCCGCGGTCGATGATCAGGTCGTGATCGTAGCTCACGCCGTCGACTCGCACCGAGCCGAAGGAGTATTCGGTGAATCGCACGCTGATACTCCTACCCGCTCCGGGACCGATCGCGTTCTCAGCGCGGGGAGGAGCCGCAGGCTGGCCACTGCGTCGCGGTCGGCGCATTGCCCGTGCCCGATCGGGATGGGCTCGCCACCTAGCCGGCAGTGGCGTAGCCGGCCGGGGACGAATCCGGCGCGGGCGTCGCGCCGGACGCCGTGAGCACGCGGTCATCGCTGACGCCAGCCAGACGGGCGCCGGACCAGGTCCGCTGGAGACGAGCCCCGGTTCAGGACCCGCCGGCCCGCAGGAGCAGCAGGCCATCGGGGTGCGTATCGACCCGGGAGCTGAACCGGCGGCTGGCCTGGTCCAGCACCGTCCGCAACCGCTCCGCGTCCGCTGCCGCGGCGCGGTGCGCCGCAGATCGGGCCGGTACGTGGCGTGCCCGGCGGTGCCTTCGTAGTCGTCGACGCGGTCGCCGCAGCCGCACAGACGCCGTGTCGTCACCACGCTGGTCAGCGCCGCCGCGCTGTCGATCGGATGGGCCGCCGCCGCAGCCATCCCGGCCAGCGCCGTCACCCCTGCAGCGTTCGATCCCAGCAGCTGCGTCACCACACCGAGCACCGTCGTCCCCGGCGTCCAGATCGCCGACCCGGCGTGTGAGTTCAACGGGTCGACCTACAAAGCCCCGTTCGGGTCCATCGCCAACGCGGCCGGCCAGCAGTCTCAGGTGTGGACAGGCATCGCCAGCGACGGAGCCGCCTACCGGATCGAGGTCCCGCCGCAGTGGAACGGCACGCTCGTCATGTACGCCCACGGCTTCCGGGGCACTGGCAAGGTGGTTTGGGTCGACGAACCTCAGCTGCGCCAGTACTTCGTCGACCACGGTTACGCGTGGGCGGCGTCGAGCTACGCCATGAACGGCTATGACCCCGGCGACGGCGTCGTGGACACCCACGACCTGCTCGAGGCGTTCCCGTCCATCACCGGGCTGCACCCGACGCAGGCGATCATGACCGGGCTGTCGATGGGCGGCGAGATCACCACAGCCGAGATCGAGGCGTACAAGGGCGACTTCGTCGGCGCTATGCCCTACTGCGGCGTGCTGGCGGGCAACGACCTGTTCGACTACTACCTGGGCGCCAACGTCACTGCCGCCGCGCTGACCGGCACCACGATTACCTACCCGACGACGCTGGCCGCCGGCACCGCCTACGCACCCGCCTACCAGACCGCTGTCCAGTCTGAGCTGCCGGCCCTGGGGATCACGCCAAACCCGGCGACCGGCGGGCAGACCTTCGCCACCGACCTGACAAGGACCGGGACCCTGTGGGCAGGCACGGTCGAGCAGCTGTCCGGCGGCACCCGGCCCGGCTTCCAGAGTGCCCTCGACTACTGGAACTCCTTCGGGTTCGCCCCGCTGACCAAGATCCCGTTCTTGTTCGGACTGTACCCCGGGCTCAACGGCGGGACTCTCGGGCTCGCCAACGGCAGCGTGGCTGGCAACGAGGGCACCTTCTACACCTTCAGCGACCAGCCCCTGCGCATGCACCCTCAGGAGATGGCGCTCAACCGCGCCGTGCTCCGGGTTCCGGTCACAGCAAGCTCCTCGGCCGACGCCTTGTCGCCAGCGGAACTGCCGGCGATCAACGGAGACCCCGGAATCCCGGTGCTGTCGATTCACGGGATCGGGGACCTGTTCGTTCCCTTTTCCATGGACCAGCGCTACGACGAGATGATGGTGGCGCACGGTGAGGGCGGGCTGTTCGTGGACCGGGCCGTCCGCGAGGTTACCCACTGCGGTTACACGACCAATGAGCTGTCGGCCGGCTTCTCCGCCCTCGTGTCCTGGATCACCACGGGCCAGCGGCCAGCTGGCGACGACATCCTCGATCCGAGGGCAGTCGCGTCGCCGTTCTTCGGCTGCCGGTTCACCGATCCCACCCCCGGCGACCACCCGGAGTTCAAGGGCCTGCCCTGCCTGAGGTCGGCGTCGGGGTCGTGATATGCGAGACGTAGGCAGCCGCGCGCCGGTCGGCCTCGGAAACGGGATCGGCATGACGGCGCAACGTGGTCGCGCCGCCGCCGTGGCCCATACGGGCAGCCGTCTTGCGCAGGTCGATCCCGTCGCGCCGAAAGCCAGATGAGCTGGCCTGCGGGCGTGCCCCAGCCGCGCTACTTGACATATGCGATGGGCATGACTGCCGGTACGTCCGGCACGACCTCCGACTGGTAGTGGGCGCGGATCCCCTCGATGTAGCGGCGGCACCGTTCGGTGAGTCCGTCGGCTGTCTGCATGCGGCCCTTGGTGACAAGGATGCCCAGATCGGCGCCGTGGAACCGGAAGTCACCGGGAGGGTAGACGCGCATGAAGAAGGCCTCGTCCTCACCGGTGATCTCGTGCCAGTCGTTGCTGACCCGGTCGAAGGTGAGCGTCCCGCCGTCGGTCAGGTGCCAGGCACCGGTACGCGGCGCGGCGAGGATACGCTCGACCGAGTCACCCGGCTCTTTCATGATCAGCTGCGACCAGACGTCCACGGCTGCGAGCTCGCGCCAGCGCTCGTTGATCTCCTCGACATCGATCATGTAGTCGACGTCCATGAACTCCAGCAGGTGGAACAGGAACAACGGCACGTCAGCATACGCGCCGGCCGTGACATTCGTCATCGACGAAACGCCCGAGATACGGGGGTTCAGCTCTCCCAGGTACACCGCGCCGGTGTCGAGATCAACGAGCACATCGATCTCAAGGAAGCCCTTGTACCCTTCCTGGGCGAGCCGGCCGCCCAGTTTGCGGACCAGGCTGATCGCGGTCGCACGATCAGCCTCGGACAGCGCCTCAGGGAACAGGTCATTACCGCACCACCCGCCCTTGTACGGGGTGAGCTCCGGGTACCCGGTCAGGTCGGTCATGAACGGCCCGACGATCGTGCCATGTCGGGTAATGCACGCCTCGACGGCCGCTGCTTTATTGTTGATCCGCCTCATTACCTTGAGCTGCTGGCCGATGAGGTCAGCTGCGCAGGAGTCCCAGTCCCGCCCGGACGTGATGAAGAACGTGGTCTTGCCCGAATCGCCGTAGGGAGTCTGCACGACCAGATCACTGCCGAGCTCGCCGGTCGTCGCCAGCGCGACGAGCTCGGCGTAGCTGGCTGCCTCGCCGAGCACGTTCGGAGCTGACGGCGCGCCCGCCTCGTTGCCCAGCTGGGTAGTCACGATCTTCGAGTCCAGCCGGCGCCGCAGCGAATCCGGCGGCAGGATCAGGTTGTACCCCAGTTCTCGGCAGATCTGCTCGGTCTCCTCATCGAAGAACACCATCGCGATCATCGGCACGCCACCGCGACGGCGCAGGTGCTCCCGGACCTCCGCATCGCGCAGCAGGTAGTTGTTGATCTGCTCGCTCGACTCGAATTCCACGTACGGGCGGTTCTCGGGAGAGAAAACCCTGGGATGCTGGCCGTCCCAGGAGTCGTAGTAGGCGATGTACTGGAAGTTGCGGACCCAGCGGTCGATGCCGAGCAAGTTAAACGCTGTCGGCCCTACAAAGTAGATCGGCTGCTGGTTGGTGCGGAAGAACGTGCGGATCTCGGAGATGCCATTCAGTTGGCGGCGGCTCGGTGACGGGGAGAAGCCAGCTGGAGGTGTTGTAGCAGTCACGAGGGCTCCTTAAGGCGCAGGAGATCCGCTGGCGAGCGGAGCGCAGCGCGATCGTGCCGATATCGCCAGGCTAGGACCCCGGCGGGCCGCCGTCGAGAAGC
>WNFI01023609.1_pt1 | contig 19726 bp, 18 predicted proteins | sample 5400471 | NCBI WGS metagenome assembly WNFI01 (sample SAMN13153348, study PRJNA577476) | soil metagenome | isolation source: 100 cm saprolite on Douglas fir-dominated hillslope | place: USA:California | collected 2013-09-17
CCGCGATCGACATGAATGTGCAGCGTGCCGCCGAGGAGGCGGTCGAAAACCAGCTGCGCCAGTTCGGCCGCGACTATCACGCGACGCAGTCCGCGACCGTCGTCGCCGATCTCGACGGCGGCGTCCGCGCCATGGTCGGCGGCCGCGACTATGGCGCGAGTCAGTTCAACCGCGCGGTCGATGCCTATCGGCAGCCCGGCTCGTCGTTCAAGCCCTATGTCTACTCGACCGCGCTGATGAACGGCTTCAAGCCGACCTCAATCGTGGTCGATGGCCCGGTCTGCCTCGGCAACTGGTGTCCGCAAAATTATGGCCACTCCTACTCCGGTTCGGTGACGCTGACGCAGGCGATTACCCGCTCGATCAACGTCATTCCGGTAAAGTTGTCGATCGCGATCGGCAACAATCCGAAAAACCAGTGGGATGCCGCCAAGAAAGGCCGCGCCAAGATCGTGGAGGTGGCGCGCCGCTTCGGCATCAAGGCGCCGCTGCCGGATACCCCGTCATTGCCGATCGGCGCCGACGAAGTCACCGTGATCGAGCACGCCGTGGCCTATGCGACCTTCCCCAACAAGGGCAAATCGGTGACGCCGCATGCGGTGCTGGAAGTCCGGACCGGCAGCGGCGATCTGGTCTGGCGCTTCGACCGCGACGGCAAGAAGCCGCTGCAGGCTATACCGGCTTCCGTCGCCTCCGACATGGCGGGCATGATGAGCCACGTCGTCAGCGAAGGCACCGCGCGGCGCGCGGCGCTCGACGGCATTCCGACCGCCGGCAAGACCGGCACCACCAACGCCTATCGCGACGCTTGGTTCGTCGGCTATACCGGTAACTTCACCTGCGCGGTCTGGTATGGCAACGACGATTACTCGCCCACCAACCGCATGACCGGCGGCTCGCTGCCGGCGCAGACCTGGCACGACATCATGGTCGTGGCGCATCAGGGCGTGGAGATCAGAGAAATCCCGGGCATCGGCGCGGGTCAAAAGATTGCCTCTCCGGCGGCGGCCGCGGCAAATGTGGCCTCCAACGCGACCGACGCCAAGCCGGCCCCACCGCCGATCCTTACCAAGCGCGGCGCCGATATTCTGGTGCGTGTCGAAAAAATGCTCGACGAAGCCGGCAAGGCCGCGGGAAAGACGACATCCAGCGAAGGCATCAAGCCGCTGTCGTCCGTAGCCTTTCCGGATAGCTTTGCATCGGCGACACCGGCTGGCCCGGCTGCGCCTTCGCCGCGCAAGAATTGAAGCGTGCATCATGATTGAAGCGCGCCTAACGACGGTCCGAACGTGCGGCTGATATTGATCACCTTGCTGGCGCTGATTCTCGCCACCGTCGTCGGCCTGGGCGCGACGTGGTTGACGGCGACGCGGGGCACCGACCTCGGTACCCTGACCATCGGCGCATGGACAGCCCGGCCGCGAACCGGCACCAGCGAAATCGATCCCTACGCCCGCGCCTCGATTGCGCGCAGCGGAGAACTGCCGGTCGGCACAGGCGACGGCGTGGTGTTCTCGGCAACTACGGACGACAAGAAACGTCCGCTCGACGGGCGATGCGACGTGGTCGTCAGCGGCGTGACGCCCGCGGCCCGGTTCTGGACGTTGACGCTGTACGATCAGAAGGGCCGTCTGGTTGCCAATTCGCTGCAGCGTTATGGTTTCACCAGCCAGGAAATCGTCCGCGGATCGGACGGCGGATTCGAGGTTCCGAGCGTTACACGCTGATGCTTCGGCTCTACGATACGCCGGTCGGCGTCGCGACGCGAACGCAGCGCGATGCGCCGATGCCTTCGATTGCGACGGTGGGGTGCCCATGATCCGGCTGTTGTTCGCGATCATCGCAGGCGTGCTGCTCGGCGGGGTGGTGCATCTCGTCAGCGTTCTGGCACTGCCGCGCATCGCGACGCAGGACGCCTATTCGCGGGTGACGCCACTGACGAAACTGAATGCCGTGACGGCTCTGCCGCCCGCCGATCCCGGCAATACGCTGATGCCGTTCATGGACCCGGCGTTCGCGACCGCGATCTGCCGCTACGATCTGTCGACCGGGCCAATCAAGCTCACGGTCCCCGTCAGCCAGGCCTACACGTCGGTGTCATTCTATACGCGCAGCGACGTCGCCTATTATGCGATCAACGACCGCTCGGCCGGGCGCAGGGTGATCGAACTCGACCTGATGACGGAAGCGCAGCACGCGGAGCTGCCGGAAGATGAAGATGTGACGGCGGCCGATCGGCTGATCATTGATTCACCAACGGCGACCGGGCTGATCGTGCTGAAAGCGCTGGCGCCGGAACCCGGCCTGATGCCGCAGGCGCAGGCCTCGCTGGCGGCGTCGAATTGCAAGGTGCAAGCGCCGGAACCCGCGCCGGCGAAACGGTAAAGTCTGATCCACTTGGATTGAAGTACGACTGCCGCGTTGCGGCGTAGGCGGCTTCGCGCGTGTGGCAACGCCCCTCACCCGTGAGCCGGCCGGACGACTTCGCATCGCCGGCCACACGATGCAGAGAAGGTTCAGGCTGAGAGCGCTTTAACCGCGCGCGCTGAGCACATGGCCACGCAACGGCTGCGCCGCTACCGGCGGATTGGCGGTTTGCGCCGCGAGTTCGGTAATCAGGCGATCGGCGTCGGCCGCCATGTTGTCGGGCGCCTGGATCACCAGCCGCTCAAGCGCCCATCGATACGATGACACCCGCCGCTCCAGGCATTGCTGCACCCACTGCACGATCAGGGAGTTTTCCTGCATACGCGCGACCGCGTCGGCACGTTCGCGCGGTGACAATTCGGAGACCAGTTTCAGGCTGGCGTCACGCTTCCTGTCGAGCTCGATCACGCGACTGGCGTTAGCAAAAAACGGTTCGAACCGGGTCAGGTCGTCGCGAACGTCGTCCATTAAATTCGCGTACCGCGATGTGTGCGAACGGTGCGGCTCGTCGATCAGCAGGCGGCCATAGGCGGTACGATCGAATGCCGGCGCCTGGCGCCACGGCGAAGGGATCGGCTTGTAGTCGCCGAACACGCTTTTCCAGGCCGGGCGCGAGTGCGGCGGCTCGATCAGCGGATAGGCGAGGTCGCGCAGCTGGCGTTCGTTGTCGGTGAGCTGGAATTGCGATGCGCGCAGACCGACGCTTCCCGTCGCCTCGACGCCGATCCATCGGTGCATGTCGTCACTGAGAACGTCCTGGCGGGTGCGGCCGAAATCACCGCTGCTGCAGCCGCCAAGCCCTACGCTCAACAACAGCGCCGTGACCAGCAGACATGGTGGTGTGCGCCGAAGCCTCGCCCGGACCGTGGAAGTGGAAGACGTGTTCGGCATTGAAGAATGCCCGGGCATCGAAGCGAGCCCGATATCAGGAACGCGCCCGGCGCCGGCGGCGACGGCGCGGCGCCGTTCCCTCTTCCGGCCCGCTGCCCCCGCTGGTTTCATCGGTGTGGCGTTCGATCCGGACGACGGGAAGGATCAGGATGGTACCCATGCCCTGGCGCGGGGCGACATCCATGGTTGAGCCCAGCCGCGAAGCCGCATCCGCCGGAAATTCAATGATGGTGCCCATGTCGATCTCTCCGCGCCACTTCGCCACAATCTGGCCGGCGCAGCGTCATTAAGAACAGGCATGGTTAACGGCCTGTTAAAGCAAGGGGGATAAGGTCTGAGCAAGTCTTCCTCAGTAAGTAAGCGTAACGCTGCCATGACCAAACCTCCGATGTTTCCGGGCTTTGACGGGCTGATGACGCTGTCCCGTCGCGAGGGCGTCGACATTCGCCCGACCTTGCTGCGGGTGCTGACCGACCTCTACGTCCAGGCCAGCACGCACACCGATGATGAAGAGCGGCAATTCGTCGAATTAACCTCGCGGCTGATCGACCAGGTCGACGATGCCACGCGCGCGGCGGTGCGGGCGCGGCTGTCGATCTATCCGCGCACGCCAGCGGCGATCATGGAAAAGCTGGCGCTCAAGCCTTTAAATCCCGATCAGCGCGTTCCCCTCGCCCGCAGCATCAAACCGGTGCAGCCGGTCGTTCAGCCGAAGCCGCTGACCGAGGCCCAGTTACGCATGGCCTCGACGCTGTCGATGCAGCCGAACGATGCTTCCGAAATCAGCGCCATGTTTTTTGCAGCCAACTCCAGTGATCGCCTGGCGATCCTGCGCAACCTCGCCGATACGCCGCTGAAACCCTCCGCACGGATTGCTGCCGGACGCGCCGCTCGCACCATCGAGACCCTCGAGATGGCGGCATTTGCCGTTGACGCCGAAAACTTCACGCTGGAGCTTGGCGACGCGCTGATGCTGCCATCGCGGTTCGCCGAACAGATTACAAACGATCCGGGCGGCGAGCCGCTGGCCTGTGCCACCAAGGCGCTGGGCATGCCGGGCCAGGTTTTCGAGCGGGTGCTGCTGTTTCTCGATCCCGCATTGGGTTCGTCGGTCACCCGCGTGTACCGATTGTCGCGCCTGTATAACGTCCTGAGCGAGCGAACTGCCTTGATCATGGTGGCGGCATGGCGCGGCGCAACAATGGCGGTCACGCGCGCGAAATACCGGCCCACACTTTACGACGATGAACATGATCGCGTCAGGTCCGCCACGCCGCAGACCCGGCCCACCGCGCAAGCGCCGGGCGCCGGCACAGTCACGCGCAACGCTTCGCGCGGATCGTCGGGAAGTTAGCGACATGCACCTCATGGTGAGGAGGCGCTCTTGCGCCATCTCGAACCATGCCGTCACACCAACCGTGGCCATCATCGCCCGGCCCTTTGACCGGGCGACCCAGTATTGCAGGGCTTTCGCGATTGAACATCGGCGCTCTGGGATACTGGTTACTCCGCTTTCGCGGAGTATGACGGTCAATCATGGAGTGGCGCATTGCGCCCAAGATGAGGCAACGACGATTCAGCCCAAACCGGAATCCTCTAAGCCCGAGCCAGTTCAAGAAAGTGCCGTCCGGCCTTGTCTTCGATCTCCACGATCCAGACATCGGGGTCGAAGCGGATTTCCTTTGCCAGGCGCTCTTCCACCGCCTGCTCGCTGACAGGCTGCGGCGAAGACGGCGAAAACACCCGCTCGATTGGCCGGCTGTCTTCATAGGCGGTCTGCGGCGCCGGCGCGTACAGCACCGCATTGCCATCCAGCAAGGCCAGCTTGACGAACACCGCGCCGGCTTCCTCCGCGCCGCGCCTGCGCACGGCGCCGAAGATGCCTTCGGTCTGGCAGCGGCGCAGATACGCCGCGACCCAGATACTACTTTTCAGTCTCATGATATCGAAGATAGGTCAGTGGCCGATCCGACGCTAGTCGATCTGACACTAGTCGATCGGCCGTCCGGTCATCGCGGCCAGTTCGCGCACCAACCGATCGGACATCTGGCCGGTCACCGGAATCTTGCGGTCCCGCTCGAACTTCTGGATCGCAGCCTGGGTATCGGAACCCACGGTGCCGGTCGGTTTCAACTGGCCATAACCGTATTCCGTCAGCGCCCGCTGCACCGAGGCGACGCGGCGCGACGTCGTGATCAGATCGCCGAGCGGATCGTTCCGCGACGACAGCGGAATCGGCGCCGGCGGTCGCATGACATTTGCCGACGCGACCGATGGCGTGCCGGTGGCCTTGACCGGATGGGCAAGCGGATCGGCGGATTTGGTTTCAAGAGACTTGGTTTCAAGAGATTTGGTTTCGGACGGTTTGGCCTCGACCGGCCGCAACTCGACGGACTTACCATCAAGAGACTTAACATCAAGAGATCTGGCTTCAGGCAGCTTGGCATCAGCCGGTTTTCCCGCCGCCTCGATCGGCCGCGGTCGCGGTAACGGACTGGCCGGCGCCGGGGCCGCCATGGGCACGCCGACGCTGCCGCCGAACATCGGCGACGGATGCCGCCCGGCCTGCATGAAGATCGCATTGGCGATGATGGCGCTGACGGCTGCAAATGCGATCGCTCCCGCGACCATATCTTTCGGGCTATGTAGCAGAATGCGCATCGCGAGACCGCGTTCGGCGGTCTCTTCAACTGCCACAGCGCCGCCGCGACGGCGGCGTGGCCTGTCGCCATCCGATGCAATCGCCTTAGGCACTTTTCTTCACCTGATGTTTCTGGTGTGGGGTCCGGGACGCTTGATTAAGCGTCGCGATGTTGCTCGACGGCTGATCCATCAGGGGTGTGTATGTCACCGGCAGCGCGATGGCAATCGTGGTTCCCTCGTCGATCTTGCTCTGTACGGACATTTCACCGCCGTGCAGTGCGACCAGGCTCTTGACAATCGACAATCCAAGACCGGTGCCCTCGTGCCGGCGCTGATAGGTCGTGCCGGCCTGAAAGAACGGATCGCCGATCCGCTTGAGATCCTCGGTGTCGATCCCGACACCGGTATCGGTGACGCGCAACTCCAGCCGCGATCCTTCGACCGCCGCGGAGACCGTGACCGTTCCACCGCGTTCGGTGAACTTGATGGCATTCGACACCAGGTTCAACACGATCTGCTTGAACGCGCGCGGATCGCCGATGATATGCGGCAGGTCGTCCGGCGCGCGGGTGACGAGGTCGATGCCGTTTTCCCGCGCCTTCAGCGCCAACAGATTGCAGCAATTGAGCAGCGCCGGCCGCGGCGCAAACGGCTCCGGCGAGATTTCGAAATTGCCGGCTTCCATTTTCGACATGTCGAGAATACCGTTGACCACCGACAGCAGATGCTGTCCCGAATCGTTGATCAGCTGGGCATATTCCTTGCGGCGCGCGGCGTCGATCATCAGGACATCTTCCTGGACGATCATCTCGGAGAACCCGATGATGGCATTGAGCGGCGTGCGCAATTCGTGGCTCATGGTGGCGAGGAAGCGGGTCTTGGATGCGTCCGCCTGTTCCGCCGTGGTGCGTGCCAGATCGAGCGCCTGCTCCTGGAGCTTGCGGTCGGTGACGTCGCGCATCACCGCGACCACTTCGGCCTCCGATGCCAATGCGTTTTCCGCGCTTCCCTGTTCAAGCGGCCGGCAACGCATTTCGACCCAAATGAATTCGGCGCCGCTCCTTCGTCCGCGCTCCGAGCCGCGCGGCACATCGCGCCTCAGGCGAAATTCCACGCTGCGCGCGTCGCCGCCGCGGGCCGCGTCGGAGAGTGCGGTGAGATAGGCCGGGCGATCGGCGACATGAACGCGATCAAACAGGCCATGCCCGAGCAGCCGGGACGCCGGCGTTGCCAACAGCGCCTCCGCTGCGGGCGAAATGAACTGCACCGCGCCGTTGCGGCGATGACGCGAAATCACGTCGCTCATATTGCGGGCCAGCAAGCGGTAGCGATCCTCTTCGACGTAAAGCAGCGAGACACTGGTGCGCGCCAGCGATTCCGCACCGAACGCAAGCCCGGCGGCATAAAGCGTGGCCGACGCCACGCCGAACGCCATGAACAGTCCGCGCGAGACCGCAATGGCTTCGGATGCCGGCAGTACGTCGAAGGTGCCCATCAGGATCAAGGCACAAACGCACGCCAGCGCCAGCGCCGATGCAAACGTCACCACCCGGCGCGAGGCCGACAGCGCGGCTTCGATCGGAACCACCACAAGCCAGATTGCAGCGAAGGACTCGATGCCGCCGGTGGTAATCGCCACCATCATGACGAGGCCGGCCATTGCCAGCGACGACAGTACATGTGCGCTTTCGTAGCGGCCGGTGCGCGACAGGAAGTAGGACAAGAGAATCGGCGCGATCAGCCAGGCGAATGCCGCCACCTCAAGCGCGGTGGGTGCGCCGCGCATGGCAAGATAGACCGGAAACGCGGCAAATGCCGCGAGACTTCCACACAGCCGAGGCGCCATGAACGCGCGATGGCGCGCGCTCGTAAGCGCGTCATATCGCGCCGATGGATGCAGCAGCCGGTCGAGACAATCGCGGATGATGTTCAAAACTGTCACAGTTCTCGCGCTTCGGCTTGCTCGTCGCTCAAGACGCGCCGGAACGCCCCTTTTATCGTTGCCCCACCGTGTCAGAGCGAACTTAAGCGAACGCTAAGGGCGAGCTCGTGTCGGAAGCCGTATTCGATATGGTTTCGAAATGGTGGACGCGCGGGACCTTACCCAGTTAGCCGCCGTCCCGGCATCAATGGAAAATTTACGGCGAATCAAATTCGTCGGGTTTTTTTGCAAATTTTCTGTAATTTAAAGGCACCGCGAACACTTGCGATTTATCGACGGCTGTTAGTGGTGAACCAGATTGCGAGAATAATCGCAACGGGGTAAAGGGATTACGGGGTCGCGAGATGTTTTTTCTGCTTCGCATGGCATTCTGGCTAGGGCTGGTCTTGGTGCTTCTGCCCAGAGAGAAGACGCCCGAATCGGACAAGCTGCCGCAGTTCGGTGCGTCCGAGGCCGTATCGGCTGCGACCGCTGCGGTGTCCGACATGAGTCAATTCTGCAAGCGCCAGCCGGCAGCCTGCGAAGTCGGAGGCCAGGCCGCGACCGTGATCGGCCAGCGCGCCCAGGCCGGCGCGCGCAAGCTGTATCAGATCATCACCGACAAGCGTGCATCGGATCACACCGGCTCGATCGGCGGCGTTGCGGACGCGGAAAAGCGCGCCAGCTGGGCCGCGCCGCCGAATACGCTCACGCCGGATGACCTGCAGACGGAATGGAACCTGTCCGCTCCCGAGACGATGCCCGCGAATTAGAGCGTTTCGGATTGGACTGATCCAACGTTCGTCGTTCCCGCGCTCTTGCGTGAGCCCGGAATCCATACTCCCGGTGGGGTTTGTTGGATTCCGGTCTCGCTCGCTTCGCTCGCGCCCCGGAACGACGCCCATCATTGTTGAGAGCAATCAACTCGAACTGAAAAGCCGCAACTATTTCGCAAATCGCCTGTAAATACGCTGATGACGAACTCGCTTTCGACCCCGCGCGACCCTATATAAGGGGTCTCGGAACAACGCGCGGACGGCGATGACCATCGACGAGATCAGGGACAATTTTGCGCTGCTGGAGGATTGGGACGACCGCTACCGGTATGTCATCGAACTCGGCCGCACGCTCGATCCGATGCCTGATGCCGCGCATTCCTCCGCCAACAAGGTGCAGGGTTGTGCAAGCCAGGTCTGGCTGTCGCGCCAACTGGCCCGCAGCGACGACAACGAACCGGTGCTGAGTTATCTCGGCGACAGCGATGCGCATATCGTGCGCGGCCTGATTGCCATCCTGCTGACGCTTTATTCGGGCCGAACAGCGCGGGAGATCCTTTCCACCGACGCCATCGCGGTGTTCGATGAGCTCGGATTTCGCGAGCACCTGACCCCGCAGCGCTCCAACGGTTTGCGCTCGATGGTCGAGCGCATTCGCACCGACGCGCGCGAGACCCTCGCCATCGCTTCCTGAGCGATTGATATCTGAGGTAGTTTCGCCCGGTCTATCCGGATAGCGGACACATGGTGCCCGCATGAGCGCCTGGCGGTTCAGAATGTCCCTTCGGCTTGGCCGAACATTCCTCCGCACGCGTTGACGCGAGGCGACGATCAGATCGGTCGTCGCCGCAGCTTGCAATCCGCTTTATTTCTTCCGTCGCCGCTGCTGGCCGAGTCCCATTTTCTTGGCGAGCTGCGAGCGCGCCACCGCATAATTGGGAGCAACCATCGGGTAGTCCGCTGGCAGGTTCCATTTGTCGCGGTATTGCTCCGGCGTCATGTTGTACTGGGTGCGCAAATGCCGTTTCAGGGACTTGAAGTGCTTACCATCCTCCAGGCAAACCAGATAGGCGGCGGTCATCGATTTTTTCACCGAAACCGCCGGCTTGGCGGGTTCGAGCGGCGCCTCCGACCGGCCGGCGGACACCCGCTGCAGCGCCGCGTGAATCTGGCTGATCAAGGCCGGAATATCGGAAGCCGGCGTCGGATTGTTGCTGACGTAAGCCGACACGATGTTTGCGGTGAGGTCGATGAAGTTCTTGCCCGGCGTGTCAGTCATGGCGCCAATCTTTCGAAGATAAGGATCGTCCGCGAACGCTCGCATGGTGGTTCAGAAATTCTCAACTTGCCCATATGGGCGGATTGCTGTCGGCGTGACAAGAACAACGCCAATGTACCGATGCTTTATTTTTCATCGCAAGATCGGACCCGCGGCTTTGCTGTCCGCTAAAGCCATATCATCTTGTCGCAAACGCCTGCAGCCTACGGGCGCTGATCGAGGTGGGCGCGAAGTTCGCCGATCGATGCAAACCGCATCATGCCCTCAGGCATTTGCGCCTCAATCGACCCGTCGGAATACAGCGAATAGGCCATTCCATCGACTACGCCGGATTTGAGGACCGTCACCTGAGCCCGCTCCTCGGGCCCTGCCGGCGAAAATTGGTCGCCGCCGGCGGCCGCGCCGGCATTGGCCTCATTGAACGTTGATGGCGTGCGGGCGCTGCGCCGGTAGGGATCGGACCGTGTCGGCTCCGACGGCGGCCAGGCGTCTTCGAACGTGGTGGGTGGCCCGGGCTCCGGCGATGCGACGGGCACGGCCCTCGGCTGCGCGGCAGGCGTTGCGGAATCCAGAGCGTTCGCGATCGGATCGGGGGTGCGTGCCGCTGCCCGTTCGCGTTCCTTCCTCGATGACGATGAAAACAACAGATTGCGCCGCGGCTTGATTTCCGGCGCCGATTCATCAGCCGGCGGGGCGCCGCGCTGGCGCGCCCGATCGCGCGCGGCTTCCTCCTGCCAAGGCGCAGAAGGCGCCACAGATGGCGGCCCAGGCGCTGCCGGGTCCGCTGAACCTCGGTTTTCCAGCGCTGGCTGGTCGCGGCTGAACAGGGCCCCGTCAGCAGAGGATTCCCCGGGCTCCGGACGGGCGAAGACCGATGGCGGCAGCTCGCTTCCGGTGCGCGTTGCCATTGCCTGATCGGCAGGACCCAGGCGCCGCGCGATCTCCCTCAATTCACGGACCACCACCGAAAGGCTGAGCATGATCAGCCCGGTGCAGACCGCGACCGCGCCGGCCAGGATTAGGGTATTGCCGAAGCTGAATTCCTTGACCGGAATTCCAAAAACAATCGCCAGGAGGCCAGCCACGACAATGCCAATCCCGGCAACCAACAGCACAATCATCATCCACTTAATCCTACGGCGACCGATCGAAGAGCACTGCCCTTGCTGGCCGCCCACGCCACGATACCGTCATATTGTGCGCATCGCCAACCGGCAATTGCAGCCGCGATCCAGCGTCCGGATTCCGACGTTCGCCGGACGCGCACGGCATGTTTGGCGAACTTCCGATTTGATAACGTATCAGCTACCGCATCGGTGCAATCTGCCCGTAAAATTACGTGGACGGAATATTGTACCGGACGCCGGATTTTCCTCCCTCGGCCCGTAAAACCCGGCAAAGTCTTTACCTTGCCGCGATTGTTGCATTGCATCAGGTAAATTACGCCACAATTTCCAATTACTTGACGATGGAACTGCGCTATATGGGATGCCGGGGAAAGAGGCTCACAGGCGCTGCAGCTGAGCCGCTGGGGACACCGGGTTACCAATAGCCATGTCATCGATTACGACTTCGGGCACCGACCTGCCGCTTCGGCGCTCGATGGAGCGGACTTGCGACGATCTCGCCATGTTTGTGCTGGCGGTGGTGGGCCTGATCGCAAGCCTCACCTTTCGCGATTATGGTCTCGGCTGGGATGATTATACCCACGCCGAATATGCCGATCTGCTGCTGCGGATGTACGGCTCCGGCTTCAACGATACCGGCGCGCTGTCCTTCGCCAACCTGTATATGTATGGCGGCGGCTTCGACATGGCCGCGGCCCTGCTGCACAAGATCATCCCGCTGGAATTGTTTGAAACCCGCCGTCTGCTCGGCGCAATCGTCGGCGTGGTCGGCCTTGCCGTGACGTGGCGGCTGGGACGGCGCGTCGCCGGCCCGCTCGGCGGTCTCGCGACGCTGCTGCTGCTGGCGCTGTGCCCGACTTTCTACGGGCATATGTTCATGAATCCCAAGGATGCGCCATTCGCGGTCGCGATGGTGATCCTGATGCTCGGCCTGGTGCGCCTGGTGGAGGAATATCCCTCGCCCTCGCCTCGGACCATCCTGATCATCGGCCTCGGCGCCGGCCTGTCGATCGGCTCGCGTATCCTCGGCGGACTGGCGCTGCTCTATGCCGTGATCGGCTTTATCCCGCTGTTCGTTGACGAATTTCGCAGCCACGGCGCGCGCGAAGCCGCGCGCCGTTTCGCGCATGTGGTGCATGTGCTGCTGCCCGGACTGATCCTCGGCTATCTCGTGATGGGCCTGATCTGGCCATGGTCGATCATGGAGGCCGACAATCCCTTTCATGCCCTGACCTATTTCTCCCACTTCTTCGAGAAGCCATGGAAGGAGATGTTTGACGGCGCGCTGGTTTCGGTGCCGGACATGCCTTGGTCGTATTTGCCCACGCTGTTCGCGCTGCAGCTTCCGGAACTGCTGCTCGGCCTCAGCATCGCCGGTGTGGTGATCGCGATGACGTCGTTGTCGCACGCCGACGTGTCGCCGCGCCGCAAGACCATCCTGTTGATGCTGACGCTGGCGGCGACGCTGCCGCTGCTGGTCGCGATGGTCAAGCGTCCGGCGCTCTATAACGGCATTCGCCATTTCATTTTCGTGATCCCGCCGATGGCGGTGCTCGGAGGCGCGGCATTCACCTGGCTGATGGACTGGCTGAGGGTCAAGCACCGCGGCGCGCAGGCTGCCGCGATGGCGATTTTCTCGTTCGGCCTGATGTTGCCGCTGGCGGAAATGATCCGGCTGCACCCCTACCAGTACACCCATTTCAATTACATCGCCGGAACGGTACGAAGCGCCGACTCTCTGTACATGCTGGATTACTGGGGCCTCGCGCTGAAGCAGGCATCCGACGCCTTGCGTGATGAAATCGCCGAGCGGCAGGAAGCTCCGCCGCACGGACGCAAGTGGAAAGTGGCGGTGTGCGGACCGCAGCGCCCGGCGCAGGTCGCGCTCGGGCCGGATTTCACAATCGGCTGGGACAGCCATGCCGCCGACTTCGCCATGACGCTCGGCGAATTCTACTGCAAGGGTCTGACCGCGCCGCTGATCGCGGAAATCAAGCGCGATGACGTGGTGTTCGCGCGGGTCTACGACATCCGCGGCCGCAGTATCTCCAGCCTGCTCGCCATTCCCGCGCCCTGAAGGCCGCCAGGTTTTCCGCAGGCAAATGCAATCGCCGATTGCCGGACGTGAAGATCGGACCGCAGCAAGCATTAAATCGCGCCTCGTAAAGTCCTCATGGTGAGGAGGCGCTTCTTCAGCGCCGTCTCGAACCATGAAGATGCGCGCGTTCAAAGAGAATGATGCGCTCGCTTTGCTTGGCCCACCCGGCTACGGCCTCTGCAGGTGGCTCAACTTCGCGACGACAGTGAGAAAACATGACTGCCGCGCGATCCGCTCGTCTTGCTGCGAAGTGGCGGCAAGAGTAGGCTGTTCCGAAATCAAACGGGAGAAACCAGTGATGTCGCCAGCGGAAGCTCGCCTCAAGGAAGTCCATTCCGAAATGACTGACTCCGAAATAACTGACGCCGAGTGGAATCAGCGCGTCAATCTCGCCGCCGCCTATCGCCTGGTGGCGTTTTATGGCTGGGACGATCTGGTGGATACCCACATTTCCGCCCGCGTGCCGGGGCCGGAGCATCACTTCCTGATCAATCCCTACGGGTTGATGTTCGACGAAATCACCGCGTCCAGCCTGGTGAAGGTCGATCTCGACGGCAATCAGCTCACCAAGAGCGACTACAGCATCAACCCGGCCGGCTTCACCATCCACTCCGCCATCCACGAAGTGCGCGAGGATGCCGGCTGCGTGCTGCATCTGCACACCCCCGACGGCACCGCGGTTGCGAGCTGCATGGAGGGCCTGCTGCCGCTGAACCAGACCGCGCAGCTGGTCACCCACGATCTGGCCTACCATGATTATGAAGGCATCGCGCTTGACCATGACGAGCGCCCCCGCCTGCAAAGGGACCTCGGCAGCAAAAATCACATGCTGCTGCGCAATCACGGCACGCTCACGGTCGGCCGCTCGGTCGCGTCGGCCTTCGAGCGCATGTTCCATCTGGAGCGGGCCTGCACCATGCAGGTCCGCACCCGCATGCTCGGTCCGACCGCCTACCCCGTGGAACAGGCCGTGATCGAGAAGAACGAGAAGGTGGTTTCCAACCCCGACCGGGCGGAGTTGCGGTCAACGACCCTGGTATGGCCGCCGCTGCTCCGCAAGCTCGACCGCCTCGACCCCAGTTACAAGACCTGAAACTTCTGCTAGGTTGGGATCACAAACCTCTGCACTTCGAATCAAGACGCCGCCCAATCCCGGGCGGCGTTTTTGCGTGGCGGGGTCGCATAGACGTCACCTCTCCCCGCTTGCGGGGAGAGGTCGGATCGCGGTGGCGATGCGAAGCATCGTCCGGCGCGATCCGGGTGAGGGGGCGCCGGCGAAAACAACGCGGCTTCCATGATTTCCAATTGCCGTATCACCCGTGCACCGACCCATCAGTCCGCAGACATCTGGCGCGCGTAGTTTTTGACCTCACTGGCTTCGCCCACGTGGCAACGCCCCCTCACCCGGCGCTGCGCGCCGACCTCTCCCCGCAAGCGGGGCGAGGTTAGGCCGTACCGCAACTCCGATGCTATTTAGGCGCATCCGCCAGCGCCGCGAGAATCCTCGCCCATGAGCGAATGCCCTTGTGGAAACTCTTCAGGTCATATTTTTCATTCGGGGAGTGGATATTGTCGTCGTCCAGACCGAAGCCGACCAGCACCGTATCCAGACCGAGCGTGCGCTTGAAATCGGCGACGATCGGGATCGATGCGCCCGAGCCGACCAGCAGCGCTTCCTTGCCCCACTCGTCGGTCAAAGCACGCTTGGCGGCGGCGAGCGGCTTCATGCCCCAGTCGAGCGCGATGGCCGGCGCGCTGGAGTGGTCGAGAAACTCGACGGAGCAGTCCTTCGGCAATCGTTCAGTGACGTACTCGCGGAAAGCGGCGCGGATCTTGGCGGGGTCCTGGCCCTCGACCAGACGAAACGAAACCTTCGCCGACGCTTCCGCCGGGATCACGGTCTTGGACCCCTCCCCGGTATAGCCGCCGAAGATGCCGTTGATATCGCAAGTCGGGCGCGACGAGATCTGTTCGATCAGCAGCCGGTCGTTCTCGCCGGCCGGAACCGAAAGCCCGATCGGCTTGAGAAAGGAATCGGGCGTCAGATTCAGCTTCGCCCATTGCGCGCGGATGTCCGGCGGCAGATCCTTCACGCCATCATAGAAGCCGGGGATGGTGATGCGGCCGTTGTCATCATGCAGACCGCCAAAAATACGGGTCAGCACCCGGATCGGATTCTGCGCGCCGGCGGCGAAAATGCCGGAATGCAGATCGCGGTTGGCGGCCTTGATTTTGACCTCGTCGTAAACCAGCCCGCGCAATGACGTCGTAATCGCGGGTGTATTCGGGTCCCACATGCCGGTATCGCATACCAGCGCGAAGTCGGCGGCGAGTTCTTTTTTGTTCTGTTCAAGGAAGGGAACGAAATTCTTAGATCCGATTTCTTCCTCGCCCTCGATCAGGATGGTCACATCAAGCGGCAGCGCCCCTGTCACCGATGTCCAGGCCCGGCAGGCCTCGACAAATGTCATCAACTGCCCTTTGTCATCCTCGGCGCCGCGCGCGACGATGATTTTCCGTCCATCGGCGTGGTCGGCGATGGCAGGCTCGAATGGCGGGCGGTGCCACAATTCCAGAGGATCGACCGGCTGCACATCATAGTGGCCGTAAAACAGCACGTGCGGCCGCGCGCCGTTTTCTCCGTTGCCGTTTCTTTTGGCGACAATTGCGGGATGACCGGCAGTCGGCCGGACTTCGGTTTTGAAACCCAGCGTCGCGATATCGGCGGCAAGATGATCAGCCGCCGCCTTGCAGTCCCCGGCAAAGGCGGGATCGGCCGAAATCGATTTGATGCGCAGCAGCGCAAAGAGCCGCTGCAGGGCGTTGTCGAAATCGGCATCGATGCGATCGAGAACCGGCCGAAGCTGCGACGTGCTGGACATTTCGATTCTCCTCAACTGATTTCATGCTTCGATGGATGCGGGTTTCAACTCGGCTGGCGGATTGCGAATGTGCCAGGCCAATGCTGCAATGATCGCCACGGTGGCGGCAAGGTTGTTTCCGATCGCCTGCAGCAACGTCGGAAACACCGGAAACGAAAGTGCCATCAGGCATGCCGCGACCGCAAGCACCGACCATGTCGCAGTCCGCACGGCGGGACGTGGATCATGGGCGGCGCGATGCGTCAGAACCGTGATCGGGAAGAACAGCCACATGAAGTAGTATTGGCGGGCCAGCGGCGACGCGATCGTCATCAGAGCGAACAGAATTCCCAGTTCTTCGGCATTCGAACGCGGCGTCGATCGCGATGCCGGTGGAATCACAGCGATGAATCCGAGGCCGAGCAAGAGCGACACGCCGAGCACGATCCAGTTCGCGGTCTTGAAATCGAGATCGAGCAGATTCATGGTGCGCGGCGGGTTGGTCGGCTCGTTCTGATTGTAGTTGATCGGCCGCGTCAGCCGATGCGTCACCGCAATGATGGATTGATTGACCCAGGACCAGTTCTGTTCATCGCGCTGTCCGAATCCTTTTTCCGAACTCGATCCAACCATGGCATGAAACCAGGTCGCAAGTTCCGCGACGTTGCGCTGATAGCCACGGACCGGCGCCGGAATGACCAGCAGGAATATGCCTAAGAAAACGATCATGCTGGCGGCGGTCGCCCAACGCCGCCGCCACAGCAGATAAGGAAATACGGCGACGGGAAACACCTTGATCGCGGTGGCCAGCGCGAACATGCTTCCTGCCGACCATGGACGGCCGCGCTGCAGCAGCCAAAAGCCGAGCAGCATCATCGCGAGCAGAACGAGGTTAGGCTGTCCGAGATCGAACATGTCAAAAACAAACGTCACGGTGGCAAAGCCGGGCAGCGCAGCCAACCAGGGGCCAGGGATCTTGTCGGATCCGGTCATCGTATTGGAGAGTTGGCCTGTCATCCACCACGCCGCCGCATTCAGGAACGACAGGCCCAGGTAAAGCGGGATTTTGCCGAAATAACTCGGTATCGCAAGCAGGATGGCCGGTAGCGGCGGATAGATGAACTCCAGATAGTCATCCAGTCCCGTGGGGTAGAGGTTCTTTCCTCCGAGCACTTGCTGCCCGGCCCAGAACCACAGCGGGTAGTCCTTGGTCTTGCCGTGCCCAAGAATTTCGGGAACGAGGACGTCGGCGGTGAGCACCAGACAGGCGACCAGAAACAGGATATCCAGCGGCGCACGTAACGAAGGATATCTGGGCACGAGGGCTATCTCACAATCAAAGGGGTTGCCCCACCGGGCCCGCGCCTCAGTTATCAGAAACACCCCAGCCTGCAAACCTTCAGGAGAGCACTGCAAATCTCGCCGCCGGGTTTCGAAGGCCGTTGACGTCGCCGCAAAAGGACCGGGAGCACGCTCTGCGCCCATCACGTTCTCGCGAGTTCGGCTTTTGGTCGAAGCAAATTGCATTTGATAGATGCCGCGCTCGATCGTCCCTCCATCTCGGGCTCAGCGCATGATGTTAGTAGGCGACGGCGATGGTTTCGCCGTGCTGGTTGACCACGGGCCGACGGTCTCGCTCGATCGTTACCGACGCAAAAGCCCGCCGAGCGCGCCGCGCACGATGGCGCGACCGACCGAACCACCGAGCGCACCGCCCATCGACTTGCCGAGATCGGCCACAGCGCCGCCCACGACCTTGTTGGTGACCGAGCGGGTGACATTCCGTGCGATGAGCTGGCCCGTAGACAGCTTGCCCCGCGATACGCCGGTGCCGAAAATGGTCCCGACGATGGCGCCGATCTGACCGAGGATGCCACCGCCGCCTGATCCGCCCGCGGTCGCGGCCGTTCCCGCCACGCGCTTCTGCAAAATCTCGTAGGCGGATTCGGAATCGATGGTGGTGTCGTATTTGCCCTTCACCGGGCTCTTGTCGATGATCGCCTTGCGTTCCTCCGGCGTGATCGGCCCGATCCGTGCCGTGGGCGGCCGAACCATAATGCGTTCGACCATCGCCGGCGTGCCGTTGCCTTCCAGAAACGACACCAGCGCTTCGCCCTTGCCCAGTTCCATGATGACCTGCGCGGTATCCAGCTTTGGATTGGGCCGAAACGTCTGGGCGGCGGCTGCGACCGCCTTCTGGTCGCGCGGCGTGAAAGCCCGCAGCGCGTGCTGCACGCGATTGCCCAGCTGGGCGAGCACTTTATCCGGCACGTCGATCGGATTTTGCGTAACGAAATACACCCCGACGCCCTTGGAACGGATCAGACGCACCACCTGCTCGATCTTGTCCATCAGCACCTTCGGCGCGTCGTTGAACAGCAGGTGCGCCTCGTCGAAGAAGAACACCAGTTTGGGTTTCGGCGGATCGCCGGCCTCCGGAAGCTCCTCGAACAATTCCGACAGCATCCACAACAGGAAGGTCGCGTAGAGCCGCGGCGACTGCATCAGCTTGTCCGCCACCAGAATGTTGATCATCCCTCGGCCGTCGCTGTCGGTGCGCATGAAATCGTTCAGCGAAAGTGCCGGCTCGCCGAAAAACCTGGCGCCGCCCTGATTTTCGAGCACCAGAAGCTGGCGCTGAATGGTTCCAACGGTCTGCTTGGAGACATTTCCATATTGGGTGGTGAGATCGGCGGCATGTTCGGCGATGTAGGACAGGATGGCTCGCAAATCCTTCATATCGAGCAGCAGCAGTCCCTGCTCGTCGGCGACCCGAAAGGCGATGTTGAGCACGCCTTCGGCAACGTCGTTCAGATCCATCATGCGGGAGAGCAACAGCGGACCCATTTCTGAAACTGTCGCGCGCACCGGATGTCCCTGTTCGCCGAAAACATCCCAGAAAATCGTCGAGAACTGGTCGGGCTGGAACTTGAGGCCCATATCCGTGGCGCGCTTGAGGATGAAATCCTTAGGCTCGCCCACCTCGGAGATGCCGGAGAGATCACCCTTGATATCGGCCGCAAACACCGGCACCCCGGCGCGGGCGAATCCCTCGGCCATCACCTGCAGCGACACGGTTTTTCCGGTTCCGGTGGCGCCGGTGACGAGACCATGGCGATTGGCAAGCCCGAGCGTCAGCCACGCCCGCGCTTCGCCCTTGCCGATGAATATCTTCTCGTCGGTATCGCCCATACCGCTGTCGGTCGTTGCCATCGCATCGCCTCTTCACGCATTCGAGGAGTTTGTTCGCCACGCGCCGTGATCATACTGCATCTTGCAAGCCTAGTGAAACCGCCAACACAGCTTAGAGGAGCGGAAACCGCGTCGCTGCAACGCGATCGAACCGGATCCGGTTCAGTCTTCCGCCCCGGATCAGAGCAGATATCGCCTTCGCGGCAATATTTCTGCGAAATTTCATCCTCGCTCTTGCATTGCTGCAACACTCGGCTCGCGATTGAAGGTGAATCGACCTTCGCACGCGCTCCTCGCTTGTAATTCGCGTCGCAGCAGATCAAGATAAAATCATAAGCAATGACCCGGCAAGCAACCGGCAGGCGGGGGCACTATGGACGAGTTGATTGAACAGCTGGCTGCAAAGGCCGGCATTGACAAGGCTGTTGCAGGCAAAACCGTCGGCATCATTCTGGGTTTCCTTCGCAACGAAGGTCCCCCCGACAAAGTTCAGGCACTGATCGACAAAATC
>WNFI01243581.1_pt1 | contig 19726 bp, 21 predicted proteins | sample 5400471 | NCBI WGS metagenome assembly WNFI01 (sample SAMN13153348, study PRJNA577476) | soil metagenome | isolation source: 100 cm saprolite on Douglas fir-dominated hillslope | place: USA:California | collected 2013-09-17
CATTGTGCGGGATCTGCCGGCAGTGCTGAGCGTGGAGGTGCAGACGCTGGGGTGAGGAGTGGGCATTATGGCTGAAGTGAAACGCATCTCATATCGTGGTGTTCCGATGATCGAGGGCTGGCCCGAGAAGATTCATGCAGCTCAAGGAATTTTGTCCTACACGCTCAACGGGCACCTGCTTCCACGCGTTCGCTACGGTGAAGAGACGGACGATTGGGGTGCGGACAAACAAGCATGCCACGATTGTCGAGTGATCAAGAACGAGTTCCATGTAACCGAGTTGTGATGCCGAACAGTGTCCTTCATGCGGTGGACAGCTGATTTCTTGCGATGGCCGTTTGATGAACTTTCCGATCACCCTCTTCATAGTTAGTTTGGCAGGTCCACCGAATGGCTCCGAAGAAGCCTCGCGAGAACCCTGCAAAGGAAATTGGCCGAGTGCCCCAGTACACGCCGGGTGCCCCATTTCTCGCCTCCTTTGCGAGAAGTGGGGCTTTTGACTTCCACACGAACTGAGTGCTAGTGTCCCTAGCGGTTCACCTAGGAGACCGAAATGAAAATGACTGCCGTTGCCGTAGCGTGCTTGTTGTCGCTGGCCAGTGCAGTAGCAGCGCAGGCGAAGCAGCCAGCGGCGAAGCCAACCGCACCCGCTCTCGAAGCGAAGGTGCGGAAGGTTTGGGAAGATTTCAAAAACAAAAACAAAGAGTCCCTTGGAGCCGCGCTCGCTGACGCCTTCCGAGTGGTTGAAGAGGGCACAAACGGGTTTGGTGACAAGAAGGCCGATCTCGCCACGGTGGACGAGTTAGAGCTCATCAGCTACACCCTTAAGGATTTCACCGTGAAATCGCTGGGAACCCGCTCCGCGCTGGTCACCTATGTGGCGCACTACGAAAGTAAATCTGGCGGTCAGACGGCAAAGGCAGACAGCGTCTTCGGCGAAATCTGGATTCACGAGGGCAACGAGTGGAAGGCGCTCTACGTCCAGGAAACCTACATTCAGGCGAGCACGCCGAAGTGAACAAAATTGCTGGGCGATGCGGCGGCAAATAATCCTCACTGTCGCATCTAAACAAAAGCCATGATCCGAATCATCCTTCCGCCCCATCTCCGAACGCTGGCACAAGTCCGTGGCGACGTCGAACTTGAAGTCGAGAGTCCTTGTTACGCTGCGTTCAACCCTCGACGCGCTCGAAGCCCGCTATCCCATGCTGCGCGGAGCCATCCGCGACCATGACACGCAACACCGACGCTTCTTTAATTGTGAATGGGCCTGCGAAGAAGACCTCTCACACAACCCACCCGACGCCCCGCTCCCCCACGCCGTTGTGCCTGGTAAGGAGCCGTTCATCATCATCGGGGCGATTGCCGGTGGCTAGCAGCCAGCATGGAGCCACATACGTTGGAGTTGAGTCAGCCCATGATCCAGGAACCACTGTATGATTCGTAGGCTTGAGTAAAGTAGCGGTTCAGGAGGAGTGGGCATGAGAGCGAGATCCACCAGCGTCACTAGACGTACGTTCCTGGGTGCAGCAACTACATCGCTGACAGGCGTTGCTGCTTTGAGCGCCGCTGGTCCCGACCTTGCGGCTGGACTCGATCAGGCGACTCAAGCAGTCAAAGGACGGCTGCGGATGATCGCCACCGAAGAGGCCTTCACTACTCCGGCTCTCGCCGAGGCATATAAGGCGCTAGTTCGCTCGACACCCAGCACGAACCTCGACGTAGCGTTTATGAAGGGCATCTTCGATAGTCCCGAACCCGGATCGATGCGGGATGAATTTCGGCGTCGCCTCCTGGATCCCGAAGAACGGCTGCGCATTATGGACGAGAGCGGAGTGGACATGCATTTGCTCTCGCTCACCATACCCGGAGTACAGATGTTCGATTCCGATACCGCTAACGAATTTGCCACCTCGGCCAACGATGCCCTGGCCGACCTTGTTCGTCGCCACCCGAACCGCTTTGCCGGACTTGCCTGCTTTGCTCCACAGTCGCCCAAACGTACCGTGCGGGAAATGGAACGAGCGATCCACGAGCTGAAACTTCATGGCTTCATCGTGAATTCACATACGAATAACGAGTATCTGGACGACCCGAAATTTTGGCCCATATTTGAAGCTGCGGAAAGTCTGGACCGCGCGATCTACCTGCATCCACGCTCACCGTCTGATGGAATGGCGGAGCCGTTTCGCAATTACGCGATGTTCGGATCGATCTGGGGATATGCGATCGAGGCGGGGACGCACGCACTGCGTCTCATTCTTAATGGCGTCTTCGACCGCTTTCCTCGGCTCAAGATCGTACTTGGGCATATGGGCGAGGCCATCCCTTATTGGTTGTGGCGGCTCGACTTCATGCACGCCAGGCGAACCAAAGAAGGCATGACCAAAAAACTTCAACTCACGCCCAGCGAATATTTCCGGCGGAATTTCGCCATCACAACCAGTGGTGTGGAATCGCATGACGTGCTCGAATACGTAGTCAAAGTAGTCGGAGTCGACAATGTGATGTGGGCAATTGATTATCCCTACCAGCCTACGGCTCCTGCTGTGGCATTCATGAAGTCAGCGCCCCTCTCGGAGCCCGACAAGTCAAAGGTCTCCTTCCAAAACGCAGAACGGATCTTCCATATTGCTTAAGAGGTCACGACCAACGACGCAGGCGCTGGAGGGCACATCATCACGCCAGCGATAGCCAACAGCGCAAAATAATGCAGCCCTGCGATCTACAAATGCATATTACTTCCGTAAGCAGATGAATGCCGTGGATGATCGTAGGATGTTCGCAGCACTTATCTCAAGGTTGCGAGCGATCCTTATATGGCCAGTCCTGCCACTGCAAGTCATCTTGTTGAAATTGACGATCCGCCGGTGCCCAGTCGCAGTAATCCCGTCGGAGAAATGTCTTTCGTGGAAAAACTGAAAATCGCGCTAACTCTATCTTCCGTGGGGCTTGGGTTGGGCGCGGCGTCATGGTGGCTCCTACATAGCGGATACATTTTTTATGGGATTTCGGCTGGTGCGTGCGGTGCAGTTTGTGTCATCGCAGCCCTCAGCGGGACGAACCTCAAAGCAGCCTGCCCTTTCTGCGGCGCGAGTATTGAAACCATTTCCACCAAAGATCGGGGCGAACGGCAGCAGGTCCGCTGTGAGAAATGCTCCGAGTATTCGGTCGTAAGCGGCGGCGGATTGAGCGCACTTGATCCGAAGACGACATCGGAAACGGCCAAGTTCGAAAGCCCCGTTTTCCGTGGCGGCGTTTGGCCGAACGGATGCGTCGCGTGCGGCGAGCCGCCAGTTCGGTTCGACGATCTCTCCAAAACCACTGTGGGTGGCGCTCATGCATTGATGGGGAGCTTGCAAATCGTCCGCGGTTCAGTCAAGGGAATCCCATACTGCGACAAGCATCGGGACAAACTCACACTGAAGATTCGTACCGATAAGAAGCTCATGCTGTGTTGGACCTCATTGCGGATGATGCGGAAGTATCTGGCGGTAAATCGTACCCGGCAGGCCTACTAGGCAGAGGCTGTCCGCGTGTCGCACTTATCTGGCATCTTCGAATTGCAACCTGGCGCCAACTTTTGGATAGAATATTCGTGAGATGATTTCGATCCGAGTTGTTCTGCCGCCACACCTTCGGACTTTGGCGCACGTTGGAAGCGAAGCGAATATCGACGTCGAGGCTCCAGCGACATTGCGTTCAGTTCTGGATGCTCTTGAGGTCCGATATCCAATGCTGCGCGGGACCATCCGCGACCACGTCACCCAACAGCGTCGGCCGTTCTTGCGCTTCTTCGCCTGCGAAGAAGATTTGTCGCACGAGTCTCCGGATTCTCCTCTGCCCGACGCGGTTGTGTCGGGGAAGGAGCCCTTGGTCGTTCTGGGAGCCATTGCCGGCGGCTAGGTTAGCCAAAAGGAAGAACTTCTCGAAAGTGTACATCGGGCAGCGGCATGAGTATTTAAGCCTTGGTTATTCGAATCCGTTGCTGCGTGTCGTAAGCAGTGTTGCTCTGCGCGTATACACCCGACCTAACCGGTCTGCACTTAGATCCGGGTTACCCCTCATTTACTGTAGGCAGAAAGGCCCAAACGTAGTAGATTTGTTTGGCTTTCAAGAGCCGAACAAAGATTGAGGACAAGATGCCGCTAGCGCCGAGGCCAGCGGAGGAGCACAAGACAATGAAGCAACCCTGCATTGCAACTCTGCGGTGGCTAGGCATTCTGGGATGCATGATGCTTGTGGCAGGCTCACTGTATGCTCAAACGACCGGTTCGCCAGGCGGCGCTGCTACTAAGGCAGCTTCCCAGAACACGCCGCCAGTCATCAATCCTGCTTCGACAGAGCGTCCGGCGCCTGCCCCAGCGCCCGCGCCAAGCCCGGCGCCTGCTCAAAATCCATCAGCCAATGAGGCAACAGTCTGCGGTGTTGAAGTCAGAAATCCAAAGGGCGCCCCCAAAGAGAAGGAGGTGGCTCTCGGAAAATTTGTGATTTTGAAGTTGGATAAGCCATGGGCGACGCTGGTCAAGCCAACACCAACGAACAAACTAGGCCTATTCATCAATGATCTATTTATGAAAGGGCTGGAGCCCATGCCCATGCCCGAGCATCCCGAGTGGGTGATGTTTCAGCTCGAGCGGAATAGCGATAATCAGGAAGCCTGGGGCGAGCTGTTTCGACGCAAGAACTTCTTTTTCGGCAGCAGGGAGAATGAACAACTCGCCCTCACCATCGGCCTTCAGGACGGATCGTGGGGAGCCAAGAATCCCCAACACGTCTTGTATCTCGAGTATTTTCCCGACTGGAGGTCGTGGTTGGTCCTGCTCATCTCGGGTATAGTCGCCGCCCTCACGATTTATTTCGGGGCTAAGAGTCCCACCATGCTTCGCGATTCCGGGGATCCCTGCACCGACGGCAAGAAAGCGACCTATAGCCTAGGCCGGTTTCAGATGGCGCTGTGGTTTGTGACCGTGGTCTTTGCTTTTCTGTTCGCGTACGCTGTGACCGGAGACACTTCGCCAATCCCACAAGGCACGCTGGTTCTAATGGGGATCGGTGCCGGCACCGCCGTGGGAGCGGCGGCTATCGATCTGAATAAGAGAACTGCTTCGAAAAGCGATTTAATCAACTGGACAGCAGAGAAGGCGAACCTGCCGAAACAAATCGACGATCTACAGACTCAGATCACCAAAACTACTGTGGGCGATCCTAACCTCCCGATTCTGCAACAGCAGCTCTTGACTGCGCAACAACGATTGACCGCCGTTTCGGCACAGTTGGCGCAGATAGTCACGACACAAGTGCCGGCTTCGGAAGGCTTCATTCGGGACTTGCTAAGCGATGAGAACGGAATCAGCTTCCACCGCCTCCAGGTTTTTGGGTGGACATTGGTATTCTGGGCTGTTTTCGTAAGCATGCTCTTCAAGAAAATCACAATGGTCGATTTCGACACCACACAGCTTGCCTTAATGGGAATCAGCGGCTCAACCTATCTCGGCTTCAAGCTGCAAGAAAAGCAGTCGTAAGACAATTCGGTGGCAAGTTCCAGAAGTGACGGCGTGGGTGCACCCGTGGCCCATCCTTTTTGCGCACCTTGCGAGAAATTCCAACGTGTTAACATTTGGCGGTGCCCATCACTGACACAAGCCTTGAAGCGCAAGCCGTCCAATTGCAGATTCAACGAGCAATGCCGGGAGAAAAGCGCCTGCTCATCGCTCTTGAGATGAGCTTGTTTGCCAGAGAATTGGCTGCGGCTGGAATTCGGCGCGACCATCCGCAATGGACCGAGGCGCAGGTCGCGCGCGAGCTTCTGCGCCTGGCATTCCTGCCGAACCCGTTGCCCGCCGGATTGCGATGAGCACGACCGAAGTTTTTCGAAAGGTAATCGAGAAGCTAAGTCAGGCTGAAATCGCCTAGATGCTTTCCGGATCCTTGCCAGCGCAAACTACGGTGCTCCACGCTCTACCCAAGACATAGATCTCGTCATCTCCGCCACTCCAGCGCAGTTGCGAACATTTGTTCAAAGCCTGCCAAGCGATCAATACTACGCTGACTTAGATGCCGCATTGGAAGCTCACAGACGACAATCTATGTTCAATGTGATTGATTTGGCGACAGGCTGGAAGATCGACTTAATACTCCTCAAGTCTCGTTCATTTAGTCAGGAGGAGTTCCATCGTCGTCAGCAGATCACACTGCACGAGCTCGCGATTTTTGTAGCAACCGCCGAGGATGTCATTATCTCAAAGCTCGAATGGTCAAAGCTGGGACAATCGAAACGACATATTGAGGACGTAGCAGGAATCTTGAAACTACGATGGGAATCTTTGGACCTCTCGTATCTCGAAAAATGGATCGAGGACCTGGGCCTCAAGAAGGAATGGCAAGACGCTCGAAGCGCCGCTAGGATTTCGGAGTAATATGAAATGCTATCGGTTAGCTAGTTTGTTGTTAGCCTCCCTGCTTCTTCCCGAATTCTTTTCCAAGCGTTTTCCACATGACGCTCCTGTGTATGGGTTTGCCCCACGGATAAACGTAGGGTCAATTTACCAGCTAGCTTAGTATGCGTCAGGAAGAGATCGCCGCTTTGGTTCAGGCAATTCATGATGGTCTGATTCCCTGCGTCTCCACTCTTATGACGGAAACAGACCAGATTTAACGGGGCAGGTGCGGCCAACTCAAATCGCTCATCGTTGCGAACCCACTCCGCAAATTGCTGCGCCAACCTCACATGCTCTCGAATATGGTGCTGCAGACCTTCGATGCCGTAGTGGCGAATCACAAACCACAACTTAAGCGAGCGGAAGCGGCGGCCGAGTTGTACGTGCCAGTCGCGATAGTCGATCACCGCGCCCGACTCTGTAGCCTGATTACGCAAATATTCCGGAAGAATGCTCAGGGTTTGAATCAGACTTTTGCGGTCGGAGACCCAGAAACAGTTGCAGTCGAAGGTGGTGAACATCCATTTATGTGGATTGAAGCTGTAGCTGTCCGCTAGCTCAACGCCATTCTGCAAATGGCGGAATTCGGGACACAGGGCCGCCGTGCCCGACATGGCCGCGTCCACATGCAGCCAAAGATTGTATTGCTGGCAGATCGCGCCGATGGCAGGGATCGGATCCATGGCGTTCGACGAAGTCGTACCTACCGTAGCGCACACGAAGCTAGGAATAAAACCGTTAGCCTTGTCTGCCGAAATCTGTTGCGCGAGCGCGTCAGCATCCATCGCGAAGTTTTCGTCGACTCCGATGAGGCGAAGATTGTCCACGCCCATGCCCGCAACCATCATCGCCTTTTCCAGAGACGAGTGTGTTTGCGTGGAGGCGTAGGCGACGAGACGCCCGTCGCATCCTTTCTTGTTGCTGACGTACCCCGTGGCTCGTTCGCGCGCCGCGAGCAACGCGCACAACACTGCGCTCGATGCCGTATCTTGAATGACTCCGCCGCCAGTGCTCGAGGAAAGAAATTTCTCCGGCAGCCCGAGCATGGGCACCAGCCAGTCCAGCACGTGAGTCTCGAGCTCAGTGCAGGCGGGGCTGGTCGACCAGAGCATTCCTTGTACTCCGAGCCCAGAAGAAAGAAGGTCGCCCAGAACTCCCGGCCCGGAGGCGTTGCATGGAAAATAAGCAAAGAAGTTCGGCGACTGCCAGTGCGTGACGCCAGGCAGGATCAGCTTCTCCACATCTTTCAGCAGAGCGTCAAAAGGCTCACCCTGCGCAGGAGGACTCGCAGGCAGCGAGATCGTATCAAAGCAGAACTGATTTTGGTTGCGTGGGAGCTCTATTCCCCACAAAGACGGGATTCTTACGGAGAACTTATTTTCAGGCCAAGCGCCCGAAGTATACCCGCGTCTTGTACTCGACCATGACTCGGCCCGCCACCGCATGCGCCGCGAATATGCGCTGCAAATCATTCAACATCGAAGCATACCGCCCATGCTCCGGCCCCGGCGCATATGACGACGAAAGCAACCGTCCCTCGACTCCGGCATAATCAAACTGCTGAAACATCGGGAATGTGCGTTCTTCAAACGGTACCGGATCGAAAAATTCATTCACCGACTCCGTCGTGCGTTCATGGCGGATCTCTCCATAGTCCGTCCCATAAGTCAGAAGCAGTTGTTCGTAGTCGCGCAAAAACGGCGCCGAATCAATTAGTCGTTCATTCCATAGCAGAACCAGCCATCCGCTCGGCTTCAGGATTCGCATAAACTCCCGCCGCGCCGCGATACGATCGAACCAGTGTGCAGCCTGCGCCGCGGTAACAAAATCCAGGCTGTGATCGTCGAGCGTTGTCACTTCAGCCGTCCCCGCCACGCTAGTAAAGCCCGGAAATCCCGCCAGCAGCCGCTCACCCGCCTGCCGCATCTCTGTGTTTGGCTCAATACCGTAGACACGGTTGCCATTTTCCAGCAGCATCCGCGTCCAAATGCCCGTACCGCTGGCAATGTCGGCAACCGCATGGCTAGGCAGCAAACCGCATTCGTCTTGCAACACTCGCAATGCTGCCGCCGGATATCCCGGCCGATAACGCACATAGTTTTCAACACGATCGGAGAAGCGGCTGGTGGCATTCGAAGCAGGCATAGAACTCCAAAGTGGCAAGATTTTTCAACTTGCCAGAATCCCATTCTACCGTCAGGATAGAGATGTTGTCCCTTCCCGCCGGGGACGCCGCGCTTTCCAGGCTGGAGTTTCGCGGCAGCGAATAAAAAGTGAACGGCGGCACGCCAATCAACCTATGCGAGTTGTCATAAAAGTCGGTACCAGCCTCATTGCCCCAGGCGGGCAAATTGACGCCAACCTGCTGCGTGGAATGGTCGATCAGTTCGACCTCTCCCAGAACGAATATCTCATCGTGACGTCGGGCGCGATTGCCGCCGGTATGTCCGGTCTGTCTCTGCCCAAGCGCCCTACCGATGTTCCCGGCATGCAGGCTTGCGCCGCCGTCGGGCAAAGCAAGCTGATGCATACCTACGAGCGTCTATTCTTCGGCAAAAAAGTTGTGGCGCAGCTCCTACTTTCAAGCGACGACTTTACCTCGCCCGTGCGCTATCGCAACTTGCAGAATGCGCTGGCTGAATTGTTGTCGCTGGGCGTGGTCCCGATCGTCAATGAGAATGACAGCGTCTCTGTACGCGAACTGGAAGGCGCTTTCGGCGACAACGACGAACTCAGCTCTCTGCTTGCCACAGCGGTGAAAGCAGACTGGCTGCTTCTGTTGACCAACGTCGACGGCTTCATGGTTCCGAACGGACGCAAGAAGCCGAAGTTGCAACGTGTGATCCGTAAACTGACACCGGCGCTCGAAGCGCAGTGCAACGGCAAGAGTTCAATGGGACGCGGCGGCATGATCTCGAAACTGCGCGCCGCAAAACTGGCCAGCGAAGCAGGAGTCCACGTCGCTATCGTGAACGGCCGTCATCCGCAAGCGATCACTCAGGGAATGGAGCGCAAGATCGGAACATATTTTCCGCCGCAAAAAGAAAGTTGAAGTCAGAGTAAAAGTTAATGGCTACAACCCTCATTCACGCCGCTTCCACGCAAGAGAAACTTTTGCGCGCCCGCGCCGCCTCCGTAAAGCTCGCGCTGCTTTCGACGGAAGAAAAGAACGCACTGCTTCTGGCGATCGCCGACGCGATCGAGGCCCAGGAGAAAAGCATTCTCGACGCCAATCGCGAAGACATGGAAACTTCCGGCCTTGAAGGCGCGATGCGCGACCGTCTGCTGCTGACTTCGGCGCGAATCAAAGACATGGCTCAAGGTGTGCGCGACGTGGCGGGACTACCGGATCCGATCGGGGAAACTTTATCCGAGTGGACGAAGTCCAATGGCCTTCGCATCCGCAAAGTACGCGTGCCCCTCGGCGTCGTGGGAATCATCTACGAATCGCGGCCCAATGTAACTGTCGATACCGCCGTACTAACGCTGAAGAGTGGCAACGCCATCGTCCTGCGCGGCGGCAAAGAAGCGGCCCAGAGCAATCAAAAGCTTGTTGAGATCATGGCTGCAGTGCCGGGCGTCCCCGAAGGCGCAATCGAACTGCTCGATTCCAGCACCCGCCAGTCGGTGCACGACTTGATCAAAGCGCGGGGCTTGGTCGATGTGATCGTACCTCGCGGCGGCGCAGGTCTGATCACATTTGTTACCGAGAATTCCGCCGTCCCCGTGATCGAAACCGGCGCGGGTAACTGCCACATTTTTGTCGATGAGTCCGCCGACTTCGAAATGGCGGATCGAATCGTCATTAATGCAAAAACGCAGCGGCCTTCCGTGTGCAATGCCGCCGAGAAATTGTTAGTACATGAGCGCGTTGCCGCAGAATACATTCCGCGCATCGTAAAGAAGTTGATCGACGCTGGAGTCGAAGTACGCGGCGATGAGAAATCTCGAACCCTAGCCACAGGACTTTCCATCAGAACCGCCGCTGAGCAGGACTGGTTCGAAGAATACATGCGGCTCTGCATGGCGATCCGCGTCGTGAGCGGAGTCGATGAAGCGATCGCGCACATCAACCACTACTCCACCAAGCATTCCGACGCGATCCTCACACAAGACGAAGCTAACGCCCGCAAATTCCTCCGTGAAATCGATTCCGCTGCGGTCTATTGGAATGCTTCCACCCGCTTCACCGACGGTGCCGAGTTCGGCTTTGGCGCCGAGATGGGCATCAGTACCCAGAAACTCCACTGCCGTGGGCCCTTCGCCCTGGTCGAGCTTACTTCTTCGAAATACGAGATTGTGGGGACGGGACAGGTTCGGTAAGCTTGCCTAAGCTCGTTTTCTCTCGTCGCACGGAATAAATATAGCTCCAATCGACACCCGCCCATTGGATATCCTCTTCAATGTAGCTCAAGAGCCTGTACAGCACTACGCGGTTTTCCTCCGAGAAGTGCCATTCAATGTGGCTGGCATATCCGTTAAAGATGTCCCCCCGAACGCCGGCCTTTTTTGCGAGCCACGCTAGTAGTTTCTCTACGTCGAGACCAGAAATCGGAGGGTTACGATTTTGCACGATTGCTTTGAGATTATCCAGGCGACGCTGACACTCTTTCTTATAGCGTTCGACGAACTCTTGGTCCACGACCTGTTCGGCCTCCTCCAGCTGCTGCAGAGCGTAATAGCATCGGCCGCATAGCTGCTTTGCCCTTATTGGATATCTCTCGGTCTGACAATTTGCGCAACGTTTGGCATCTGTATATCTAACCGTGAGGCCCGTCAGGTACAAATCGTGGTTCAGGCTGACGTCGCTTCGGCCGCTATTGCCCAGAGGCTAAAGTTTCAAAGGCCGGTAACTTCGCAGGAAACCGCGTTCCCGCAAATACTCTCGCAACGCGGTCTGAACGACCGCCGTCAACGCAGGGGAAACATTCTGGGCCTGCGTGTATTGTTCCACCGCTTCGGCAAGGTCATCCGGCAACGTAACCGTGCCTCGCTTCATGGCAACAATGTATCACCAACTGGTGAAGTTGGTGATTTGGCGAACAAAAAGAGAATCTAGCGGCAAGCCCTGCGGACGACGAATCGTCTGTGCTACCTTACTAGCTTTCACTTTGGAGCGCGATGAAACTATTCTTATCTGCTTTTGTTTCCACTGCATTACTGCTTTCTGGATCGTCGGCAAATGACAGCGGCGCGGCGTCATCGTCGTCGAAATCAGCCCCTGCTATTTTTGGCTTCCGCGACGCGAGCGCTGAAACCGCTACCGAATCCCGCTTCCTCGCCGTTCCCGACGCCAAACTCGCCGAAGATCATCTACGCACGTTGACCAAAGCGCCGCACATGGCCGGGACCGCCGAAGACAAAGCCACCGCCGATTATGTCGCGCAGAAGTTCCGCGACGCTGGGCTCGACACCGAGATCGTCGAGTACAAAGTGTGGATCAACTATCCCCTCGAAATCAGCGTCGATGTGACCGCACCGGCCGGTGTTGAGATGCACGGTCCCACGCGCGAACAGGTAGACGGCGATCTCTACGACAACGATCCGCACGTGGTGATGCCCTTCAACGGCATGTCGCCCTCGGGAGACGTCGAAGCCGACGTCGTCTACGCCAACTACGGCACGCCAGATGATTTCGACAAACTCGACAAACTGAAGGTCGACGTAAAGGGCAAGATTGTGCTGGTACGCTACGGGCAGAATTTCCGCGGAGTAAAAGTTTTCGTTGCGCAGGAACGTGGTGCCGCAGGTGTGATCATCTATTCCGATCCCGCCGATGACGGCTGGCGGCGCGGCGATAAATATCCCGACGGACCCTGGCGTCCTGATACCGGCGTGCAGCGCGGCTCGGTCGGATACATGTTCGAGTTCCCCGGAGATCCGACCACTCCGGGAGTTGCGTCCATCACTTCCCTGCCCGACTCGCAGCGTATCTCTCCTCAGCAATCGGCGCAGATGCCGAAGATTCCGGTTACGCCGCTTTCGTATCACGACGTGTGGCCGGTATTGCAACATCTCGCCGGCCCTGACTCTCCGCGCGAATGGCAGGGAGCATTACCTTTCACCTATCACGTAGGGCCAGGGCCGGTGAAATTGAAGATGCATTTGAAGCAGGACTATCAGTTCCGCACGCTCTGGGATGTAATCGGGCGCGTGCGTGGCAGCGAACTACCCGACGAATGGGTGGTCGCGGGCAATCATCGCGACGCGTGGGTCTATGGCGCAGTCGATCCCAACAGCGGCACGGCGGCGATGCTCGAATCGGTGCACGGCATCGGAGAGTTGCTGAAATCTGGATGGAAGCCGAAGCGCACACTCGTCTTTGGCAGTTGGGACGGCGAAGAAGAAGGACTCATGGGTTCTACCGAGTGGGTGGAGCAACACGAGAAAGAACTGGCCAACGCTGCCGCCTACTTCAACGTCGATGTTGCGGCTTCCGGTCCAAAGTTTGGCGCGTCTGCCGTCCCCAGCCTCAAGCAGTTCTTGCGCGACATAACCAAAGTTGTGCCCAGTCCGAAGGGCGGAACAGTTTACGAAGCCTGGCAGAAGACTGCGCAGCCCGATGCGCCTTCAACGCAATCACCGGCAGAGGCGATTGGCGAGAGTCGTCGTCTGCCCAATGCCGACGGCAAGAACGACGTTCCTGTCGGCGATTTGGGAAGCGGCTCGGACTACACTGCGTTTCTGCAACACTTGGGCGTCCCTTCGACCGATGTTAGTTCGAGCGGTTCCTACGGCGTCTATCACTCAGTCTTCGACAACTTTGCCTGGTTCAAGAAATTCGCCGACCCGGATTTTACCTACGAGCAGGAGATGGCGCGCGTATTCGGCCTTGAAGTCGTCCGCATGGCGGATGCCGATGTTCTTCCCTACGACTATGAACAGTATGGAAAAGAAATCGCCGCCTATCTCGATGCTGCCAGTAAGCGTGCGGACAACAAATTTGGCGAGCACGCACTCGACTTCGCTGCGGTCAACCGCGCGGCTCGGCATTTTCAAGACGCCGGCGCGAAGATTTTGGTGAAGCAGCGAAATCCTCCGCGTGATGCCGCACGCTTGAACTCCGCACTGAGCGGGACCGAGCGCGCCCTGCTGGTCCCTCAGGGATTGCCGCATCGTCCCTGGTTCCGTCATGCGATCTACGCTCCGGGCGAGTACACAGGCTACGCCGCGGTCGTAATTCCCGGCGTAAACGAAGCTCTCGACAAAGGCGATACGGATCGGGCGCGGCAGCAGTTGGCGGTGCTCGCCGCGGCGCTGGAGCGCGCGGCGAAGACGCTGGAAAGCTATCGATAGATTGACTAGTCATATGACTAGTTATAAAATGAGCTTTGAGGTTGATTTATGAGTTCATGGCAGCTGCAAGACGCAAAAGCCCGGTTCAGCGAATTTCTCGACGCTACCCTGACCAAGGGACCACAAGTAGTGACGCGCCGCGGCGTAGAGGCTGCGGTGCTGGTCCCGATCGAGGAATGGCGACGGATGCAGCAATTAAGCCGCCCCAACATCAAGGAACTGCTTCTTGGGCCGGGCCCTCGCTTTGACATGAAACTCCCCAAGCGCAGCCGATGGAAGCGGCGTCCGCCCATTGACTTCAGTCATCCGGATTTCAAGTGACTCGATTTCTGCTCGACACTAACATCATTTCCGAACTGCGCAAAGTCCGCCCTCATGGAGCGGTAGTGGCGTGGATGGAGACGCTTCGTGTAGAGCAGATTCTTCTTTCGGCTGTGACCATGGGTGAATTGCAGGCGGGCATCGAGCTGACGCGCAAACAGGACGCTACCAAGGCCCGCGAGATCGAGTCGTGGCTGACTGATGTGGAAATGTCATTCTCTTTTGTGCCGATGGATGCCGCGTGTTTCCGGGAATGGTCGCGTCTGATGTCAGGAAAGCCGGACGCACTACGAGAAGACGCCATGATTGCCGCTACTGCGCGGGTACATGGTCTCACTGTTGCAACTAGAGACGAGAAAGATTTCAAGCATCTCGGAGTGGAAATCCTTAACCCGTTCAAATCCAACTAATTCATGACCTCCGCTCACGCTTTGGGACAATTTCTGCGCACGCTTCCGGCTTCGGCGGCGGCTACGTTTCTTGCGCTGTTCCCCATCGTCGATCCCTTTGGCGGCATTCCGATTTTCTTCTCCATGACTTCCTCATGGAGCGCGCGTGACCGCACACGCACAGCGCTCAAGACCGGACTTTGGGTCTTCGCCATTCTGGTCACGTTTCTTTTCCTCGGACGCTTTGTACTAGGTTTTTTCGGCATCTCTCTGCCTGTGCTCAAGATTGCAGGCGGACTGATTGTCGCCAACACCGCGTGGGGAATGGTCACTTCGACCGCTCGCATCACCGCGGCAGAAACTCACGAGGCCGAAGACAAGGAAGACATTTCGCTCACTCCACTCGCCATGCCGCTGATGTCGGGACCTGGAGCGATCGGCGTGGTGATGGGTTTGGCCGCGCATGTTGATAATGCCGCGGCTTACCTTGGAATGGTGATCGGCATTGCGGCCGTCGCATTAAGCGTAACTCTCTTCTTCTGGCTGGGAGGACCGCTGGTGCGACGCCTCGGACCTAGTGCCGTTGGCGCTATTAACAAGATCTTCGGCTTCATCATTCTCGCTATCGCGGTTCAGCTGGTTTGGGATGGCATCGTGGACTTCAAGAGCTAGCGCTCTATTGACCCGAATATTCGCGGAACCTGGACTCGACCGCTTGCGTACATCTGACAGGCACACTTACGCCTCAGAGGTGCTTTATGCCCGGAAGGCTTCTCGTCCGTCTTGCTCCACTCCACAAAACAATCCTGATATGTCTGCTGCTGGTTCCGTTCTGTGCGGCTCGCTCGAATGACCACGACTGGAACTATGAAGAGACGCGCAGCGATGCGCGCGATTTCGTCGCCGGAGGAATGTTACACGTGCACATGAGCGTGGGCGACTTGCATATCCGTCGCGGCGATTCCACTAAGATTCAGTTACGCTACACCATCAAGTCGCGGCGCGAACGGGCAATCAAGGATGCGACCGTTGACTTCGAAGTACGCGGCAACGATGCCAGAATTGAATTCCACGCGCCGACTGGCGGAAATACGAATTTCGATGTCGAGCTCGAAGTCCCTGCGAACACCAATCTCGATGTGCATGAAAAAGTCGGCGATCTGATCGTGGAAAATATTGAGGGCGATAAGGACCTGGAATTAAGCGTGGGCGACATTCGCATTGCCAATGGCAATGAGCACGCGGGATATCGGATGGTGCACGCGAGCGCTGGAATCGGCGATGTGAACGGCGATGGTTACGGCGAAACCAGCGGCTGGCTCGGCAAGACGCTGAAGTATCATGGCGAAGGTAAATACGAACTGCGCGCGCACGTCGGAGTTGGGGATATCACGCTGGAAGGAAAGTAGCGTTCCGTTCCGAGTGTGATTCGATTCGGATCTACGGGAGAATTTCTCAATCATTTCTTTCGCCCCTTTGGGGCTTGTTCCTCTTTGCTTTTTACCCACGGCTCGCGCCCCTTCGACAGGCTCAGGGCAAGCTGTGGGCTGCATTCTTACGCCGCTTCGCGGCTAATCCACTTACTTACCACTGTGGAAATCTCGCGCAAAAATACTTGGATTGAGGCGCTCGCTCTGCGCTCTTGCGTGAGTTTCGTTTCGGGAAAAATGACGGATTTGGCGGGTACCCCCCTCCCCCACCCCCTCCAAAAGGCTTGACTGGCGCGGGTCCTGCAAAAGTCGCTTGCAAAATCTTGATGGCAAAGGGGTTAGAGGTCAAAATCTTGACAACAAAGGACTTAGGGCCGTTGTCGTAGTATTTGCGCATACCGCCTCCGCCTTGACGATGTTCTGCTTATTTCGCGTGGAGGGCAAGGTTGGATGTCACACGACAAGGTGAGTTCCTGTGGATTTTCGAGGTCATGCGTCTCGCGTGGCATACTCGCCCTGTGAGCAAACGTCCACGCGATCCCGCACAGCTTGCCAAACAGATATTCGACATTGCCATCGGCGAAACTGAGGACACGGTGAGCGAAGCGAAGCGGCATCCCTCCAAACGTCGCGCTGGTGGCTTGAAGGGTGGCACAGCAAGAGCGAAGAAACTCTCCGCAGATGAGCGGCATCAAATTGCTTCTGACGCAGCAAAAGCTCGCTGGAAAAAATGAACCCGCCGATATTCTGACGGGTTCCGTGGTAGGATTCGTGCTCTTACTTTTTCTTTGGGTTGCTGATTGGAACACGTTCATGTTCCGTTGTTCGCGGGTGTGAGCGTGCATAGTCGGCGGGTACGAAGCGCCCCGTAATTGCGCTTCGGTCCACGGGTTTAGTTTGAATGGTTTTCTGACTCATAACTACGTTCCTAAGTGTGGGCATCTCCGCCCACTCGGTAGACTGAGTTGGAAACTTACCTCCCGACCAAGGTCGTCACACTTTGGTCGGGAGGGATTGCGACCTGCTTACCCAGATACCGGGTACAGGAGTCCCTTACAAAAAACCTTGACAGTGGGATACGGCGAGGTATGATGAGAATGTTCCTGTCGTCCCTATACAACCCGTAGTATCCGCCGACCGCTAGCCAGCACAGCTAGCGGTTTGGCATATCTGGATGATTCTCCCTCCGTTCGCCTTCGGTTGCAAGAACTTTCTTCTCTAGCCTTCTAGCCCGTTCCCTAATTATCGTTCTGAGATTGCTCGAAAGGCAGCAAAGGATCGCTGGAATCAGTAGTTGCCCGTTCTTTCTTTGGAGCATTTGTTATCTCTCTAAGTACTACGGTGGCATTCCACGGCGGTGGCTCAAACTGAGCCAAGGCCTTATTTAATGCGTCTTCAATGGGTTGCACTATCTTCGTGGCATCAGCATCAGTCAAACAATTAGCTGCCCATTCCGAGGCCATCGCTTGCCAGAGCGTATCGCTGCCGACCACAAGTTTATTAGCAGCGTACTTGATCCATTCGTGGTGATCGCCTAGCATCATTGCCTGCCTGCAAGCATCGTCAACATCCGTAAATAGCCGCTTTATCCGGTCCGGAAGGCGTAGCCAATTCTGTGAACGAAGCGCCTCGAACACCACGATCTCAGGTGCATCTTCTCCAGGTAAATTCATGCAACCGAGGCTGGTACCTTGATCTCCATCTAAGAACACAAACGTGGGTCGCACAAAGCGATTCTGGTATTTCATTATTCCTAGTGCCTGCCCTACCGACGCCGCTCCGAACTTAACAGCGCGACACCGTAAGACTGAATCCCTGTTAACGCTTTTCTCGGAGATGATTTCGAGTAGCATTCGTTCGGCGCGTTCGTCCTCAACATAAAGTTCGCATTCGTGATGCGGCAAGTCATCCATTTTTGTCATTGCGAATTCCGGCGTGACGCCATAAACAAGAGTCTTTCCCGCTGGCGTCTGTAGAATTTGAGCACGAGCCTCCGGGGGCAGCTCTTCAAGAATGTAGGGCGAGTGGGTCGTTAGGACGATCTGTAGTTCTTTCGCTAGTGCCAGACGCGCCAAGTCTCGCATCAGCCTTCTCTGAAATCTAGGGTGGAGGGAGCTTTCCACTTCGTCAATCAAAACAATACTGTTCTGTGGAATCTCTACCTGCATTAATTCAGCTAAAACCGTTTCTCCGTTCCCTTGGTGCCATCCGGAATATACGTTGCCTAGTTGACCCAGCACAGGAACGGAGCGGAATTCGTCCGCGTCCGTATATGCCATCTTCGCAACGTCGTATTCTCGCCCGGTGATCTGTGATAGTCGGCTCAGGCTGTTCTCGTCGAAGGTAACAAAAGACTTTTCCTTTAGTTGCGGGTTTGCCAATTTGTAATATCCGGGGCGTGCAGACATAGGCTGGATGCGGCTTAAATCAATCCACACAACCTGACGCTGGGGACGATCTTTGTATCCGCGCCAGCGATCCCCCGGCTTACGCAGCGTATTTTCGACTGGCGGGGTATTAGTCCCTTGCCGTACTTGGTATCTGATTTCGCCTCGAACCTGATCCCAGATCGTATCGGGGAAATAATCAGAAGCGAAAACTGCCTTTCGCGCTTGCCGTATGCGGCCCTGAATTTTTGGAGGTTTGGATTTGTAGACCGAAGCGATACATTGCAGAATGGTACTCTTGCCCACTCCGTTTTCTCCGACTATCGCCATGATGGGATAGCGCAATTCAAAGCGTTCGTTATTCCACCCGCGTACCTTATCGACCTGTATCCAATCCAGACGTTTTGGCCAGCCTGTTCCCGTGGCCCATTTAGCGGTCAACCGCTTCATTTCCTTGCTATCTACCACTGTGCGCCTCCAAAGGCCCCGAACTGTCGCGCAGAAGCAGCGCGTTTTCAATATCGAGGCGCGATTGAAAGCAAACGGTATCACAAATGATACGTAAATGATATAAATTAGTGACTCATGATTGATTTTGAGTCTTCAAACTAAAATAAATGCTTGACAACTAAATAGGTGCTGCTAACTATAATGACATGAACCGCTTGTCAATTACCGAACGCGCCGCCATTCTGAGGATGCTGGTAGAGGGAAACAGCCTTCGCTCTAGCAGTCGCCTTGCGGACGTTTCCCTTAACACCGTTACCAAGCTGCTTGTCGATCTAGGCGTGGCCTGTGAGCAGTTCCACGATGAGCGCGTTCGGAATGTGCGTGTGGGCCGACTACAGGCGGACGAAATCTGGTGCTTTGTCGGCGCGAAGGCAAAGAACGTCACGCCAGAAAAGAAGCAAGAGGGATGGGGAGATGTTTGGACTTGGACGGGACTGGATGCCGATACGAAACTGTGCGTCAGCTACCTAGTGGGCGGGAGAGATGGAGAATGGGCAAAGCAGTTCATGCAGGACTGCGCCAACCGCATTACTGGCCGCGTGCAGATCACGACGGACGGCCACAAAGCATACCTTGAAGCGGTTGAAGATGCGTTCGGAGCGGATATTGATTACGCCATGCTGCAAAAGATTTACGGCGCACCATCTGAGAACCATTCCCGTTATTCCCCCGCAACGTGCATTGGCTGCGATATGAAAGTCGTAAGCGGCGATCCCAACCCCAAGTATGTGAGCACCGGCTTTGTTGAGCGCCACAATTCGACAATGCGGATGGGCATGAGGCGCTTTACCAGACTGACAAATGGTTTCAGCAAGAAGATTCAGAATCACGCCGCAATGGTTGCAATCCATGCCGTGTACTACAATTTCGCCAGAATCCACAAGACGCTGCGGATCACGCCGAGCATGGCCGCTGGCCTGAGCGATCATGTGTGGACTCTTGAGGAAATCGTG
>WNFI01251352.1_pt1 | contig 19721 bp, 18 predicted proteins | sample 5400471 | NCBI WGS metagenome assembly WNFI01 (sample SAMN13153348, study PRJNA577476) | soil metagenome | isolation source: 100 cm saprolite on Douglas fir-dominated hillslope | place: USA:California | collected 2013-09-17
GTTCCTCGCGAGGAGATCAAGCTGCCTCCGCGCCAGAAGCGCAGCTACAACCGGCCGCCGAAGAGCTCCCAGCGAATGGTTCCGATGAAGTACGAGGTGGAATGAACGTGAAAGTCAGGGACCTCCCGCCCGGACCACTTCTATCAGTAGCTCCGGAGGCGACAATCGCCGACGTCGCGCGGCAGATGCGAACGGACGATTCGGATTCGGTCGCGGTGATGTCCGAGGGTCGCCTGGTCGGGATCATCACGGAGCGGGACCTGGTGCGGGCCATCGCTGATGGCGTCGATCCTCAGCAGGCGAGGGCGGACCTCGTGATGACGGCGGATCCGGCCACTGTCGATGCCGATGAAGATGTCGCGGTGGTGGCGGTCAAGATGATGAGGCTGGGCGTCAGGCACCTACCGGTGGTGAACAAGGCGGGCAAACCTGTAGGACTGGTTTCGGCTCGCAACCTGGTCGCGATATTGGATCGAAGCGCTGACTGACCTCCCCGCGGGGAGAGGCGAGGACTGCGGTCCTTGCCCCTCCCCCCTGCGTGAGAGGAAGAAACTAGTACGGGAAGTTCTTGATCGCTCCCAGCTGCTTCACAATCTTCTTGGCCAGCGTGAGGTCGACCAGCTGGTCGAAGGTGGGCACCGTCTGGATCTGACCCGAATCCTTGAGCGACTTGGCGGTGCCGTCGATGTTGGCCTTGGGGATGCCATCGTTCTGCGGCCAGGCCTTCAGCGCCACCAACTCGTCGTAGGTGTCGGCAACGACCTGCGGATTTTCTTTGGTGTACTTCACCATCACGTCGAGAATTTGCTGCCTCTTCGAGGTGTCGTAGAGCATGCGGTCGGCCTTGATCAGCGCCCGTACGAGGCACTCCATCTTGGTCGCGTTGTTCTTGAGCGAGTCATTGCTTGCCGCGAATACCGCGTACTGGTAGTCGGTCACCACGTTTGTCATGTTGACCAGCTTGTGGATACCGGGATTGCTCTTCGCGATTGTCTTGACCTGATCGATGTGGAGCACGCCCGTGTCGACAGTCCCTCCTATCAGCGCGGTCACACGGCCCGCGGTGGTCGTGGTCACAAACTTCACGTCGGAGGCGGCGATCCCGTACTTCTTGAGCACCAGGCGGCTCATGACGTCCGCGAAGCCACCCGGCTCCTGGATGCCGATGTTCTTGCCCTTCAGGTCCTGCGGACTCGTGATGTTGGCCCTGACCACGAACGAGACGTCCACGTTCGGGGCGTAGGTGTAGATGGCCTTGACTTCTGCGCCCTGTGACACGGCGGTGATGAACGGCTCCGCCGAGGTCCCCGCAAGGTCCACGGAACCGCCGGCCATGGCGCGGAAGGCGCCCACGCCGCCCTCGAACTTTGCGATCTCGACGGTCAGGCCCTCGTCCTTGAAGATGCCCATGTCCTGCGCGATGTAGGGCGGGATGTGCACCACGTTGGGCGGTGTCACCGGCATGGCCAGCTTGACGGTCTGATTGGTGCAGACTGCCGCCTTCTCAGGCGGGGTGGCCGGCGCCGGCGACGAGCCACACCCGATGGCGAACAACCCCACAACAAACAAGCTCGAGAACCTACGAACCATCACTCTCCTCCTGAATCAGCGATCCCGGCGCGCCCAGGGGACGAGCCGGCCCTCCAACCACTGCGCGATGGAGATCAAAGCGACTCCCATCGCCGCGACGACGATCACGGGCACGAACATGCGGTCGACCCGGAAAGTGTTCTGGTAGATGATGATCAGCGACCCCAATCCTGTCCCTACGCTGATCAGGAACTCCGCGAGCACCATTCCAACTAAGGCTCGAGGGATGGCAAGTCGGATGCCCGCGAATATGAACGGCAAGGCGGACGGGATGAGGACGTCGGTCCACAGCCGCCGCTCGCTGCTGTTGAATGCCCGCCCGACCTCCATCAGCGCGGGGTCGACGTACCGCACGCCCTGCTGGGTGTTCACGATTATCGGGAACACTGCGAAGAGCGCTATCACCGCGATCTTGGCGGTGTCGCCGATGCCCAGCCATAGGCTCATGAAAGGAACCAGGGCTACGGTGGGCGTCGAGTAGAGCGCCGTGATCCAGGGATTCGCCGCGTTGTAGGCGAACCAGGATCGGGCGCTGCCCAGGCCCACTGACAAGCCGATCAATAGAGCGATCGCGAAACCGAACGCCAGGGTCCGTCCGCTTTCTATGCTCGCCTGGACCAGCGTGCCGTCCTGCACCAGGTCGACAAAGGCCTTCGCGACATCGCTGGGCGGCCGCAGGAAGATCGGGTTGAGGTGCGGCGCATAGAGCTGCCAGGCGATCAGGACAACGATCACAGAGCCCGCGCGGACGAGCCACTCACGCCCGCTTCGGGGGATCAGTGAGAAGCGCCGCGGGCGGCCCACGGGGGCGATCGGCGCCGCGGTGCTTTCGCGGACATTCACGCTCACGCCACGCGATCCTCGCTGCGCAGCTGACGCCAGCACCGCTCGCGCAGCTCGACGAAGCCCGGATGCTCGATTACCTTCGCGACAGTGCGAGGCCGTGGGATGTCGACCCGCAGGATCTCGCCGATGCGCGCCGGCCGCGGCGACAGGACAACTACGCGATCGCCCAGGGCGATTGCTTCCTCGATCGAGTGCGTGATGAAGATCATGGTCGGGGCGCCGGTCCTCTCCCAGATGCTCAACAGCTCGTCCTGGAGCGTCTCGCGTGTCTGGGCGTCGAGAGCGCCGAACGGCTCGTCCATCAGCAGCACGCGCGGCTGCATCGCGAGCGCGCGCGCGAGCCCGACGCGCTGCTGCATGCCGCCGGACAGCTGGTAAGGGAACGACTTTTCGAACCCGTTCAGCCCGACCATCTCGATGTATTCCTCCACCCGCCCTGCATCACAGGCCGGCTGTCGATCAGAACCCGGCCGGCGTCGAGGGGCAGCAGGCCGTGCATCGCCCTCAGCAGCGTGGTCTTGCCGCACCCGGAGGGGCCGAGGATGCACAGCGTCTCGCCTTCGGCTACTTCGAGATCCAGGTTCTCGAAGACGACTACCCCGTTCGAGAAACGCTTCGACGCCCCCTCGACCCTGATCAGATCAGTCATTTGGCAGGCCCGACCCAGACCGTCTGGAGGTTGACGAACTCCTTGATCCCATAGCCGGAGAGCTCACGCCCGTAGCCGGATTTCTTCACACCGCCAAACGGAAGCCGGGCATCGGACCCAACCATTCCGTTGATGAAGACGAGGCCGGCCTCGACGCGTTCCGCCAGCCTGCGTCCGCGATCGATGTCCTTGGTCCAGATCGCCGATCCCAAGCCGAAGTCCGAATCGTTGGCCACCCGCAGCGCCTGCTCCTCGTCCTTGACGCGAATGACCGCCGCCACAGGTCCGAATGTCTCTTCGTTGTAGACCGGCATCCCCGCGCGCACGTCGGCCAGAACCGTCGGTTGAAAGTAATTGCCCGCGCCATCGATCCGCTTCCCGCCGATGAGCACCCGCGCGCCCATCGCGACGGACCGATCGACCTGGCGCTCGAGGTCGTCAAGAAGGTCAGCCCTGGCAAGAGGGCCGAACTGATGGGTTCGGTCCATCGGGTCTCCCACTTTGAGCGAGCCGACGGCAGCCGAAAAACGCGACTCGAATTCGTCGGCGACCGAGTCGACGACGACGAACCTCTTGGCGGCGATGCAGCTCTGGCCGTTGTTCTGATTGCGCGCACGGCATCCGACCGTGGCCGCCATGGCGACGTCGGCGTCCTCGAGGACGATGAACGGATCGGAGCCGCCCAGCTCCAGGACCGACTTTTTGATCGCCTTGCCCGCCGCCGCTGCCACTTTGGCGCCGGCGGCTTCCGACCCGGTGAGTGTGACGCCTGCGACGCGCCGGTCCGCGATGATCCGTTCCACCGGCCCCGGTCCGATGAGAAGGGTCTGAAAAACGCCATCCGGGAAGCCCGCCTCACGAAACACGTCCTCGACGGCGAGCGCGCATTGAGGCACGTTCGATGCGTGCTTCAGGAGCATCAAGTTGCCCGCCGCCAGCGCCGGAAGGCCGGCGCGCAGCGCCTGCCAGAATGGAAAGTTCCACGGCATCACGGCGAGCACTACGCCAAGCGGTTGAAATCGGACGTAGCTGTTGGTCGCACTGCTCTCGACGGGCTCGTCGGCGAGGAGGCGGGTAGCGTTGTCTGCAAGCCAGGCTGCCGTCCACGCGCACTTCTCGACCTCGGCCTCCGCCTCGATGATTGGCTTGCCCATCTCGGCGGTCATCATCGCGGCGAAACGGGATTTGTCCGCTCGCAAGACGCCCGCCACCGAACGAAGCAGCGCCGACCGCGCGTCCAGGCCGGCGTCGCGCCACGCGTGGCGCGTTTCGTAAGCCTTCTCTATTGCGGTTTCGATTCCCGCTTCGTCGAGCTCAGGGAACGTGGCGAGCTCGCGACCGGTTGCCGGATTGATCGACCTCAGCATCACCGGCGAACTCCTGCGACGGGAGCCTGCAGCACCTGCTCGAGGCTGGTCCCGAGGTCCTCGAGGACGACCATCGCGGCATTGCGGCCCGGAGCGCCGGTGATCGAGCCGCCGGGGTGCGTCGTGCCGCCGGTCTGGTACAGGCCGGGTATCGGCATGCGGTACTGGCCCCAGCCAGGCACCGGCCGCAACCCGCCGCTCTGAGCGAGGCCGCGATCGCCGCCGTGGAACGTCCCGTGGATCATGTGCGGGTTCGCGAGCTCGAAGTCGTCGGGCGAGATGACGTGCCGGGCGAGAATCTTGTCGTCGGTGAAGTTGGGCGCGTGCTTCCGCAGCTGGTTCAGCTGGTAGTCCGCGTGCCTCTCCTTCAGCGTGTCCCAATTCTTCTCGCCGGGCGGCAGCTGCCATGACTGCGGGCTCAGCACCTTGACCGTGTGGTGGTCGTGAGGAGCGCGCGATGGATCGGCCAGCGTCGGGGTCGCCACCAACAGCCACGTGACGCCGGCGACGAACCTACCGTCCTTGACATCGCGACCGATCCGAATGAAATCCTCGGGCCAGCCGGCCAGCCCCGCCGACACCGCACTCTGGGTGCCCTCGCGAGTCTTGAACTTCGGGGCCTCTGTGGACGCGAGATAGAAACCCATGTTGCTGATGCCGATGTCATACGTCTCCACTCCGAAGTGGAATTCTTCAGGCCACGCGGCGTGCGGCGCCATGTCGATGAGGTGCTTGATGTGGATCGTAGAGACGACGGCCTTTGTCGCAATGTAACGCTCGCCATCCTCGGTTTCGACACCCGCACGCCGGCCGTTCTCGAGGACCAGCCTTCTGACCTTGCTGTCGCAGATGACCGCTGCACCGTGATCCTCCAGGAAGGCGGTGAGCGCGTCGGTCAGCTTGCCGGAGCCGCCTCGCGGGATGCTCCAGCTCCGCTGCTGGCGCCCGTACACGAGGGAGTACGCGAGCGACCCGGAGCCAGGAGCGTCCACGGCCTGCACGGTCTGAAACGCCTGCCACAGCATGTAAGCCTGGATGTGACGGTCTTCGAACTCGTGTCGGATAACGTCCCAAGAGCTCATCGCCTCGATGCGGACCCATTTCGAACCGTGTCGAGTCTTCAGCAGCAGCTCTTGCAGTGAGGGCGCCATTCCCGGAGGTGTGTTCCGTGCAGCGGCGTACGCGCTTTTGACCTCGTCGTACTCGCCCAGCATCCGGCGATACGCGTCTGCGTCGTGCTTCGAGAACCGCGCGATCTCCTCGCACGTGCGGTCGAGGTCAAGCCAGTGAGTGATGTACTCGCCGTCGGGAAACCTCACATGGGCCACGGGGTCGGGCTCGAGATAAGTCAGGCCGTACTTGCTGTGCAGCCCGAGCTCGTCCTTGGCCAGAAGAGGGTTGACGCGGATCAGCGTGTGGCCGGTCGAGCACGTGTCGATCTTGTAGCCGGGCAGGAGCGGCTCTTCAGTGGACGCTCCCCCGCCCGGAATCGGCCGCGCGTCGAGGACCGTGACCGAGTAGCCCGCCTTCGCCAGGTACGCGGCGGTGATGAGGCTGTTGTGCCCGGCGCCGGCGACGACGATGTCGGCACGCTGGGTCATCCGAGCACCTTCGACGGCTCTTCGAGAGCCGACACGAGATCTTTCAGAAAGAGCGCCCCGCGGGCACCATCCACGACCCTGTGGTCGCAGCCGAGGGTGAGGATCATGGTCTGTCCGGCCTCGACCTTTCCGTGGCGCACGACCGGGCGTTCGGCAATACGTCCGACGGCGAGGATTGACGCCTGGCCCGCGTTGATGATCGCGGTGAAAGCGTCCACGCCATGCATGCCCAGGTTGCTGATGGTGAAGACGCCGCCTTCGAGGTCTTCCGGATGGAGCCGGTGTGAACGGGCGCGCTCAACGGCGCTCTCCCTCCAGGCGGATATTTCGGCCAGCGTCTTGCGGTCCGCGTCCGGCAAGACCGGCACAGTGAGGCCATCCTCGCCGGCGACGGCGACGCCGATCGAGATCCGGGAAGCCTTCACCAGGCGGCCATTGCGCCACGCCGAGCACAGATGCGGATGGCGCTTGAGGGTTACGGCCGACACCTTCACGAGGAGGTCGGTCATCGTGACTTTCTCGCGGCTGCCGGCGAGGCCGGCACGATAGGCGAGCAGCGGCTCGGCCGCCACCTCGCGCATCAGGTAGAAGTGCGGGGCCGCCCAAGCGGTGGCGGTGCGCTCGGCCATGATCCGCCACGTCCGCCCCGCTTCGAGCTCGCTCTCGCCAGAAGCTTCGGGCAGATCGGCCGACACGACAGCACCATCGGGGCCGGTGCCTGAGACGGCGCCGAGGTCCACGCCTGCCTCGGCCGCCAGGCGGCGAGCCTTTGGCGAGGCGGGCTGGAGGCGTGCTTCGGTCGAAATGGCCAATTCCACCTCAACAGCAGGAGGGGCGGTGTCTTCTGATTCGTCGTGGCCCAGGATCAGAGCGATTGCCGTTCCGACCGGAACTTCTGCTCCTGCCTCCGCGGAAATCGCGGCAAGGGTGCCGGAGGCCGGCGACTCCACCTCGACCACGGCTTTATCGGTCTCCACCTCGAGCAGCGGTTCGCCCTTGACGACTCGGTCGCCGGCGCGCTTCTTCCACTGCACGACGGTGCCTGTCTCCTGCGCCATTCCGAGCGCCGGCATGATGACGTCCGTCGGCATCTATTCGGTCAAAGTGCTTGTGAGCCTTCGGCTCGAGCGCCGGCCAGCACGCGGTCCTTCGGAGTCGGCCGTCGGGTGTTCTTGTGCGACTCATGGTCGCGAGTAGTCGGCAGCGGACCTTTGACGCTGTAGTACCGCTGGCCCGCGACCAGCAGCTCCTCGGCAGGAAAGCGGGTGATGACCTCGCAGCCGTCTTTGGTCACGATCAGCTGCTCCTCGATGCGCGCCGCCGACCAGCCGTCCGTAGACGGCCAGAAGGTCTCGAGCGCGAAGCACATGTTTTCCTCGATCACCTCCGGGTACTCGAGCGAGACGAGCCTGCTGAAGATCGGCTTCTCCCAGTGCGACAACCCACACCCATGCCCGAACTGCAGCGCGAACGCGGCCTCTTCGTCAGGGAATCCAAAGTCTGTCGCCGCCGGCCAGATCGACGCCACGTCCGCGGTCGTGACGCCGGGCTTGATCATGTCGATGGCCTCGTCGAGCATCTCGCGGCTGCGCTTGTACGCGTCGACCAGCGCCTGCGATGCGCTGCCGATGGCGAACGTGCGGTAGTAGCAAGTCCGGTACCCGTTGTAGCTGTGGATGATGTCGAAGTACGCGGGATCGCCCGGCCGCATCGCGCGGTCCGTGTAGACATGCGGGTGGGGGTTGGCGCGCTCGCCGGAGATGGCATTCACGCCTTCGACGAACTCCGACCCGAGGTCGTACAGCACCTTCGCGACCAGGCCGACGCACTCGTTCTCACGCATGCCCGGCTTCATCGCCCGATACAGCTCGTCGTAAGCGGCGTCCACCATCATGCAGGCGGTGCTCAGGAGCGTGATCTCGTCCTGGGTCTTCACCTTGCGCACGTTCTGCATCAGCTGCTGGCCGTCGACGACGTTGATGCCCTCCCTCTGCAGCGCAAAGAGGACGGGCGGCTCGACCAGGTCAACGCCGAGCGGCTCCTTCAGAAGACCACGCGACTCGAGCTCGACCTTGATCTTCCGCGCGACGTCCTCGGCTCGGCCCATCTCCGGAGAGAAGCTGCCTCGCATGGTGGAGATGCCCGCGCGCGAACGGTCCTTGCCGAGCCAGGGGTTGAAGAGCTTGTGGTGCCGCGCGGCGGACCCGAAGTCCCACATGATCGGCTCGTCGGCGCGCGGCAGGAGTGCGAATCGCGCAGCCTTATCCGTCGCCCACGTGCCGATATGCGTCGCGGTGACGTAGCGAATGTTGTACATGTCGAACAGAAGCAGCCCGCCAAGCTCGGAGGCGTCCAGGGCGGACCGGGCGCGCCCAAGGCGCTCGCGGCGCAGCCGGTCGAAATCGGTTCGCTGCTCCCAGTCGACAGCATTGAGTCCGTAAGTCTTCGTGAGCCGGCTCATTTGCGGCACAACCTCCTTGCTTCCGCGACGACGGCTGCCGCGGTCGGGACCGTCAGGTCCTCCAGCACCGGCGAGAACGGAACCGGCACGTCCATCGCGCCCATCCGCTTGACCGGAGCATCGAGGTAATAGAAGGCGCCGTCCGAGATCACGGCGGCCATCTCGGCAGTGACGCCATAACGCTGGTAGCCTTCGTCGACCACGATCGCCCGCGACGTCTTCTTCGCCGAGCGGATGAGCGCCTCGACGTCAAGCGGCACCGTGGTCCGCGGGTCCACGACCTCGGCGCTGATCCCGTCCGCCGCGAGCAGCTCGGCTGCTTCGAGCGCGACGAGCACCATGCTGCTGGTCGCGACGATCGTGATGTCCTCGCCTTCGCGCTTCACGTCGGCCTTGCCGAGCTCCAGAACGTAATCGCCCTCGGGGACGTCGCCCTTCAACGAGTATCCCATCTTGTCCTCGAAGAACACGACAGGGCTGTCGTCGCGGATCGCTGCCTTGAGCAAGCCTTTCGCATCCGCGGGAGTGCTGGGCAGCACCACCTTGAGACCCGGGATGTGACTCGGCCACGCGTGCAGGCTCTGGCTGTGCTGCGCCGCCGAGCGGCGCGTGGCGCCGAGCGTGGTGCGGATCACGAGCGGCGCCTTGAGTGTGCCGCCGGACATATAGTGGACCTTGGCCGCTTGGTTGGCGATCTGGTCCATAACCAGGCCTAGGAAGTCGCCGAACATGATGTCGACGACAGGGCGCATACCGGTCATGGCCGCGCCGACGCCCATGCCGGTGAAGCCTGCTTCCGAGATGGGCGTATCCATCACGCGCTCGGTCCCGAATTCCTCGACCAGCCCCGAAAGGACCTTGAACGGAGTCCCGGCCTCCGCGACGTCCTCGCCCATGATGAAGACGGTCGGGTCGCGGCGCATCTCCTCGGCGAGCGCCTCGCGCACGGCCTGACCGAATGTCAGCTTGCGCGAGGTCTGGGTTTCGGCTGCGCTAAGCGTAGACATTCTCGGTGACCTCGCTCAGCTCCGGATACGGGGCGTTGAGGGCGAACTCGACGGCGGCCCGCACTTGCGCCTGGACTTCTTCGTCGATCTGGTCGAGCCGGCTCGCGGGCGCGTAGCGGCTCGAGGTGACCCATTCGGCGGCGAGCTTCAAGGGATCGCGCGTTTCGCGCCAGCCCTCCTCCTCTTCCTTGCTGCGGTAGTAGCGCCGGTCGACGTCGCCGACGTGGTGGCCGTGGAACCGGTAGGTGTGGCAGTTGAGGAAGGTCGGGCCCTCGCGCGCACGCGCACGCGCGACCGCCCTGGTTGCGGCGAGGTACACCTCCCACACGTTCTGACCGTCAACGTCTTCGACCGGAATGTCGAACGCCGTGGCGCGCGAGCCGATCCCACCCGCAATGGCTTCGCTGAAGTGCGTGTACTCGTTATACAGGTTGTCCTCGCAGACATAGATCACCGGCAGCCGCCAGAGCGAGGCCATGTTCATGGTCTCGTAAAGGACGCCCTGGCCCAGTGCTCCGTCGCCGAAAAAGCACACAGCCACCTGCCCGGTTCCGCGCTTCTTGGCCGACAGGCCGGCGCCTGTCGCGATGCCCGCCGAGCCGGCAACTATCGCGTTCGCGCCGAGGTTGCCGCGCTTGGTGTCGGCGATATGCATGGAGCCGCCCTTGCCGTGGCAGTAACCGGCCTCTTTACCGAGGAGCTCCGCGAACATGGGATTGAGCTCGGCGCCCTTGGCCAGGCAGTGACCGTGACCACGATGCGTGCTGGTGATGTAGTCGTCATCGTTGAGCGCGGCGCACACGCCGACCGCGACCGCTTCCTCGCCGATGTAGAGGTGCGCCAGCCCGGGCATCTTGCCGCCGCGGTAGAGCTCGTTGACCTGCTCCTCGAAGTGCCTGATCCGCAGCATGCGCCGGTAGAGCTCGACGGCGAGCTCGCCTTCCGCGCTCAACTCCGCGGCCCTCCGGCCATCGCCTCGAGCGCGTTGAAGAGGACTGCGAAGTCCTTCTTCTCCAGCCCCAGCGCGCGCGCCGAGGTGAGCAGCTCATTGGTGAGCGCTGTGGTGGGCAGCGGCACGTTGGAGCTCCTTCCGAGCTCGAGTGCCAAAAGCATGTCCTTCTGCATCATGTTGACGTCGAACCACGCCTCGTCGGGCATGTCCAGCACGAATGGGCAGCGGTACTTGACCATCGGCGAGGCGATGACGCTGTTGAGCATCACTTCGACAGCGGTCGCGCGAGGGATTCCGCCGCGCTCCGCCAGCAGCACCCCCTCAGAGAAGGCAACCATCTGGATCGCAAGCTGGAGGTTGATCGCGATCTTCATCAGCACCGCTTGTCCGTTGGCGCCGACGTAGTTGACGGTAGGACCGATGTCTTTCAGCACCGGCAACACTCGCTCGAAGTCCTCTTTTGTGCCGCCGGCCATCAGCGAGAGCTTGCCTTCCTCGAGGGTGCTGACGCTGCCCGACACCGGCACGTCGAGCATCGCGGCACCCGCCTCTCGAACCCGCTTCGAAAGTTCGCGCGAAAACTCTGGGCTCGCGGTCGACATGTCTATGTAGACCTTGCCGGGCCCAAGGCCGGCGAGGATTCCGTCTTTACCGTCCACGACCGCTTTCAGCGCAGCCGTGTTGGTGACCATCGTAAAGACGATGTCGGAGCCTTCCGCGACCTCACGCGGTGTCGAGCAGAGCTGCAAGCCCTCGTCGACGAGCCACTTGGCGCGGTCCGGGGTGCGGTTGTAGCCGCACACCCGGTGACCCGCCTTGAGCAGCCGTAAGGCCACTCGCCCTCCCATCGTGCCGAGTCCTACATAGCCGAGATTCGCCACCTACCCTCCAACAAGTTCCCTAGATCCCCATTGTTGAGCAAACGTTTGCGCACGCGATCGTAACAGCGGTCCGGGCGTTGTGTCAAAGGCGCTTCGGGTCGGTCGAGCCGCGGACGATGAGCTCCTGCGGCAAGATGATGCGTTTCGGCTCGAGCCGCCCGTCGACCATCTGCTCCAGCAGCATCCGAGCCGCCGCACGTCCGAACTCCTGCGCCGGGACGTGAATGGTCGTCAGCCCGGGCCGCAGGCGCGCCGCGAGCGGGATGTCGTTGTAGCCGGTGATGGCCAGGTCCACGGGAATGCGAAGGCCCAACCGCTCCGCGGCGTCATAGGCGCCGACCGCGGCAGTATCGTTCACGGCCACCACCGCAGTCGGCCGCTTGCGCTGCTCGAGAAGGCGGTGGGTGGCGGTCACGCCCGCGCCGACAAAGCCTGTCTCGACGATTAGCGCGGGATCTGGCTTGATGCCCGCCGCCTTCAAGGCCTCCTCGTATCCGCGCCGCCGGTTGAGCGCGGTGCTTATGCGCTGCGGGCCGGCGAGATGCGCGATCCGGCGGTGGCCGAGCGCCAGCAGGTGCTCTGTCGCGAGCCGGGCGCCGTGCTTGTCATCGGTGCCGACGAAGTAGTCCTTCTGATCGCTGTAGCGATTCACGAGCACATGCGGGATCTCGTGCTCGCGGAGCCAGCGAACCGAGGAGTCCCGCAGCGAGGCGCTCGCCACGACCATGCCGTCGATCATTCGCGACTGCAGCGCGAACAGGATCTCGCGCTCGCGCTCCTCATGCCCGTCGGTGCTGGAGAGGATCACCGTGTAGCCTTCCTCGAGCGCCGCGTCCTCCACGCCCCTGAAGATCGCGGCGAAAAGCGGGTTCAACACGTCGGGCACGAGGACGCCTAGCACGAAGCTCTGGCGCAGCTTCAACCCCCGCGCCATCCCGTCCGGGCGGTATCCGGTCTTCTTCACCAGGCTCTTGACCCTGGCCCTGGTTTCGGGAGAGACCCTCAGCCCTGGATCGTCGTTGACGATTCGCGAGACGGTCGAAGGATGCACACCCGACTTGGCGGCGAGCTCTTTCAAGGTGATCGGCATCGAGGCTGAAGGTAGTTTGACACCGTGAGCCGAGGCCGCCTAGAGTGAACCGCGCAAACGATTGTCCAAGCTCATAGGCAGCCGGCAGAGGCGGCGTGAAGACCCGCCGCTATTGACCGGCCAGGCGCTGTTTGCCGGTGACCATGCTCCAACCGGCCTCGTTCATCTCGCCGTCGTGCGTTCGCCGGTTGCGCACGGCCGGCTGAGGTCGATCGGCCTCGAAGCCATTCGCGGGCACGCGGGACTGCTGGCCGCCTGGGCGGCATCCGACTTGCCGGACCTCGGCACGCTTCCTGGCTTCCCTGTCGGGGGCGCGCTGCTGCGCGAGCGTCCGGTGCTGCCGGACGCAGTGGTGCGCTACGCGGGCGAGGCCGTCGCGGTGGTGGTTGCAGACACACCGGCGCGCGCAGCCGACGCAGCCGCAGCGGTGGAGGTCGACATGGAACCGTTAGCTGCCACATCGGATCCGATGCGCGGCGAGGTGGCGACGACCCTCGAACGAGGCTTTGGCGACATTGACGCGGCGTTCGCGGATTCGCCCGTGACCATCTCCGCCCGGCTGAAGTTGGCACGCGTCACGGGCGGATACATGGAGCCGCGCGCAACAACCGCGGCGTTCGACGGCGATGTTCTTACCGTCTACACGACCACCCAGAATGTCTTCGGCGTTCGTGACGCGATCGCCAAGTGCCTTGGGCTTCCTTCAGACAACGTGCGGGTGCTCGCCCCTCACGTCGGCGGCGCGTTCGGTGCCAAGGGATTTGCCGTCGCAGAAGAGGTTCTCACCGCCGCGGCTGCGCTCCGGCTCCGGCGCCCGGTGCGTTGGGTCGCTTCCCGCAGCGAGGACATGCTCGGGGGAACCCAATCACACGGCACGGTCCTCGAGCTCGAGCTGGCGGCGGACCGCGACGGCAGGTTGCGCGGCCTGCGCGGCCGGATCTGCCATCCCATCGGCGCGTACGCCGCGGCCGGCCCTGGGCAAGCAGACAACATCGTGAGCCATCTCTTGTCCGCGTACCGGCTACCTGCGCTGCGGGTCACCGTCGACGTCGTTTACACCAACACCGCGCCGACCGGTTTCGTCCGCGGCGGCGGCCGCGAGGTCGGGAACTTCGCGATCGAGCGGCTCCTCGACCGGCTGGCACATGAGCTTCGCCTCGACCCGGTTGAAGTGCGCCGCCGCAATCTGGTTCCACCCTCCGCCATGCCGTTCGAGACCGGCTACCGCACGCCTCGAATCACCGCGATCTTCGACGGCGGCGACTACCCCGCGATGCTGGAGCAGGCGTGGGCCGCAGTGGGCGGCGACGCGTTTCGGGCCGCGCGACCGGAGGGTCAGGGATTGGGGGTCGCGTGCTTCACGGAATCGACCGGAATCGGCGAGCCGGAGCATGCGCGAGTCGCCATGGACGTGAATGGAAACGTCACCCTCTTCATCGGCACGACGCCGCAGGGGCAAGGGCACGAGACGGCGGCCGCCCTGGTGGCGGGCGAGCACCTCGGCTGGCCCGCCGAGACGATCTCCGTCGTGGCCGGCGACTCGGCCGCGGTCCCGACCGGCCGCAACACCTCTGCGAGCAGGAGCGCGGTGGAGATGGGAAGCGCGGTCGGTATCGCTGCCGGTTCCGCACGCCGAAAGCTGCTGGCCCTCGCCGCCGAACGCCTGGAAGTCGCAGCCGAGGATCTCGAGCTGGGCTTTGATGGGGCCAGCGTTCGAGGCGTTCCGGACCGCAAGGTGCCGCTGCACGAGTTGATCCCGGACGGCCTCGAGGTGGCGGAGGTCTACGACCCTGAGCGCCGACGCGCCTATGCCGCCGGCTGCGCGGCGATCGTGGCCGAGGTCGACGTCGAGACCGGTGCGGTGCAGGTGCGCCGGCACGTGTTCGTTCACGACGTCGGCCGGCAGATCAATCCATTGGTGGTGGAGGGACAGGTGCATGGCGGCGCGGCGCATGGCCTCGGGTATGCATTGTTCGAGGAGTTCGCTTACAACGAGGACGGGACGCCGCGGACGTCCGGGTTTCTCGACTACTCGATCGTCTCGACCGGCGAGGTCCTCAAACCCGACACCAGCGACATCGACACGCCCAGCCCATCCAACCCGGGTGGCTTTCGCGGCGCGGGCGAGGGCGCGACGATACCGGTTGCGGCGGCGGTTGCGGCGGCAGTTGAAGACGCGCTCCGAAGCCGGGGCCTGGACGTCTTCATCACAGATCTGCCAATCTCACCGGACCGGCTCCACGCCCTGATCACCGTGGACGAAAGGGTTGCCGTCGCCCTCAAGCACTGGGGCCCGAGGTTCATCGCCCAGGGCGTCGACCCGAACGATCTAAACCGCACGCTCGCCCGGATTACGCGCTGGGACGACTGGTGCCGGCAATGGGGCGTGACGGCCGCCGAGTATGAGCGCGCGGCCGAGGCTGCGGAGGCCGCCGGGCACAAAGTCACCGCGGGCCAGTCGTGGCTGCGAGCCGGCCTCTGCTGGCACTTCGGCAAGTTTGTCTTCGTCCAGGACGTCGCTCAGCTGAAGGCCGCCTCAGATCGGACGGCGGCATGCTACGCGCGCGGCGCCTGGGTGCTGGAGCCGCCGGCGGAACTGGTTGCGATTCCGTACGACGGGATCACGATGCGTGGCCTTTTCCGCAAGCCGGCCGGCGTCGCTCGGCCGCCGGTTCTGCTGATGCTCCCGGGACTGGACTCCGTCAAGGAGGAGCTCCAGGCGACGGCCGACCACTTCCTGCGGCGCGGCATTGCCACGCTTGCGATCGATGGGCCCGGCCAGGGCGAGATGGAGTTCGAGCGCAACATCGAGCCTGCGTACGAGAAGCCGGCCGGCGCCGCGATCGACTGGCTGGAGAAGCGAGACGACGTCGACGCTTCGCGCCTGGGCGTCTTCGGTGTGAGCCTCGGCGGCTACTACGCGGTTCGCGTCGCCGCGATGGAGCCTCGCGTGCGAGCGACCGTCGAGCTGGCCGGGACCTACTCGCTCGCCTCCTTCTGGGAGAAGCGCTCGGTGGTCAGCCGTGACGCGTTCATCAAACGTTCGGGAGCCCGAGACGAGGCGGAGGCGCGGGAGCTGGCGAAGCGCATCGACATGGCAGGGCTCGGGCCGAAAATCTCACGTCCGCTCCTCATCATGCACGGCAAGCGCGACCCGATCGCGTCATTCGAGGGCGCGGAGCGTTTGGCCGCTGAGACATCGACCGCAACGCTCGTCGCCTACGAGGACGGGACCCACGCGATGACGAACCGGGCCTTCGAGTCGCGCGTATTGATGAGCGACTGGATGGCGGACAAGCTGGCGCGCTAGCCGCAGAACAGGATTTCGCGAGGCACGGAGTGGAAGCTTTCCACGCCGTCTGCGGTGACTCGCAGCATCTCTCCGACCTGGACGCCCATCCGAAGGTCGGGCGTGACCACGTTCGGCTGGACGACGATCACCATGCCCTCTTCGAACGTGAAGCGATGGCCCTCACCGCGTGTCGTGCGCCCGGTACGTAGAAAGGGAGCGTAGACGCCGCCAACAGCGCAGTGGACGAGGTCGTCGCAGATGGTGAAGCCGGCGTCGTGAATCTTCTCGGCGACCTCGAGGATCGTCTTGCTCGAGACCCCGGGCCGGACCGTTTTACAGATCTCGTCGTAGACCCCCAACGCCAGCTCGTGAAGCCTTGTGTACTCGAGTGTGGGCTCGGCGCCGACGGTGAGCGTGCGTAGGACCTGGCCGTAGTAGCCGCCGCGCCCGGCGCTGAGCTCGGTGAGGATGACGTCGCCGGCCATCAGCTTGCGGCTCGTCGGGAACTGGCGCGGAACGCACAGGTCGGGAGCGGCCATCGACGTCGCGCCGAGGAAATGGATGTGCGTCGTCCCGCCTTGAGGAAGATACGACGCCTCGACGATGGCAACGAGGTCGTGCTCCGATAGGCCGGGGCGGGCTTTGCGGCGCAGCGCCAGAAGCGCGGCGTCTGACAGTGCAGCGCCGGCGCGGATCATCTCCGTCTCCTCCGCGCTCTTGATCACGCGCAGCCGCGTCAGCTGCTTCGCGAGATCCACGGGCGCCATGCCAAGCGCGTCCGACAATGCTGCGTGGCCCTGGAAAGTCAGCGCACCGGCGATGCCAACCGAACCGATGGGCACCTTCTCGCGCAGGATGGCCAAAGCCGCGCCGATCGCGTCCTCGCCGCGAGGGCGAACGTCCTCGAACACCGCCAGCCGGCGAGCGTCCGGCACGTGGTTGTCGTAATGAACGAGTAGCGAGGGGTCGCCCTCGAGCGGAAAGACGAGTACGGCCTCACCGCTGACTGGATAACCCGAGAGGTACTGGACCTCGTGTGCCGCTCCGCGGCTGCCGAAAACGAGGAGCACATCCACGTTCGCGGCACGCATGATCTGTCGCACCGCATTCCATCGGCGTTGAAACTCACCGGCAGAAAAAGCGCTCAGACTTCCAGCCTGGCTCCGTTCAGCGTGGCCTCGAGAGAGACTGGTATTGGGTGCCGCAGGCTCTGCGCCGCATGGCAGGCGCGCTCAGCATGAGCGGCCAGCTGCTTCACCTGCTCGGCGCCCGCCGGGCTGACGATGTCCAGCTTGATCGTCACTTGATCGAAATAAGGCGGCGCGTCATCGACGTCGTACTTCTCGGTGTTGCGAAAAGTTGCCCGAACGTCCGCGGTCGCGTCGTCGATCTGGACTTCGTAGAGAGGCGCGAACCGCGCCACCTGGGTGAGCAGTCAAAACGCTGTACCCATCATCAGGAACTGGAGCGGAGACGCACCCTTCTCGGTGCCACCCCGAGCGAGCGGCTCATCCGCCTCGACCGTGAATTTGCCCATCCGCCCCTCGAGGTGCACGTCCTCGATGATCTTTGCCACTGCCCGCGTCGTGACAGTGCGCTGCTCAGGCGCTTTAGCGCTCATCTCAGCACGCAAGCGCTGGATCTCGTGCATTTGCTTGTCGAGGTCCACACGGCCGCGGCCAGTCATTGGCCTGCAATCCTAATGAGGACGGCGCTTGGAAATGATTTCGTCCCCCACGGCTCCAACACTCGTCAGCGCATCCTGATGACGACGCGCTTGCCTCCCCGGCGAAGGCGATCCGCCGGCAGCAGGGCGTGAACGCCAACGATCTTGTTGACGACCTGGGTGACGCGAAGGTCGACACTCACGCTCGCGAGCGCGGTAGCCTTCGCACGCTCCAGCTGCAAGTCCGATTGCAAGCGATCGATCATCGCTTCCAGGGCGATCAGCATCGCCTCATCAAGGCCCGGCGCGAACCCGAAGGTGATGAAGCCGGCCTGTGTGTGAGCCTCTGGTGTGTTGAGCCCGGCCTCCGGGATGAGGCTGAAACGAAGCTCGACTTCGTCCATGGCGCACTCGATGGCTGTCCCACTGACCTCGCCGTCACCCTGAGCAGCGTGGCCGTCGCCGAAACTCAGCAGGCCACCCTCGACCGCGACCGGGAGGATGAGTGTGCTGCCGGCGACGAGTTCCCGACAGTCGATGTTGCCACCGGTCGGCCGGGGCGGAATTGTCGAATGAATGCCAGATTCGCCTGGTGGCATGCCGATCACCCCCAGAAACGGACGCGCCTCGACCTCAAAGGTGAGCGCCCGGGCGACCTTGGTCTCCGGGTCGATCTCCCACTCGACGCGGTGTCGGCCGGCACCGGTCAGCGCCAGACGGTCATTGACCGGGGTCGAGATGTCGCCCGCGTTTGTGTGGCCCGAGCGTGCGGGTCGCAACTTCAAGATTTCGACCACAAGCGCATCGCCGGGTCGAGCCCCGCGGACGAATACGGGCCCGGTCAAGGCGTGCCCAGCGTCGAGTGTTGCGTCGCGGTCGAAGCCGGCATCGTCCCAGGAACCGCGCAGCGTGCGGGCGCGGATGGTATCGCCAGGGTCGACCTCGAGCGCGGGTGGCAGAGCAGAAGAGAAGTGTCCGTGGAGAGTGGAACGTGCCGGCAACAGCTCGTGCGTCGACATCAGCTCGCTAGTGTGAGGCTCAGCCTGAGGCGGGGTTGCGGCATGGACTTCAACCGTCTGAGCGAAGACATCAGGGCGGGGATCGCCTTCCGGGAGACAGCCTGCTTTCTAGGCTGATTCCGGTTACCGCGGTCGAGGGTAGGGGCCGGGTGTGTAGTTCTCGAAGGCCGGCGGTGAGATGAGAAAGCCGCCGACCCGGTTGTAGGACTCGCCCAGCGCTTGCCCGACCGCGTTCAAAGTCCCTGGGGCCAGCGCCGGGCCTCCCCAGTTGCCCACATCGAGCCGCGCGAGCATCGCTTCGATGGCGGTGATCGCCTCCGCGTCCGAAAAAGCGCAGTGCCCGGCGCGATGGACAATCAGCTGACGCAGAAGGTCCTGCTTGCCAGCGGCTCGCACCACGTCGCCGTACGCAGTTTCCTCCTGGGGCACCACGAGGCCATCACCAACCGTATGCATCGTGAGCACAGGCACGCTCAGGTTGCCGTCGAAGCTGATGAATCGATCGAGATATGCCACCGCCTTCGGGTCCGCGGCGATGCGTGTTCCGGCGTTCAGCGCGCGAAGATCAGCGGCGAGGTCGAGACCCGCGGCGCCGTACAGCGCGGTGACCTCGGCGTTGCTAGATGAGATCGCCAGCTGGTTCGCGTAATCCACGCCCGTGTTCCACGAAGGGTTGCCGCCCGCCCGCTGCTCCAGCTCCGCGCGGTACTCGAACTGGAACGGAAGATCGACTCTAGAAAGCCAGCTCGCCTGCGCCGCCTCCTGCGCCGCGTAGTCGGTCGCCTCGGGCCGCGGCTTGGTCGGGTCGAACCAGCCGGGGATGTCGCCGAGGGCAGCGACCAGCGCAATGCGCGCCTGACCTGCCGGCGTGGCGGCTGCCGAACTGAAGAGCTGCAGCGCAGCGGTCAGATTGGCCTGTGGGTTGGTGATGCGAACGAGAGCCGGAGGCGATTGGGGTGCCAGGAGCGCGTTGAATGCGTACGCGCCGTCCAGCGCGGTGTTCCAGGTGGCCACGCCGCCGGCGAGCACGCCGCAGATCGGGATCGCGCCGGCGAAGCGATCCGGGTAGAGCTGGACCAGCCCCGCGGTGATGATCCCGCCGAGCGACCCGCCCCAGGCGACCACGCGCTTTGGTTTGGAAAAACGCTGGTGGAAGAAATCGAGGAGCGCGATCTGGTCTTTGAACGCGTCTTCGATCGCCCAACCGGTCGAGCTGTATGACGAGCCGGCGAGCGCGTACCCGTGGTCCAGCAGCCAGGACGAGATGAGCGACGAGGGTGAGTCGGTGGCCGGGTTCGGC
>WNFI01702343.1_pt1 | contig 19721 bp, 17 predicted proteins | sample 5400471 | NCBI WGS metagenome assembly WNFI01 (sample SAMN13153348, study PRJNA577476) | soil metagenome | isolation source: 100 cm saprolite on Douglas fir-dominated hillslope | place: USA:California | collected 2013-09-17
GACACGAGAAATACGGCTGGATATAATTACCGTCTCGGCGATTGGTGTTATTGTATTCTGTCTTCAGGGGTGGGCGTTGCTGAGAACGGGTTCGGAAAACTACTTTGGACGAGCGCGATTCGATCAAGTGAACTACGTACAGACAGCGGAATTTCTCGTCGAAAAACCTTTTCACACCGAACTAGCGGACATTGGACTTCACCCTTGGTTGCTAAAAGGAGTTATCGGTACAGCAGCGGCGGCGGAACTGAATTGTCAGTGGGAATTGCTGAATAACGATTATAATTTGGATAAGGTTAATAATTCTTTTGTTCGCGAGGCGCGCGACTCCCTTCGAGCTTATCCTGATATTACGTACTTGATTGAAGGCGACGATTCGCTGGCGACCGCTTGGTTGTGTTACTACGGGCGCTCTTCCGATGTATATCTCTATAATAATAAAGTGGGTGACGTAAAAACTCCGATGGATAGTTTTGAATTTCGAAGAGCGCCCGCTGGACTGAGAAATTATCGTCGTCTCAACACACATGGAGTATTTGACGAGGAACCATATGAACCCGCACCACGGTTGGACATCGCGGGCGAGAGTTGGAAAACGACCGACGCAGGGGCGAATTTCTATGGGAGCGACAGTTCGCTCGCGATCCGAATTCATCGCTATGGGGAAAATCCTTCAAAACTGAAATCTGTCTTTGAAGCCTTTATCTCAACTCAGACGCAGGATATGATTTCCGTGCTTCTGGTCGATAAGCACACGGGGGGCTCAATGGCCGTCGATATCAGAGGCCAGGGATCGTTGCAGTTTGAGATGAATCTTGAGGGCGGAGTCAACGACTACCAATTGACCACATCGTTAAAAAAACCTGCGTCGCCGTGCCTTTTGCCCTTCAAAGGGTAGACCTCCTCTCTCCACATCTTCAGAACTAAACTCTACCTCTGACCAGACCTTTGAATTCTCCTAACCTTTCCGCAAGTTTGCGCGAACATTTCGATTGGGTTGCCGATAACGACGACAGCGTCCGACGTGCACAATCGGGATTTCACCAACAACAGTTGATGTTTCATCGGCACCAAATCCCTTCGGATGAAAGTGTCCTGGAGTGGGGTTGCGCGAAAGGAGATTTGCTGGCGGGTATTACGCAGGCAGTGTGCAATTGGATGAAGTGAACGAGAAATTCGATCACATCGTTTTGAATTATCTGACTGGTTACCTGACGGATATTCAGACTGCGTTCAAAAACCTGCATGCTGCTGCGCATGCCAGGACTCGGCTTCATCTCACGTCGCTCAATACACTCTGGGATTTTCCGTTGAAATTGGGGGTAAGCTTGGGGGCTGTTACGCCGCAGCCTCAGAGCAACTGGCTTTCCCTCGGAGATTTGGTGAACCTTTTGGAACTGACTGGCTGGGAGGTCGTGACCCTGGAAACGGCACAGTTATTTCCCTTCGAATGGCCGGTAGTCTCGCCGTTCTTGAATGACATCATGGTCCGATTGCCGATCATTCGGCATTTGGGAGCGACCATTTCAATCACCGCGCGGCCACGGAGAATCGTGGAGCTCGTCGACGATGTGGGTTGTTCAGTCGTCGTTCCGGCACGTAACGAAGCAGGGAATATCCGCGCTGCGCTGGAGCGTATACCCGTTCTCGGAAAGCGAACGGAAATCATCTTCGTCGAAGGGAATAGTAAAGACGATACCTGGGAGACAATTCAGCGTGAGACTGCGATGTATCAGGGACCGCATCTGGTGAAGATACTCAAGCAACCCGGTCGGGGAAAATGGGACGCTGTGCACGCCGGTCTGGCGGTGGCACGAGGGCAGGTTCTGGTCATTCAGGATGCCGACCTGACGGCTCCGCCGGAAGATTTGCCCAAATTTTTCGAAGCGATTACGTCGGGCGCAGCGGAGTTCGCCAATGGCAGCCGCTTGGTCTATCCGATGGAAAAACAGGCGATGCGATTTTTAAATTACCTTGGAAACAAATTTTTTGCCGCGTCGCTATCGTTTGTCCTCGGCCAATCGGTAAAAGACAGCCTATGCGGTACGAAGATGATGTTGCGTTCGGACTACGAACGATTGCTCCGCCGCATCGCACCATTTGGTAATTTCGACCCGTTCGGTGACTTCAATTTATTGTTCGGATCGGCGCTACTTAACCTGCGAATTCGAGATGTTCCGGTGCGCTATAAAGATCGCACCTATGGTGAAACCAATATCTCTCGTTTTCGTCACGGATGGCTTTTGCTTAAAATGACCTGGTTCGGCCTGATGAATCTAAAGTTTTTTCGACGCTAGCTCATCTATGTCGAAACAGGGCATATCACTGTCGAGCGAGGTCACTCGTTCGCCGTCATTCTTTTCCGATCAGAAGGTGCGTAGATTTACATGGCTGGATGGGTCTTGGTGATTGTGGCTGCTCTGGCCCTGAACGCTCGCGTCGTCGGGTTCAGCGATCTCTCGCTGATGGACGATGATATTAACGTGTATTTGAATCCGCATTTAGGCGGATTGACGGCTGCCAGGTTGAAATGGATTTTCGGCGACTGGCATTATGTGCGGCGGTACATGCCACCGGGATGGCTGACATTTTCAGCGATTTTTGAATGGGGCGGATTGGATGCGTTTTACTATCATGCCGCGGCCCTTGTTTATTATTTGATCAACGTAGGTTTTGTTTTTTTGGTTATTGTAAGTGGTCTTCGAGTTTTTTTACCGAGCACTCAACTGCGCGGTCTGACTCAGAGACACATCGTGGTTAGCCTATTGGCTGCCGCTTGGTGGGCCTTTCATCCCATGCGCGTGGAATCGACTGCTTGGATTTCCGGCCTGCTTTACGGACAGAGTATGTGTTTTTTTATGACGGGATTGGTGGCGTACCTGAGATCTTACATTGAGCCGCACCACACCATGATGCGCCGGATTTGGCTTGGTCTGGCGTGGGCTGGCTTTACCGCTTCTTTATTTATTTACCCGCTCATTCTGAGCCTGCCGCTATTACTTGTGATCCTGGATATTCTTTATCTGCGGACGAGAGATCGCGATCCGTTGGTTTCCTTTAGGCGGCTGCTTTGGGAGAAGGCGATATTTGCACTTCCAGTTTTGGCGATGGCCTTTTTGGCACTCTATGCGCGGCTGTCCGAAAAGGAGATTTTGGGGGCTGCTCCAAGTTGGACGAATTTTACTGTGACCAAACGGATGGTCCAGGCGTGCTGCGTTGCGGCCTATTACGTCTGGCGCCCATGGTGGCCTTTCGATTTGTCGCCGTGTTATGACACGCTTTTCGAGTTCAACGCCCGTTTCTGGCCGTTCGTTGCTTCCGTCGTTTTGGTGAGTGCGGTGACAGGTCTCGTGGTGATAGCTTATCGAAAATATCCGTGGCTGACGTGTGGTTGGTTTGCCCACTTGGTGATGGCAGCGCCTTTTTTTGGTCTTACTGAGAGTCCGCACTATACGTCCGACCGTTACGCGTATTTTCTCACCGTTATTGCAGCGTTGGCCATGGCGGCTGCGTTGAGTGCGATCGGCAATAAAGCTATTTTTCGGGTGCTCGTTGGAAGCATAGCGATCTGGGTGATCTTCCTTGCTCGATTGTCCTACGTTCAACAAGCGATTTGGGTAGATAGCCGCTCTCTATTCGCACACCTGGTGAAGCACCTTTCCGAGAATGAGATTCGAGAGAACTATCGTGGACGGCAGCTCCTGGTGGACTTTTTTGAGGAGCGCGAGCAAGGCGCGATCGAAGCATTGACGGAGCGACTGCGCTTGCATCCGGAAAGCGCGGGTCTGAGTAAAGCCCTTCGGATAATGCAAGTTTTTCACTCGTCGCACATCACATGTCACACGCCACATGCTTTGATTGTGCCTTCGCGTCTTTGCGCGAGTTATGTCAAAGCCTGCCGGCTTGATGTTCGAATTGTTTTATAGAATCCACGAGCGATTTAAGATCGCGGTTGAGCGCAATATCGAGTTCTTCCGCCGTCAGGTCATAGACAAGGATAGAATAACCGACAGTACTGTCGGGTTGTCTTGCGCGAAGGTACTGGCAAAGTCTCGCAAATCTGAGTTGCTCGAAGCGATTCCACGCCGATTGCCACTGGGTTTTAGAAATCTGCTGCTCCAGCTCTTTCCGGCGAGCCAGGTTGTACTTATATTCGTGAAAGAGCGGATCGGTTTCAGAGAGATGTCGATATTCTCGTTCGTTGCTAACGCTCCACGAGCCGTTAAAGGGACTGTAAACATGCTGCAGCATCGTGGCGCTTATGCAGTATAGCCCTGGTTTAAACCAATACCAAGGACGTCGAGGCGGACTTTCCGGCAAAGCGAGCATCAATGTTGCCGTTATACCTTCGTAAGAGGGATTGCCTGTTCCGAAGTAGGATAAGAAAACGGGTTTCGACTGCTGACCTGAATTATTGCTTCTCAGCCAGGCGGACAGCCCGGGTAAATCTTGTCCCCAATCGAGCGAGCTATCGATCAGATGTCGGTAACCTTTGGATGGTCCGCCTCCGATAAAATTAAAATACGCCAAATAATCGGGGCGAATATTGAGTGACTCGATCGCTGTCCAAGCAAGGACCGACGCAACGCATATGAGCTTGATCGGTCTGTTGAAACTGAGCCACGACCCGAAGCCGCCCAAAAGGATAAACAGCACGGGATAAAGCGGAAGAATGTGTCGATGGCCAATGTTGAGGTGACTTCGAATCGAGAAGGCGCCGTAGACTAGAAAGAGGCTGATGAGCGGGATATAAAATATAACTTTGGCTTTGATGGCCGTCCAAACGGACAGCGGCCACTGTATGCATTTGGTGAGGACAATTCCTGAACCCAGGATCATCAGTAACAATACCGACGGCGGTGTTTTGACTAGAAAGGCGTATGGGAAAAAATACCACCAACCGTAGATGCTATAGTTTCCGTTTAAAAATGCACCGCGCTGTTGAGCAAAATCGGTCACAAAAGAAAACCCGTATAAGAAAGCTTCCGGAAGCAGCTTCAGTTTCCTCGCGAAATTTACGGCCTCGGCCAAAAGACCTATATGGGGTAGCACCCACTCCCAAGGTCGATTAAAACCTGTCGACATGGGTGATGCTTCTGAAGCGAAAGCGGAATATCGGAAGCCGTAAAATGCCCAGACGACGACCCAGACTACGAAGAAATGTCCGAGGGTAGATATCGTGACCCACCGAGTCTTTTCCCAGACGCTAACTGCGCACCCGCGTTGACCGATTGCCAGTGGCATGGGCACGAGGCAACGGGCCAGAGCCATGAGTCCGATCATCGGCAGCAAAAGCACCGCGGAGAATTTGGCTGCAAAAGCGAGTCCAAGAACGAGGGAACTAAGAGCCCATCTCCCCCAAGTTAGGCGGTCGAGTTGACGCCACCACGCGAAGACGGCCGCCAACATGAAGAAAACCATCGTGACGTCGGATGTCGCCAAAGCCCCGTGGGCTAGAAAATTGGGACAAAAGACAAACAATAGGAGAGATATGAACGCTCCGCGCATACCAAAGAGCTCTCGCGACCAAAAAAAGATGAGCAGTCCTGTGCCCACACTGAAAAGAGCAATCATGCCTCGCCCGGCAAAAAGCATCCAATCCGTGCTATTTCCGAGCCGGTAAAAGAAAGAATGGCCCAGCAGCCATACGTCGGAGTCCGTCCACGCATCGTCCGCAAGTGAGGGAAAATGCGGTTGGATAAGTACCATGGGAAGAGTTGCCCATCTTTGCGGTAGGTTTCCATTTTCCGGTTGCAGCCGATAATCGCCTAGAGACTGATAGGCTCGTCCCGCGGTGAGATGGGCGATCTCGTCCGACGTAACTGATTTGTCCACAGTCGCGGTTAATGCCATCACGCCGTGTAGAACCGCGAGCAAGACAGCAAGCGACAGAATAAACGGCTCCGAAAAGGAGAAATAGGGCCGCGGCATGCTAAGTGATTTTAAGATTGGAGCGCAGGTAACTTGGAAACAACTTCTTATCAGTTTTATGAACGCCGACGAATACGCCAATCTTGAAGCCGTGGAACGCGACCATTGGTACTACGCTGGTAAGCGAGACATGGTTCGCTACTGGTTGAATCGGATTGGACCGGTTCAAGTAAATCAAACGCTCCTTGATTGTGGGGCGGGCACAGGAATTTTTGCGCGAGAGTTGATAAACCACTGCAATGTTTTTGTTTTGGATGACCACGAAGAGTCTATTCGCATTCTGCGTACCCACTTTGAGGCAGACAAAATCCTTCGGGTTTCAGGTGCGTCGATTCCGCTTGGTGATTCAGTTTTGGATTACGTCACGGCTCTGGATGTTCTGGAGCACATTCGCGACGACGCGGCTGCAGTTAAGGAGTTCCGTCGGATTCTCAAGCCAGGTGGCGTCGCGGTTGTCACGGTTCCGGCTTCAATGTCTCTCTGGAGTGATTGGGATGTGGGGTTGCATCATTTCAGACGTTACGATCGGAACGGTTTGGTTTCGCTTTTTCATGCCGAGCAATGGGACGTAATAAACGTTAACTATACAAATGTCGTTGTGTTTCCCCTGGTTTGGCTCGTGCGAAAGTGGCGGGGCCTTCGGGGAAATCATGCAAAAAATCGAGTTCAGCCACGTACGGAAGATGTAGTACCGCCAGCCTGGCTTAACGCTATCCTCAGGACAATTTTCGTAGGCCTCGGGAAAGTGTCTTGGTTTCGTTTTCCATTCGGGGTGAGTTTAATATTAGTTGCGCGAAGGCGGAGTTAGTTAATTAGTCGGGCTTCTCCGACTACGTTCGATTGGGCTCCTTTAAGGTAGAGGATTGTATCGTCGGGCATCAAGGAAATGGATCCGCGGTTAAAGTAGACGCGGATATGCGCCATTCCTGTGAAAGTCAAAGGCCACGGAGTGCTTATCGCGTCTGCTACTGGAGTCCCAGATGAATTAATGAGAATCGATTGGATGTGAGCGTTCGCGGCATTCAAAGTGAGTAGCGGAGCCGACGGGTTGGAAAAGCTGTAGATTTCGATTGCCGAGACCGGTTGTCGGTTACCGATGATCGTAAAATCTATGTACGTGTCCTTCGATGGAATCTCTTCATTGGTCGTCTGAATATATATTTGGGCCGTACCAAACGGTGTTATTTGACGCCCGCGATGGACGCGGAATTGAAACCCCCCTATCTGAAAAGCTGTGACAAATTCGGATTGCAGGTAGTCGTAAAGCGGACCTTGCATCGGTATCTTTTCACGGCGTAAAAAATCTAACAAGTCGACTTGGTTGATCACGATTGCTCTAGGTGTACGCTTTAATACAGAAATAATTTCGTTTTGATTTTCGCTTTTTAGAAGCGAAAACCAGTGCGTGGCATCTTGTAGCGTAGGCGTAGGGAGGCCGGTCCATAGATTGAACCCATACATCCCGGGTAGGGAGAAAACCATGTCTCCGTGCATCGATGCATTCTCGCAAAGCACCTGATAAGTTGATCGTAGACTCTCGGGGAGACGGAGCAAATGTGCCCCGGTGATATTGAAGGGACGGCTGGAAAAATACCGATCATATCCCATTTGTCCGAGTTCCACGAATTTCAAGATGAGAATCCCGAAAGTACAAACCGTCAGTGCAGCGGTACTCAGGCGTTGAAAACGCACGTTTGGAATATGTGCTCTCCAAAAAAGATATGTTTCACCGAATCCTAACGCGAACAAAGGAACGATTAGGAATGAGGCCCAACTTATCTGGCTGCCGCTGACGGGATACGCGTGCAAAAATTGCAGTAAGAAAACAACAGCGATCAGCGACCGTATCGCAACCAAGCGACGGGAAATTTCGACGCTGCCAAGAGGAATTGCCCATATCCAAATAAGCGGTACGCCGTAACTAAAGCCATAGCCGAGAACGCTCATCCTCACGAGGCCGGTGAGAGTCACCAACAGGCCAAGAAAATGAACTAAGCGTAGGATCGAAATGATGTAATCTACTGTGACCTGAGCGAATCGCTCGCGGAACGTGAACCAAAGACCGGCTAAAATCACCGACGCACTCGCGACCAAAACAGTTCCTGGCCGCCAGTTTGGAGCGAAGTGATAGCTGCCTGGGTGACGCAGGGGACCAAGAAAAACACCATTCAGAAGTCCATCGATCGAGGTTCCGCGCAGTACAGTAATCCCGAGCAAAACCAAAGTTAGCCCCAGAAACGCGCTCACGAACAAAACCAATTGGCGGAAAGAAAAAATCGGTTGAGCTTGCGTGTTTAGGATGGGAAGCAAGGTGATCGCCCCGGCAATAAAAATAGAGGCGTAGATCTTAACCCAACTTTCGCTCAGCAAAGTGTGCATGAGAACGAGCGGAAATAGGACAAGACCGATAAACAATATTGGGAATAAGAGCCGGCGCAGACGTTCCTCTTTTATCTCTAGCACAATCCAGCAGCCGGCACCTATAAGGTAAAAAATACCAACATTGATTTTGGTGAGAAACAGGACCGCGGTTCCACAACCTAAGATCGTCATCGTCGCGGCGAATCGGTCAGCCGAAAAATACCGCGAAACGAGAAAGAGGGTAAGACTGATTACGAAAACGATATTACCTCCCGGATGAATGGGCTCGTTAATCAACTGCCATAGGTAAATGCACGTTGTGCAGAGCGTGAACAGCGCAAGGATACGCGAGCGCTCAAGATAAACTTTGTCGTAGAGTGCGCCATGTTCGGAGAAATTTTTGAGCGATAAGAGAACATATCCCTCATCGTCGTACACCATGAAGGTGGAAAACATCAGCCAGTAGCAGACCGAGAAAAGGCCGGCTAAGACAGCGGCGAGCAAAATCCACCACCAGGATTTCCTAATCAAGAGACGACTTTCTTTTGACGATGTAGCTCGGGCGTTTCTTCACCTCATCGTAAATGCGTCCTAGATATTCGCCCAGCACACCGATGCCGATGAGCTGCCCTCCGCCCAAAAAGAGAACGAGTGTAACCAACGTGGTAAATCCGATTTGCGCCACTTCGATTCCCAGCAACCGCCGCACAATAAAAAAGAGGCCTAGCGCAAACCCGAGCGCACTCGTGAAAAGTCCGGTGTAGGTGAGCAGCCGAAGTGGCAGATAGGAAAAACTAAAAAGTCCGTCCAATGCGTAGTGGACCAGTCTCTTGAAAGTCTGCTTGGGTTCGCCCGAGGCACGTTCGTGTCGGTCATACAAAACCTCCGCGTTCCTGAATCCGACCCAGCTGCGCAGTCCCGGAAAGAAGCGATTGCGTTCGGGAAGTTGGTTCAAAGCATCCAAGGCAGCGCGACCTAGCAGCCCAAATGTACCGGTGTTGGGTTCAATCGGAAAATCTGAAGTGAGCTGGAAAAACCGATGAAAGAGATCAAAACCCATTCGCCGCAGACCTTTCTCGGCACGTGATTTCCGAGTCGCTAGAACAATCTCAGCGCCTTCGCTCCAAGCGGAAACCAAGGCGGGGATGATTTCGGGAGGGTCCTGCAAATCCGCATCCATCGTTACGACTGCATCGGACTCGCTTGCTTCGGCGAGACCCGCCCCTAGTGCAGCCTGAAATCCGAAATTGCGGGAGAGCTCCACCAACTTAAATCGAGAGTCCAGGGCGTGTTGTTTTGCGATGATGATGGCCGATCGATCGGCGCTGCCATCATCTACTAAAACAGCGCTCCATTCGAAATTGGGTTGCGAGGCAAAAACCGCCGTCAAACGTACGAAGAGTTCCGAAAGAACAAGCTCCTCGTTGTAAACAGGGATCACGATCGCTACCGCAAGTTTCGATGGAGGAGTGGACATTGCCGACTATCGAAATAAATTGTACTTCACGATCGCATGCAGGGCGCGGAAACCATCTCGCCAGCCGATTTTTTTTCCGTCTTTGTAGGTGCGGCCGTAGTAAGAGATGCCCACTTCGTAGATTACTATATCGAGCTTGGCCACTTTCGCAGTGATCTCGGGTTCGAAGCCGAAGCGATTTTCCTCGATCGTGATTTTTTTCAGGACGTCGCGCCGAAAGAGCTTAAAGCACGTCTCCATGTCGGTCAGGTTCAGGTTCGTGAACATGTTGGAGAGCAGGGTGAGAAATTTATTACCGACCATGTGCCAGAAATACACCACGCGGTGGGCACTACCGCCGGAGAAACGGGAGCCGAATACCACATCCGCTTTTCCTGCGATGAGGGGCGCGAGCAAAAGTGGATACTCCTGAGGATCGTATTCTAAATCTGCATCTTGAATGATCACGGCGTCTCCCGTTGCCGCCGCAAATCCTGTTCGCAGGGCGGCGCCTTTGCCTTGGTTGTGGGGATGATACAGTACTTTATCCACGAGCGGAGAGATTTCCCGCTGCAGCAAATCACGCGTTCCGTCTGTTGAAAAGTCGTCCACAATGATGATCTCTTTGTCCTCCACCGGGGCGGCCTTTACCAGTTCGACGATACGTCGAATGGTACGGGCCTCATTGTAACAAGGGATCACGATCGATAATTTCATTAAGGATTTTATAACTACGCTAGCAGTAGACCGTTGCGAGAAAAGGTAAAAGCCCATCTTTCCGTCGGGCTCACGGTTTTTTTACGGATCCATCCGCAAGGGGTAAAAAGAGGTGATCTAGCGACGCCCGCAACTGGGTTTGCGCTTCACTGGAGAGGTGGTTTGAAAGCCAGGAAGCACTGGCCGCGTCGCCGTAGTCTGCCATGGCCACGTGAAGTTGCGCGCTGCGCTTTTGAAGAGGTATTTGGTTAGCAATTTCGCGCACGCCGGGTTCGGTGCTGAAGTGCAGCAGAAGCGCGGTCATGGCTCCCGCATGAATCGTGGCGAGATCTCCATTCGTGGCTGATTTCCAAAGTCTTAGTGCGTCTTCGCGGCGGCTGAGCTTCCAGGCGTACATTCCGGCGACATAACGGGTTTCAAATTCGGGTTCCTTTAGTCTTAAACAGGTTTCCAGGCGTTCAACCGCGGTAGTTCGCGTGAGTTTTGCGGTAAGGTCTGTGGCGAATAGATTGAACTCTGCCAAAATGATCATTTCGCGGAGGTCATCGCGATCAGGCCTTAGGGCAAGACCGCGCTCTGCCCAAAGTTTGGCTTCAGCGTCCCGACCAATCGTGAGGCTGGCCCCGGAATATAGAATGCAATCTTGTGCACGCGTGTCAGAACCGGCGACGTTGAACCAAGGTGGGAATATGAGTGCGGCCACGATTCCGATGACTGCTATTTTTCGCCACAAAGCGGGCCCGAGCTCGCGGATCCAAACAACCACACCTGACGCAATGGCAGCCAACGCTGGAATGAGTGGAACGCGAAAACGATTGTTGGTGTGAAATAAAACAACCCCTGCCGCATAGACAAATATAAACCAGAATAAAAGTGCCGGTCCACTCGACGTCCTCGGCCGCAATGCGAGGAAACTTCCAGTGGCGATTGCGGACAGAAGGCCCCAATTCAAAGGATCCCACTTTAGCCAAGGTGCGAAGGATTTTTCGAAGGCGTAAGTCTTGTTATCGTATTGCTCGTGGTTGTGGATGAGTGAATAGACTTTGCGCATCAGCAAGCGAAACCAAGCGAAGGGATGCGCCGTGACGTAGCGAACGGTTTTTGCCGTCCAATAGTGATTCATCGCATCGATCCCGAAGGGTGGGTTCACACCGGTTTCGCTTTGATAAAGCCGGATGGATTCGAGTCGCGCCGGGTTATCAAAACCATTTTCAAAGTTCACCCGCACTGTTTGCGTGAAAAACCGACCATTGGATTGCGGACCGTTCGCTGCCCACGCGTTGTAGGCGCCTTGCCAGGGCGTCATGCGCCATTCACCTGAGATCGCAAAGTTCGCCGCACCGAGGCCGATTAATGCGAGAGCGGCACCGAAACAACCCGCGACGAACGCGTGCCATCGTGAACCCTTCGCATACCAAGCGGCCAGTACAGGCCATGTGAGTGCAAGCAATAGGAGATGAGAGCGCACCAGTGAGCCGATGCCGAGCAATGCACTCACCCATAAAACGTGGTCCACCCGTCGCCCACCTTCTTGTAGCCATTTTGTTGAGACGAACATCGCTGCGGTCAAAAACGCCGTAGCCCAGAGAATATCATAGGGATCTGAAGCGAAAAACAGGATTACCGGATTAAAACCGACTAAGATAGCAGCCAAAACTGACGCGAGTTCTGACGCCCAAAGCCGCATAGCCAGTTTGCCGGCGCAAATCGTTGAAACAAAAATTGCGAGCGCATTAAGCCACCGCGCGGCCCACGGGAGAAGCGGACCGGAGAAGCCCAGTTTTAAAAGCAAGGCCAGGGCCGTCGGGTAGAGTGGGGCTCGATAAAAGGGTTCGTGAGGCAATCCGTGCTCTGCAATCGCGTGAGCCAATTCTATATTTTCGCGGCCGTCTAATACAGGCGACAATCCGAACGCCGTTTCGCCATACCATGCGAAATGACCCGCGATGAAAATGGCGGAGATCAGCAACGCGAAGATGACGGGCTTGGAAAGATTCACGTAACGTCGCGACGATGATATGCGGTGTGACGCGCTACAAACGCAAAGCGTGCAGAAGGGCTTTTCAATGCGAGACTTGGTCAAAAAGCTGCTAGAATGTCTCGTGAAATTTAAACTATTCTCGACTGCGTTCGCTTTTCTTACATTGAGCTTCCTGTTCAGTGGCGAGACTCTCGCTCAAGAATCAGGTGAAGTCCGCTACGCCTTGCGGGGTACGTTACTCACACCGGATGGAGTTATTAAAGACGGTACGATTCTGATTTCAGGCAAGAAGATCGAGGCAGTCGGTGCTGACGTGAAGTTGTCCCGCATGATCCCGGTATTCGATACGGGTGGGATTATTTGTCCGGGATTTATCGACCTGCACAATCATCTTACGTGGAATGTGTTTCCTCGGTGGAAGGCAGGGCGAAAGTTTCCGAATCGATATGAGTGGCAGCAGGTGGCTGAGTACAAGATGGCGCTCGATGGTCCTCACCGCACTTTGATCGCGCAGGGTTTGGGCAAAGCGATGGCTCGTTATACCGAGGTGAAAGCGCTCAGCGGTGGTGCGACGTCTCTGGCGGGTTTGTACTCGGAAGATTTGCTGCCGGAGGAACGTACCAATTATCATGGTTTAATCCGCATGCTCGAGCTCTCCTCCGGTTTTTATCCGGATGGTACGCCGGAAAAAATCCGCTATGAAGTTTTTCCGCTCACCATGATGGAATCGTATGCGGGTCAAATTCGTCGAGATTTGGAGAGTCACGTGCTTAAGTCGCTTTTGATTCACCTCGGCGAGGGAAGTCCGGTCGATGCGAGTTCGATCTTGGAATTTAAAATCTTAAAAGCACGCGGCTTTTTGTTGCCCGGCGTTTCATTGATTCACGGCGTGGCGCTCCATGCGCCCGAATTTGCCGAAATGTCCAAAGTGGGGATGGGCTTGGTTTGGTCGCCCCGCAGCAACTTCGAATTGTACGGTGCGACGGCGGATGTTGCGGCCGCGCATGTTGCCGGCATCAAAATCGCCCTCGCTCCGGACTGGAGTCCCTCGGGAAGCGATGGTGTGATCGAAGAGTTAAAGTACGCAGCGGTTTGGAATGACTCGCTACCGACTCCGCTATTTAGCGATGCGGATTTGGTTCGGATGGCGACGATCAATGCGGCGCAGCTCGCTGGCGTGGAGGATAAAGTAGGGTCGCTTAAGTCGGGCTTATATGCGGATTTGCTGGTGATCAAGAAGGCTGGCTCCGACCCTTACCATGCCCTGGTCCATGCTGATCCAACCGACATCGAGATGGTAGTTGTCGGCGGTCAGCCGATATATGGAGAGCCCGACTTCACGAAAAAGGTCGCTCCTCAAGTTTCTTGGCAAGCAGTGATGGTAGGAAGCACGGCCAAGGCCGTGACCTTTCCGTCAGCGACTTCACAGCAACCGTGGACCGAAACAATGGCCACATTGCGTGGAGCGCTCACGAGTTTGGGCACGCACCTTGGAGCCTTGGTGGAAGATAAGTAGCACAGCTCGTTTGACGGATGGACCGTCCTTGCGATGGTTTCTATGATTTTGCGGGCAAAACACGTGGAGCGGTCGAAATAGGGAAGCTCCGGAGTGGGTAAGCCGAGCAAATGTGACAATCGGGAAATGCTGCAGGTGGGGGAAGGTTAGCCACTCTACGTTCCTGCATGTGATCAAGTAACCGACGAGCCCATCTTGAGGACTCTTGAAAGGTTGTAAGTACCAAAATATAATGAATTCGTACTCATAACTACCTTCTAACCCAACCAATACCGCTGCCCGCCAATGCTAGTTTACTGGTAACATAACGATCCGGATTCGTCCCGTTTTGAGCCGTTCTCGTCCCTAATCAGTTGTTAGGTTGGGTCGAGCGTACCACGACCAAATCGTGATCGAAGGCATTGCTACTTCCCAACTGTCTGGAGCGCTGGATTCCACAGATGGAATCATAGACGCAAAATCATATTATTCTTTGTTGCGGGAGTCGGTTAGCAATTCATCAGCCCCGAGCCTCAAGCTGGTCCTGAATTTCACGGAGTCCACGGGTGAGCGGGACTTGAGCGCCGCTTTGCATACGGATGACGTGGTCTCCGGCACCCAAGAGGTCGATTTCGCGGATCTCTTCGAGGTTGACCAACGCGGACCGGCTGGCGCGGAAAAAGTGGAGCGGGTCGAGTTCACCCTCCAATTGGGAGCGTTGTCTCGCTCTTCAGCCAATTTTTGAGGTGGGTTTCCCTTTTCCTCGGCTGTTGCAGGTGCATTCGGACGCGGTCGAGTGTCGTGGCAAAACGCTGCTGACTGTAGGGCTTGAGCAAATAATCGAGCGCGTGGAGATCGAAGGCGCGGACTGCGTGTTCGGCGTGGGCAGTCGAGAACACGGTGCAGGGGAGCCACTCCTCGCGCACAGCGCGCATGACAGCGACTCCGTCCGGCGCGGGCATTTGGATATCGATAAAAAGCAGGTCGGGGCGCAATTCGCAGATGGAGCGGATCGCTTCGTCGCCGCTCGCGGCCTCGCCGATAACGTTCACATCGTTGGCGTCGCTCAACAACCGCCGGATGCGCGCCCGGGCAGGCGCTTCATCGTCCACAATGAGGGTGCGTATGTTCATGTTGTCGTGGGACGAAAAGGGATTTCGACAAAAGCACACATGCCGCCTTCAGGGGCATCCTTCAGCGAGAAATGAAAGTCAGTCCCATACAGCGCCTGCAGGCGCGCTCGAGTGTTGCTCAAACCGACTCCTTCTTTGATTGGTCGGTCAATTCTCTTGGCCTTGGCCTGGTTGCCGCCGCCGGTATCTGCGATCTCTATGCGCAATCGGTTTCCTTCCTGTTGCGCGCGGACGATCAACTCGCCCTTGCTGCTTTCGAGAGCGATCCCGTGAATCACGGCATTCTCCACCAATGGTTGAAGCAGCAGAGTCGGTACGGTGGCGTGCAGCGTGTTCGGCGCGATTTCATATTTCACACTGAGACGGTCGCTGAAGCGCACACGTTGGATCGAGAGGTAGCGTTCGATGAACGTCATCTCCTGTTGCAGCGAGACTTCGCGTCGGTCGGAACTGGCGAGAACGGAACGGAGCAGATCGCTCAGCGACGTAATCATTTCTTCGGCAGCAGCCGGGTTCGTGTAAACGTAGTGAGCAATCGCATTAAGCGTATTGAAAAGAAAGTGCGGGTTGAGCTGGGCCTGCAATGCGGCGAGCTTGGCCTCGGTGAGGCCAGCCTCGGCGGCAAGTGCCCGGCGCTCCCGTTCGATCGAGCGGCGATGGTAGCCGAATGCGTGGGCGCCGGCTACCAGCACGAAATAGATCGGTGCGGTAAACCGTGCGCGCATGAATCCAAAGAACGGTTCGCGCATCTCCCTATGGTTCGGTGCGTCGTGAAAACGATCATTAGGCGACTGTTCGAAATGAAAGCCTTCTGCACCCGGGCCGAAGTGTTGACCGCGCGGCGGTCCAAAGTGAACCCAATCATGGGCCACCACGAACTTCATCACCCAATCCATCAAGATGATAGTGGCCACGCAGCCAAGCAGGTGAATGGGTACCGACCAGCGCCAAGTGCTTCCATCGACGGGAACGTGAACCGCAAGCCAGAGCACGATGGGAGACCAGAAGATCCACGGTCCCCAATCCGAAAGTGCGAGCAGCGCGGCGCTTCTCCACGTGCCCATGTTGGCTGCGGCAATCTGGAGTGTGGAAGCTGCCCAGATCGCGAACCACAGCCCGAACAACCAAAACAAACGCGCCAGGGGAGGGCGCTCGGGTTCGAGCGGCTCAAACGGCATCTGTGCTATCGGTGTTTTAACGAACTGGAAAAGAAATCCAAGGAGTCCCATCGGGAGTCTGTGTTATGAAAACTCAAATTGTTCGCGTAAAAATGATCATTCTTATTTTTATCGCCACAATGGTGGTTTGGGTGACTGCGTTTACCGGTTGCTCGTCGCCCGATCATGGTCGCGCACAGATGGCTCAGCAAACGAGCCCGAATCAACCACGGCTGGTCGCAAAAAGTCAGTATTTTAACCAAGCGATCTCCGTCGAAGCGACCATCGGTCCTGTTAACGCTCCAAGCATGTTAGGTGGTTCGGCTGGCGCACCGGGTGAAGGAGGTCTTCCGGGTGGAATGCCGATGGGACGCGGAATGGGTGGAATGGCAGGACGAGGTGAAGGTACGGGTGCCGGAGGTAGGGGCGGACCGTCCTCGGGCACGGGCATGACCCCGAGCGATATGGAGGGGGTGCGTTCACCGATGCGTGCCGGTTTTCCAGCAACTACGCGTCAGGTCCTGCAAGTAGCTTTTATCAATCAAGGCAAGAAAACCATCGAATTGGAGATCTTGGATGTGAACTCCGCGTTGGGGAATTTTAGTCCGCAGCCAGGACACGTTGCGCTAGCGCCGGGACAACGGGCTCAGCTCGAACCGATGCGCGGTACGCAGCAGATCAATTTCGACAGCGTCGATCTCACACTTCGTCTGCGTTTGGGCGAAGCCAAAGAAACACAGGTTCTACATCTGAACCAAGAGGCGGCCGTCGTCGAATTACCATGAGCACTCAAACAGCTGAAATAAGTCAGACGAACCAAGTCCAGGGCGAGTTACATTATCGAGCAATCATTGCGGATGACGAAATAGTCGCTCGCGATCGTTTACGCGCTTTGTTGCTGGATCACGGAGACTTCGAAATCATCGCAGAGTGTGCGGACGGCGAACAGCTCTCGAACATTGTTCGAGGGATGCGACCGGACCTAGTTTTTCTCGATGTCGAAATGCCGGGGATAGACGGAATATCTGCCTGGCGCTCGATCGAAGTGAATCCCCAGCCGGCGATGGTTCTCACGACAGCGCATAGTAAGTTCGCGCTCGATGGATTCGATCTCAACGCGACCGACTACCTGCTCAAGCCTTATAGTCGAGACCGCTTTGCAGAGGCGCTGCGCCGGGTTCGGGTCGCCTTGCGAGACCCTCGGCGTAGCACAGCTTCTTCGGTAGCAGGCGCGCCAAAAGACCGTATCGTGCTAAAACATGACGGTGAATTTCATTTTGTGCGGACAAGTGATGTGGTGTGGGTCGAGGCCGAGAAGGATTTCACCAAGGTTCATGCGCTCAATGGCGTTCACCTCATTCGAAAAACGCTTTCCGGGGTGGAAGAAACGTTGGACCGTAATCAGTTTCTCCGCATCCATCGTTCACACATCATCAATCAGGCCCATATTGAAAAAGTGAGTATTCTCTTTCACGGCGATTATCTGGTTGCGATGAGCAACGGAGAAAAGTTGCGCGTGAGCCGTCCTTTTGTGGACGACGTGCGGCGCATCCTCCGCTGATGTTAAAAAATGACCGTGGCGCGGCTGATTGTGCCAAATCTCAACAAACGAGCAGTGATTTTTAGTGATGTGCCATTTTGTTTCCGTCGGTCGTCGATGACTTGTTCGAGAAGCAAAAAAGGAAGGTAATATTGCTGGCATTGAACGAAACCCTTTCGGCCTGCTTTAACCGACGATCACAAATCCGAGTTGCCTGATGAAGTAAGGATCCGATCGATCTGATTCCACTGAGGAATCGGTAAGTGTATAGTTGTGGTAGCCGAGTGGCCCTCCCTTTCCCGGGGGGGGCACTTTCTTTAGCGGTCACGGCCCGTTGCGAAGTCCGTGGTTTTCAGCATTTCCCCGTCGCCACGTGGGCCGCTCTATATTAAGGTGGGTTTCATGATACGAAGCATCTTTGCAGTCGTGGCAGGCTTTGTTGCGATCACGATTTTGTCGATCGGCATGGATGCATTGTTGCAGCGAATCGCACCGGGAGTGTTCAAAGCGGGTGAGCGGCTCTATACCGCACCAGTCCTTTTATCTATTATCATTTACGTGCAACTTTTCGTGGCGGTGGGTTGTTACGTGGCTGCGAAAGTGGCGGGCCGACGTCCCATGGTTCACGCCCTAGCCCTTGGTGCGCTCGGATTTATTTCGAGCATAGGTGGGACTATCGCATATTGGAACACTGCTCCGGCCTGGTACCATATTCTTTCTCTTGGACTCATTCTGCCGGCGGCGTGGTTGGGTGGCTATTGGCGCCAACGTCAGGTCGATAAGACTTCTGTACAGCCATTGGGTTGATGAGCATTGAGGTCGTCGCGCGGACGGTCGCAAATCGCTGCTATACTGTCGGCATGTGCTACCGCTTACCTGTTTTGCTTATCACTCTATTCCTAGCGGGTTGCGCTCATTCGGGCAGTTCGCGAGTTTCCGTCGCCACTGCATCTACAGCACCCGCGCCGATTGCGGTTCTTCCTCGGCCGAGTACGCCAGCAGTAGAGGCGGTTACGATTACCGACGATCCGCTTCCCGTTTACCGCAGCCCGAAGGTCGTAAAAGTGACCGTTGCACCGTATATCAACGCCAAGGGTGAAGCGTTTCCGGAATCTACGAAATATGTTTTTGCCGATGAGGGCGGATGGAACATCGAGGCGCTACGGAATCCTGAACGCGCTTATATTCCGGCCGACAATGTTCTAAAACCGCGCCATGCGCCCGGAGTGGAGTGGGGCGTTGTTTCCCCAGGTTCTGCTCAGGTTTCCGAGTTCTCATTGAATTTAGTTTCCGCGCCGGTGAGGCAGCTTTTTGATCTTGAGCAAGTGCGTCTCACCGGATTTTTCGAGCGGACAGACGAACCTCGCGCGCGTCAGGAAGCTGATCGGCTGGCGGGAGGGACCGGTAAAGGTGTTGCGGTTTACGATCAGGATCTCGGCTGGATCATCGTTCCTGAATCAGCCTTAGCACCAGCCGGTTGGTTAAACCCAACCTCATCCGTCGTTCTGCCCGCAAGAACCAGCGATATGCGATGAGCCTGCTGGCGAAATCGGCTGAAGTGCGCATCTTTCATTTTAGAGCGAGTCAGTCAGGTGAGCGTTATTTTCACGGCTGGTGTGAAGACGTTCATGCAGACGATGCATCGGTGACTTTTATTGGTCGAAGAATTCCGCGCTATTTTTTCAAAAGCGGAGAACACACGGCGCAGGTCGAAGTCATTAAGCCTGGTTCACTCACCTTATTAAGAACGGATTTCCATATGATCGTCACCGAGGTTTTGCCGCCACGTTGGTTTTATGCCGAGGAGCTGCCATGATTTTCGAACAGACGAATACCCGGGCTTCTGGCCCCGCCTTTTCGCGCACGACTTTTGAAATCGAGCGGCTATATCATGGACCTCTTGGAGAGTTCCTTCGGCTCGGGTCTGTCCGGCGTTTGATCGCCGAAGAG
>WNFI01334395.1_pt1 | contig 19719 bp, 20 predicted proteins | sample 5400471 | NCBI WGS metagenome assembly WNFI01 (sample SAMN13153348, study PRJNA577476) | soil metagenome | isolation source: 100 cm saprolite on Douglas fir-dominated hillslope | place: USA:California | collected 2013-09-17
TTTGGTGAGTGGTGCCTGATAGCGCCCATTGTTGGCTCGGTGTTTTCGCACGATGAACAACAATTCGCTCCCATAGAACAATTGAGCCGTTGAACGGGGGGCTTGCCACTCCATGTTTACTCAGATAAAATTTCGGTGAGTTTCAGCGGTCTTGTGGGGAGGGCACCTGTGACGTCGGGAAGGACCGATTCGTCGGAGGCCGAGCACTCGAGTCAGAACCTCGAGGCGATTGGCTCTGCCATCAGAAATCTTCGTAAGGAGCGGGGGCTGAACCTTCGTGACCTCAGTCGCCGCTCGGGTTTGTCCACAGGCTTTCTGTCCCTCGTAGAACGCGGCCTCTCCAGCCCAGCGCTGACCTCACTCCACGCCATTGCCAAAGCGCTCGAAACAAACGTGGCGACCTTTTTCAAACCAGAAGAGGCGCCTCATCAGGACTCGGGATCGATTCCCCATGTTGCGCGCGCGAGTGATGACGGCCATATCGCAATCGCGGCCAGCCACAGAGCGTACAAGCTGCTGTCCCGCCGCGCGCCTTCTCTTACTCTCGAGCCCCTCCTGGTGACCATCAAGCCGGGAGGCGAAATGGAGGAGCCGTACAGTCACGGCGGGGAGGAATTCTGCTACGTCCTAGCCGGCCGACTTCGATACGTGATCAACGGACTGGAGTACCGGCTCGATCCCGGCGACAGCATCCACTTTCAGTCCTCGGTGCCGCATGGAATCCACAACGACGGCGATTCGCCTGTGACAGCCGTGTGGGTTGTCACTCCACGGCTCTTCTCGCCATGAACTCACAAGAGGAGGTGGTTGCGTGAGTCGGATCCTCTGGATTAACCCGCTAGGCACGTCTGTCTTTGACGCCACGATAGGAGCAGAGCTGCGTCGGGTCAAGCGTCCAGAAACGAACGTCGAGGTGCGGTCGTTAGAACGGGGACCGCATCACCTCGAGTACCACGCATACGAATCCTGGGTCACTCCAGACTTATTGACTGCCGTTGTCGCAGCGGAGAGAGAGGGATTCGACGCTGCCGTGATCGGTTGTTTCTACGACACGGGCCTGAGGGCTGCTCGGGAGGTGGCCACTCGCATCGCGGTGGCCGCGCCGTGCGAGTCGGCCGTGCAAATCGCATCCACGCTCGGCGACAGCTTCTCCGTCATCGTCGGCCGCCGCAAGTGGGTGCCTGAGATGCGCGACAACGTCACTCGCTACGGCCATCGAGATCGTCTGGCTTCGTTCAAGGTGGTCGAGCTCGGAGTCCATGACTTCCAAGCCGATCCAGAACGCACCCGCCAGCGACTCACTGCTGCTGCTGAAGAGGCCGTCGCCAAAGATGGCGCCGAGGTGATCGTCCTCGGATGCACAGCCGAATACGGGTTCTTTGGGGACTTGCAGACGAAGATCGGAGTTCCTGTGATCGACGCCACAGTGGCGCCGTTCAAGTATGCAGAGCTGCTGGCTGACCTGGCGAAGCTGGGTTGGCTGCCAAGCAAGATCGGTGGCTTCGCCACACCACCGGGAGACGAGCTCGAAGCCTTCGGGCTCGCGGGACAGCTGGCGACGGCGGCACCCGCCGAGGTCCGTTTGAACTCAGGGAGGACATGATGAGTCCCGTAGAGCGCAGTAGACAGGAAGAGGTGGCGGCGCTGGAGGCCTTTCGCGCTTCGCTTACACGTCGTGATGTGCTCAAGCTCGGCGCAGCCGCTGCAGTCAGTTTCAGCGTTCTGGACGCGGTGCTTGCCGCATGCAGTCCGGCGAACAGCACGACGACCACTTCGGTGTCGAAGACCCCGACCGACACTCTCGTGGTCGCTGTCGAGGGCGATATCGACACATTCGATCCTGCCTTTACGGTCGGCAGCAAGCCCGCACAGACCACGATTCAGAACACCTTCGACCAGCTGACTCAATACAGGCATCAGGACAAGACCGTCGCCGGCGTTTCGTTCAGCGGAGTGGACACCGAGGCGATGGACGGTATGCTGGCCGAAAGCTTCGAGGTGAAGGGCAACCAGGCCATCTTCACTTTGCGGCAGGGCCTCACCTACCAGGATGGGACGCCCATCACCGCACAGGTCATCGAACAGGGCTACAAGCGAGTCTTCGCGGCGCAGGGCATTTCCTACTTTCTGCTGAGCATGGCGGGAGTGCCTGATGGCAACCATGTCAGGGCGCTCGATGATCGCCGGCTCGCGATCAACATGGACTCTCCGAACTTGCTTCTGATGAAGAACAACACAATGCACAACACGAGCTCAGTGGACATCAAGGACGTCAAGGCCCACGCCACTGCATCCGACCCTTGGGCCACGGATTACTTCAAGAAGCACATCGCGCCTGGCAACGGGCCGTTCATGCTCGATGAGTACGTCCCGGGTGACCGCATCGTCATGAAGGCCAATCCGAACTACTACGGGACCAAGCCGAAGTTGGCGAAAGTGATTCAGAAGATCGTTCCGGACGCCGCCGAGCGTGAGCTCCTGATCAAGCGCGGAGAGGTCGACATGATCATGGTGCCGCCCGTGCAGGACCTCAACACACTCAAGCAGGATTCTGGCCTGCAGGTGCTAACTTTCCCGAACCCGCGCAACCTGTTCCTCGAGATGAACAACAAGATGGCGCCGTTCGACAAGAAAGCCGTGCGGCAGGCAGTCTCGTACGCGGTCCCGTACGACAGCATCCTGAAGGACGTCTTTCACGGATACGCGCAGACAAACCGGAGCATGGTCGGCAACGGGATGCCATCCAGTGACTTCAGCTTCTGGAACTACAACACTGACCTGAAGAAGGCCGCGGACCTGCTTTCGTCGGCGGGTTTGGCGGGCGGCCAGGGCGCGCCTCCGATCACCATCACCGTCCGAGCCGACTGGCAGGAGGCTGAGCGGGCAGCGGTGCTCATTCAGTCCAACCTCAAGAAGATCGGTCTCAACGTCTCCATCCAGAAGGTCGCCTTCGCGCCGTTCAACGAGCAGGAACAGGGCCGGAAGCTCCACATGTGGATCGACGAGTGGTTGTCCTGGGTCAACGATCCCTGGTACCACATGAGCTGGAACGCCGCCTCCGACAGCCCAACCAACTACGTCAGCTACAGCAACCCACAAGTGGACGCGCTCATCAAGAAATGGACCCTCTCGCTCGACGTACAGGGCCGGATCCAGGGCAGCAAGGAGGCTCAGAAGCTGATCGTCGACGACGCACCGCACGCGTTCCTTGTCGGGCCGAACTGGAACGTGGTCCTGCGCAACAACGTGAAGGGCTACGTCTACTACAACGATGAGCTGAACCGCTACGCGTACATGTACAAGGTCTAGGGCGCGGAAGAGCAGGAGGCAGCATGGGAAGCACACGCCTTCTGCTCTATTCGGCGCGGCGCGTCCTCTTGATCGTGCCCGTGCTTCTCGTCGCGCTCTTTCTTACGTTTGCGCTGACGCGGATCGTGCCTGGCAACCCGGTCGACCGGGTTGCCGGGCCCTACCTATCGCTTGAACGAAGGGCCGAGCTCAAGCACAACGCGTATCTCGATCGGCCGTTCTACGAGCAGTTCGCTCTTTACCTCCGTGACCTTTCGCAGGGCAACATGGGCACGTCGTATACAACCGCCCAGGACGTTTCGAAGGACCTGAAGCAGCGCTTCCCAGCGACCTTTGAGCTGGTCACGTACGGAATGTTGTTCGCCGTGCTCGTCGCCATCCCCCTCGGTATCGCTGCCGCCATCAAGAAGGACACCTGGATCGACTCGGTGGTACGGGCAGTCTCTGTTCTTGGTGTCTCCATGCCCATTTTCTGGTTGGGCCTCATGTTGCTCTATGTCTTCTTTTACTTCCTCGGCTGGCTGCCGGGACCAGTCGGCCGTACTGGCACTGCAGTGCGATTCGCTCAACCGATCACCGGCTTCCTGACCGTCGACTCACTTTTGAAGGGCGACTTCGAACTCTTCGGGCTCGCAGTCAAGGCGCTCGTTCTCCCGTGCTTCACGCTCGGCTTCGTCGCCATGGCGCCGGTGGCCAGGATGACCCGGGCAGTCATGGTCGAGGTCCTTCAATCGGACTACGTGCGCACCGCGCGGTCGCTTGGCCTCCCTTTTCGGGTCGTCGTCCTGCGGCACGCGCTGAAGAACGCCATGATCCCGATCCTCACCATCATCGCGGCCGTGTACGGCTATGCCCTGGGCGGCGAGGTGCTCGTCGAGATCATCTTCTCGTGGCCGGGTCTCGGCCAGTATTCCTACAACGCGCTCCTGAGCAGCGACTTCCCGGCCATTCAGGGCTTCGTGCTGCTTGTCACCTTCGTGTACATGGTGATCTACCTGGTCCTCGACATCACCACCGCGGCGCTCGATCCGCGAGTTCAGTACTGACATGGCGATCGACGAGAGCCGCCTTATCGCTCCGGGCACTTCGATCGGAGCGGCTCCGCCAGTGGTCGGGCGCTTCAGCGACTTCGTCTATCAGCTGCGCGGCAACCCCGCCACCTTCGCCGGACTCTTCATCGTCGCCCTGATTTTCCTCTCTGCGTTGATCGGACCTTTGATCGCGCCTTACGACCCATACGGCGTCAATCTCGATCTCGCCTCGTTACCTCCCGGTCCTTCACATCCATTCGGAACCGATCAATACGGCGAGGACATCCTCACCCGCGTCGTGGTCGCCGCAAGGCTCGACCTGCTCATGGTCCTGGCTGCCGTCGGCGCCTCGACGGTTATCGGTGTCACGCTCGGGGCGCTCGCGGGTTTCTTGGGCCACTACTTCGACGAGGGTGTCATGCGCAGCCAGGACGTGCTGCAGGCGTTTCCACGCTTCGTCTTCGCAATGGCTGTTGCCTGGGCGTTGGGCCCGGGAGTCGTCACGGTCATCGTCGCCACTGCCGCCATCAATATTCCGGGCTATGCCCGTTTGATGCGCAGCCTGATGCTGTCGGTCAAAGAATCGCAATTCGCGCTGGCCGCCGTTGCCGTCGGCAACTCCAGGTGGCGCTTGCTGTGGCGACACCTCCTGCCCAACTGCCTGACGCCGATCATCGTCCTGTCGACTTTGCAGTGCGGCTTCACCATCCTTGAGGCAGCCGGTCTCAGCTTCATTGGCCTTGGGGTCCGTGTACCGCAAGCCGAATGGGGCGTGATGATCGCGATGGGACTGCAGGACTTCCTGCAAGGTCACTGGTGGATTTATACCTTCCCCGGCCTGGCCATCGCATTCGCCGTACTCGGGTTCAACCTCCTCGGCGACGGGCTGCAGGACATCCTAGACCCCAAGCGCCGGAGGGTCTGAGAGGTGGCCCTGCTTGAAGTCTCCGACCTTCGCACCTCGTTCTTCCTTCGGGCCGGCGAGTTGCGAGTGCTCGATGGCGTGAGCCTAGAGGTCGAAGCCGGCGAGGTCCTTGGCTTGGTCGGCGAGACAGGCTCAGGCAAGTCCGTCACCGCTTACTCGATCATCCGCCTCCTCAAGCAGCCTGGGCGAGTGGTGGGCGGGCAGGTACGGCTAGACGGTCGAGACCTGCTCAAGCTCAAGCAGTCCGAGCTCGAGCAGGAGATCCGTGGCAAGGAAATCTCGATGATCTTTCAGAGCCCTCGGGAGGCTTTGAACCCCGTGATGACAGTCGGCCGGCAGCTCACTCAGGTACTCGAGATCCGCCGGGGGATGAATAAGCGGGACGCGCACCGCGAGGCTGTAAGAATCCTCGAGAGCGTCTATATCTCCGATCCGGAGAGCCGGCTCTCCACACATCCGCACCAACTCTCGGGCGGGATGGCTCAGCGCATCATGATCGCGCTGGCGCTGTCGTGCCATCCACGCCTGCTCATCGCCGACGAGCCGACTACCGGCCTCGACGTCACGACGCAGTACCAGATCGTGCAGCTGCTCAAGGAGCTGCGCGACCGGACGGGGATGGCCATGGTGCTGATCACGCACGATCTGGCGCTCGCGGCGCAGATCTGCGATCGCATCGCTGTCCTTTATGCCGGCCGAATCGCTGAGGTCGGCCAGATCGCGAACATCTTTCGTTCGCCACGGCACCCGTACACAAGCGCGCTGCTCGCTTCCAGGCCTCGCGTGGGTCTCAAGGGTGACATCGCCACGATCGCCGGCAATGTCGCCAACCTGATGAACCCGCCTAGCGGATGCCGGTTTCATCCCCGTTGCATGCACGCCCTCGAGGTTTGCTCGCGCGAGCAGCCGCCTCTGCAGCCGATGGAACCGGGTCAGCGCGTCGCGTGTCACAACCCGATGTCGATCCGTCAGGAGGTCGCGGCCGGTGGCTGAGCGCGCCGAGGCCGCAACGGCGCCGGTGGCCACGCCCGCCGAGGCGATGCTTACGATCGAGAACGTAGTCAAGCACTACCCGATCAAGACCGGCGCGTTCAGAACGGACACGGTGCACGCGGTCGACGGGGTTTCGCTCACTGTCCACCGAGGCGAAACGGTTGGCCTGGTCGGAGAGAGCGGCTGCGGAAAGTCAACGCTCGGCCGCGTCGCCCTCCGTCTCGAGGAACCAACCTCAGGCACGCTGCACTTTCGCACGGTCGACCTCACAAGTCTTGGGGCGCGCGAGCTGCGCCGGCTGCGGCCCAAGCTGCAGATGGTCTTTCAGGATCCGCTCGGGTCGCTCAATCCGCGTATGAAGGTGTCGCAGACCGTGTCGGAGCCTCTGCTGCTGCATGGGCTCGCGTCCAGACGCGAGATCCGATCGCGGGTACGTGAGCTGTTCGACCGGGTAGGGCTCTCCGACGAGCTTCTCGACCGCTACCCGCACGAGCTCTCGGGCGGCCAGCAGCAACGGGTCGGCATCGCCCGCGCCCTCGCGCCGAATCCCGAGCTCGTAGTCCTGGACGAGCCCACCTCGGCGCTCGACGTATCAGTGCAGGCGAAGCTGATCAATCTCTTGCGCAAGCTCAAGCAAGAGCTTGATCTCACCCAGGTCTTCATCTCGCACGACCTGTCGGTGATCGGCTACCTGACCGATCGGGTCGCGGTCATGTACCTCGGCGAGATCGTCGAGCTGGGGCCGACGCAGGAAATCTTCCTGAAGCCTCGCCATCCTTACACCGGAGCCCTTATGTCGGCGGTGCCTGGTGAGGATCTCCTGGATCGCCGGACCCGGCTCATGCTGCCCGGGGAAGTTCCGTCGCCGATCACCCCGCCGCCGGCGTGCAGACTCGCTCCGCGCTGCCCCTTCGTCATGGATCGCTGCCGCCAGGAGAAGCAGGTGCTCCGCTCCGTAAACGACCACCACCAGGTCGCCTGCTGGCGCGCTGCCGAAGGCGAGATCTCGACCGAAGACTTCGAACGCAGCCGGCTCGCCCTAGAGGTGTGAGGAGGACACGAATACATGCGCATAGGAATAGACGTAGGCGGCACCAACACCGACGCGGTCCTGATGGAAGGCCAGAAGGTGATCGCGGAGGTGAAGACGCCGACCACGCCGGACGTGACTTCCGGGGTCGTCACGGTGCTTCGCAATCTCGTCGATGCCAGGCGTTTAAAGCCCGGCCAGATCCAGGCTGTGATGATCGGCACCACCCACTTCACGAATGCCGTGGTCGAGGCCAAGCGCTTGATGCCGACCGCGGTGGTCAGGCTCGGGCTGCCCGCCACACAGGCGCTGCCGCCCATGGTCGACTGGCCGGACCGCCTGCGCAAAGTTCTGGGCGGACACGTCTACCTGTGCCACGGCGGACACGAATTCGACGGGCGTCACATCTCAGAGCTGGACCCAGGTGAGCTGCGGAGCGTCGCCGAGGATATCGGGCGCAAGAAGATCCGATCGATCGCCATCTCTTCAGTCTTTAGCCCCGTCAACAACGAATTCGAGGAGGAGGCGGGCAGGATCCTGGAGGCGGAGCTGCCCGGAGTGGCCATCAGCCTCTCCCACCAGATCGGGCGGATGGGGCTCCTCGAGCGCGAGAACGCGACGATCATGAACGCCTGCTTGCGCGACCTCGCCGTCCACATCGTGGACGCGTTTCACGGAGCGCTTGCAGAGGTCGGCATCGACGCGGCGGTCTACTTGAGCCAGAACGACGGCACCTTGATGAGCGTCGACTACGCCAAGCGCTACCCGGTCGCCACCTTTGCCTCTGGCCCTACCAACTCGATGCGCGGAGCGGCATTTCTGTCCGGCCGCCTCGACTGCGCGGTGGTGGACATCGGGGGCACCACGAGCGACGTTGGCGTTCTCCAGCACGGTTTCCCGCGAGAGGCTTCGATCGCAGTCGAGATCGGCGAGGTGCGCACCAACTTCCGGATGCCTGACGTGTTCTCCTTCGGCCTCGGCGGAGGCAGTCTCGTCCGCGACGACGGAGAACTGAGGATCGGTCCCGACAGCGTCGGCTACGAGCTGACCTCCAAAGCCCTCTGCTTTGGCGGCGACACGCTGACGACCACCGACATCGCCGTCGCGGGCGGGCTCGCCGACATCGGCGACCGCAGCCTCGTCGCGCATCTCGACAAGAACCTGATCAAGCGGGCACTCCAGCTGATGGAGGATCGCATCGCCGCGTCGGTCGATCGCATGAAGACGAGCGCTCAACCGATCCCGATCGTGGTGGTCGGCGGCGGCAGCATCCTGCTACGCGATCGGTTGGCTGGCGCTTCTGAGCTGATCAAGCCCGAGCACTTCGCGGTGGCCAACGCCATCGGGGCTGCGATCGCCCAGGTCGGAGGCGAGGTGGACCGGATCTTCTCGCTGGAGAAGAAGTCGCGCGACGAAACCCTGGATCAGGCCAAGCAGGAGGCAGTCGACAAGGCTGTGGCCGCCGGCGCAAACCGGGAAACCGTCCATGTCGTCGACGTCGAAGAAGTTCCGCTGAGCTACTTGCCCAGCAGCGCCACCCGAATCAGGGTCAAAGCTGTCGGCGAGCTTCAACTGGAGGCGGAAAGCGTTGCGGCAGGTAACTGAGCACGACCTGGAGGACCTCGCCATTGGCGCGGCGGTGCTCGGCACCGGCGGCGGCGGCAACCCGTACATCGGCAAGCTGCTCGCCCAGCAGGCGATTCGCGAACACGGGCCGGTGTCCCTCGTCGACATGGACGAGGTTCCTGACGACGCGCTCGTGGTGCCGTCGGCGATGATGGGCGCGCCCACAGATGAGGATCCCCTTGGTGGATGCCGACGGTATGGGCCGCGCATTCCCCGAGATTCAGATGGTGACGCCGACCCTGTTCGGAGTCTCGGCGACCCCGATGGCTCTCGCGGACGAGAAGGGCAACACGGCGCTCATCACGACTGTCGACAACCGCTGGACGGAGCGCCTCGCGCGCTCAATCACCGTCGACATGGGTGCGACCGCGATGATCGCGCTCTACGTTCTAACCGGGAAGCAGCTCAAAGAGTCGATGGTGCCCGGCACCATCGGGCTCGCTCAGGAGCTTGGCCGCCTCATCCGAGAGACCCGCGCATCGCATGGCGATCCGGTGAAGGCGATCCTTCAGCGCCTAAATGGTTATCGGATCTTCGAGGGCAAGATCGCCGACGTTCAGCGTCGAACCGAGGCCGGCTTCGCGAAAGGAGAGGCCCGCCTCGAAGGCGTCGCCGTTGACGCCGGCGCATCGCTCGTGCTGCGCTTCCAGAACGAGCACCTGGTCGCGATCCGTGACGGCCAGATCGTCGCGTCGGTGCCAGACCTGATCATCGTGCTCGGCGCGGAGACCGGCGAGCCGATCACCACCGAAGAGCTCCGCTACGGCTTCAGGGTCACCGTGATCGCCACTCCTTGCGACAGCAAGTGGCGGACTCCGGCGGGCCTCGCCCTGGTGGGGCCGCGGTACTTCGGATACGACATCGACTACGTACCCGTCGAACAGCGTTTCGGCGCCGTGGCGCGAGCATAAAACGTGGGCCGGGAGCTGACCAGCCAGGACCTCAAGGATCTCGCCCGCGGTGCCGCGTTCCTGGGCACCGGGGGCGGTGGCGATCCATACGTCGGCCGCCTCATGGTTGAACAGGCTCTTGCCGAGGGAGGCCGCCTCACGCTCATCTCTCCGGACGAGGTGCCAGACGACGCCTTCGTCATCCCCACTGCGATGATGGGCGCGCCCACCGTGCTGGTGGAGAAAATTCCCGCCGGGCACGAGGCGATTGCGTCCTTGCGCGCTCTAGAAAAGCATCTGGGCAAGACCGCCTACGCCACCATGCCCATCGAGTGCGGTGGCATCAACTCGACGATGCCCCTGGTGGTGGGGGCCAGACTCGGATTGCCCGTGGTCGATGCCGACGGTATGGGCCGGGCCTTTCCGGAGCTGCAGATGGAAACTTTCCACGTGTACGGAGTTCCGGGCACCCCGATGGCGATCACCAACGAGTACGGCGACACCACCATCGTCACCGCCCACGACAACAAGATGATGGAGTGGCTCGCGCGCGGGATCGCGATTCGAATGGGCGGCTGCGCCTATATCGCCGAGTACAGCATGGACGGCGCCACCGCCAAGCGCACCTCGATCCACGGCACCATCACTCTCGGGATCCGTATCGGCCGCTGCCTGCGCGAAGCTCGGGAGCGCCATCTCGATCCCTTCAAAACTCTGATCGAGATGCTCAAGGACACGCCCTACCGCTACGGCCGCGTGATCTTCGAGGGCAAGGTCGCGGATATCTTCCGCCGCACGACCGAGGGCTTCGCCAAGGGTCACGCCACCATCGAATCCGACCATGAAGGTCCGCCGCTCGAGCTGAACTTTCAGAACGAGCACCTGATCGCGAGGGTCAATGGCAAGGTCCGGGGTATCGTCCCCGACCTGATCTGCATCCTCGAGGCAGAAACCGCCGAACCGATCACCACCGAAGGCATCCGGTATGGGCAGCGGGTGAAGGTGATGGTGGTTTCGACGCCCGACATCATGCGCACGCCGGAGGCTCTCGCCGTTTTCGGGCCCCGGGCATTCGGCCTCGACCACGACTTCACCCCCATTGAGCAGTTGAGCTGAGGAGGCGGGCATGGACGTCCTGGAATCGATTCGCAAACGGCGCTTTCACCGCTCGTTCACAGCGGAGCCGGTTGACGAGGAGTCGCTGGCGAGGCTGGTGTGGGCCGCAGGCCGCGCGCCGATGGGAGGCGCCGAGCTGGTCCGGCGAATCCTCGTCGTAACCGATCCAAGCGTCATGCAAACGGTTCGCCAGGTCTCGCCAAGCTTCCTTGCCAACTCTCCCGCCGTCATCATCATCTGCACCGACCTCGACCGCGCCGAAGCCTCGATGGGAGTGCAGGGGCGCGACGTGCTGTCGCTTGTCGATGCCGGCGCCGCGGCGGAGAACATGGCCCTCGCCGCGGTCGCCCTGGGGTTGGCTACGTGTTTCGTCCGCTGCTCCAACGATGTGGCTCTTCAGGAGGTCCTGGACATTCCCAAGAACGTGAGGCCCGACGTCCTGGTCGCGGTTGGACACCCCGCTCCGGCGCCCTCCCCACCGGTGAAGAATCCGCCCGCCGTCATTTTCCGGAACGCCTTCGGCAAGGTCTGGAATCCACCTTCACTCCCGCTGCCGGGAGCAAGAGCAGCCGAAGCAGCCAACGCCGACGCCACAGACCTCTTCGTGCACGTCCTCTACCTGGTCGCAAGCGCCCGCGATTGCCTCGACGAACCGCTCATCTACGGACCCTTCCGGATGATCGAAGGTGTGAGCCGCATGCTGGAGAATCCGCTTGGCGACAGCTTCCTCTCGAAGATGAAGGTGGCGATCGACGGCGAGAAGTACAACGTCATGGGTGACCGCGCATCGTTCGCGCGCTGGCTCGATGACCTGCTTCGCGACTTCGCCGCCGAGGCCAAGCGCCGCAATGCGCACGCACCATTACCCGCCGCCACAACTGCCGATGGGCGAGGCCGCTGATGCGCATCCGAATGGCCACGGACATCGGAGGCACCTTCACCGACCTGGTCGCGCTCGATGAGGACAGTGGAAAGATCACGCTGACCAAGGCTCCTTCCACACCACCCGAGTTTCACCGCGGCCTTGCCGACGCGATTCGCAAGTCAGGTCTCGATCCCCGCGCAGTGGCATTCTTCGTGCACGGCACGACAGTCGTCATCAACGCGCTGACCGAGCGCAAGGGCGCGCCCACTGCCTTGGTCACCACGCGTGGATTCCGCGATGTCCTCGAGATCACGCGCGCCAACCGTCCGGACATGTACAACCTGCGCTTTCAGAAGCAGGCCGCTTTCGTGCCTCGCCACCTTCGCTTCGAGGTCGACGAGCGCGTCGGATACAAGGGCGACGTCATGAAGCCACTCGATGAGAGCTCGGTGCGCGTGGCAGCGGATGAGATCAAGGCATTGGGCGTGTCCGCTGTCGCCGTCTGCTTCTTGCACAGCTATGCCAACCCTACCCACGAGGCCCGCTGCGCCGAGATGCTGGAGGAGCTCTTGCCCGGAGTATTGGTGACGCCATCCAACGCCATCACCCAGGAGTGGCGCGAGTACGAGCGAACGTCGGCGGCAGTGCTGAACAGCTACGTGCGGCCAGTCGCCAGCACCTATCTCGATTCGCTTTTCCAGGATCTTCGCAAGCTCCAGGTGCCGGGCTCCCTCAACGTGATGAAGTCGAACGGTGGCATGTCCTCTTTTGGATTCGCCAAGGAGCAGCCGATTCACATGATTGAGTCGGGCCCGGTCGGCGGAGTCGTCGGCGCGGTGGCGATTGGTATGGAGATCGGCGAGCGCAACCTGATCACCCTCGACATCGGCGGGACAACCGCCAAGACCTCGCTCATCGAGGGCCTCGAGGTCAAAGTGACGACCGAATACAGGATCGAACAGGACGCACGGAGAGCCGGCTACCCGGTCAAGGTCCCAGTGGTCGACATTGTCGAAATCGGGGCCGGCGGAGGCTCGATTGCCTGGCTGGATCCAATCGGGACATTGCGGGTTGGCCCTCGCAGCGCCGGCGCTGTGCCGGGACCGGCGAGCTACACCCACGGCGGCACGGAGCCCACGGTCACCGACGCCAACCTGCTGCTCGGGCGCATCAACCCGCTCTACTTCCTGGGTGGCGAGATGCCAATGTCTGTCGATCAGGCACGCAAGGCCACCGAAAAGCTTGCGGGCGAGCTCGGCATGCCTGTCGACGAAGTGGCCAGAGGCATCATTCGCCTCGCCAACGCCAACATGGTCAACGCCATCAAGCTCGTGTCGGTCCGAAAGGGCCACGACCCGCGGGAATACACCCTCGTGGCCTTCGGCGGCGGTGGTCCGATGCATGCGACCGCCCTGGCTCGTGAGCTTCACATCCGCAAAGTCATCATCCCGCCGGCACCAGGAAACTTCAGCGCCTGGGGCATGTTGACAACGGACTACAAGCAGGACTTCACCCGCACGACGGTGCTCAGGGCCACCGACGAAACCATGAGTTCCGTCTATCGCCGATACGACGAGCTCGAGCGCGACGCGCTCTTGTTCTTCAAGCACGAGGGATTCGACGCCGCCCACGTGGTGACCGCCCGCGCGGCCGACATGCGCTATGCCGGCCAGGAGCACACGGTCCGCGTTCCAGTTCCAGACGGGCAGCCTGCGCTCGCTGACGTGACAGCCCGATTCCATGAGCGCCACGAGAGCGCCTTCATGTTCCGGCTCGACGGACCTGTCGAGTTCGTCAACCTCCACGTGACAGGCCTGGTGCGGGTCCCCAATCCGGACCTGACGGCGTTCGCCCCGAAAGCAGCAAAGGGCACCGCGACCAAAGGCCGAAGGAAAGTCGACTTCGATGAGGATGGAATCCACGATGCGGCGCTTTTCGAGCGCGGGCGATTAGCTCTTGATGAAGAGGTGAAGGGGCCCGCCATCGTCGAAGAGGAGGCCTCCACCACGGTGATCCACCCCGGGCAGCGTGCTCGCCTGGATCGGATCGGCAACCTGGTCATCGAGACAGGGGTGTAGACGGATGGCTGTCAAGAGCAGGATCGACCCTTTCGCGGCGGAGATCATCCGCGAGTCGCTGGTCGCAGTCGCCGAGGAGATGTTCGTCTCTCTGCAGCGCACGAGCCAGAGCACGATCATCTACGAAGTCCTCGACTTCGCCTGCGGCATTACTGACAACAAAGCGCAGCTGATCGCTCAGACCAACGGGGTCACCGCCTTCGCCGGCATCCTCACGTTCACAGTGCAGTCGGTGCTCGACAAGTTCGGCCTGGATCAGATCCGGGAAGGCGACATCTTCGCCACCAACGACCCCTACACCGGTGGCGGTACCCACCTCTCTGACGTTGCGATGGTGATGCCGCTCTTCTACAAGGGCGAGCTGCTGGCCTTTGCCGCGAACAAGGCGCACTGGACCGAGGTGGGGGGCAAAGACGCGGGCAGCTGGACGACGGATGCCACCGAAGTCTTCCAGGAAGGGTTGCAGCTTCCTTGCGTGCGCCTCTACATCGACCACAAGCCGCTGCCGAGTGTCGTCGACATCATCCGGGCCAACGTTCGCACGCCGGAGATGAGCCTAGGCGACATGTACGCGCAGGCAGCCGGCCTCCGGATGGCCGACCGCCGGTTCACCGAGCTCTGCGCCAAGCATGGCGTCGAGCAAGTCCAGGCCGGCATCGACTACCTGCTGACCCAGGGCGAGCGCCAGGTCCGGCTCGACCTGGCGAAGCTGCCCAAAGGCGTCTTCGAAGCAGAGGACTTCATCGACGACGACGGCCTCACCCCCGACCCCATCCCCATTAGGGTCAAGGTGACCATCACAGACGACGAGTTCATCGCCGACTTCACCGGATCGGCGCCGCAGGCGCGGGGTCCGGTCAACTGCACGCGCACCGGCTTGATGGGCGGGATGCGGACCATCTTCAAAGCTCTCACCAACCCGGACACTCCGGTGAACGAGGGTGGCTTCCGCCCGCTGAAGGTCATTTGCCCTGAAGGCAACATATTTTCGGCAGTGCGCCCGGCCCCCGTCTCCACCTATTGGGAGACGCTCCTAAACTCGGTCGACCTGGTCTGGAAGGCGCTCGCGCCGCACATGCCCGAGCGCGTGACGGCCGGCCATTTCCTTTCTGTTTGCGGACTCATCCTCGCTGGTCCGCACTCGGACACTGGCGAGCTCGTGATCCTCGTCGAGCCGCAGGCCGGTGGTTGGGGTGCGGGTGTCGATAAGGATGGGGAGTCCGGTCTGGTGTGCATCGGTGACGGCGAGACGTACGTCATCCCGGCCGAGGTCTGCGAGCAGAAGTACGGAATCGTCGTCGATCAGTACGCGTTCAACCCGGTGGATTCAGGTGCGGGCGAGTTCCGCGGCGGACTCGGCCTGGTGCGCGACTATCGGATCCTCGGCGAGGAAGGCATTTTTCTCACCGCCACCTTTGGCCGCTTCAAATACCCGCCCTGGGGTGTCGAGGGCGGACAGGGAGGCTCACCAAACTACGTCGAGGTCATCCGTGCCGATGGCAGCCCGTCGCAGCGGTTCGGCAAAGGTGCGCGGGTCCACTTACACAAGGGCGACATCGCTCGCCTGATCACCGGCGGCGGCGGTGGCTGGGGCGATCCTCACAAGAGGCCGCGAGAGCGGGTTCTGGCCGACGTCAAAGACGGATATATCAGCGAACGGGCGGCGTTGGAAACGTACGGCCAGACACTGTAGCTATGCACCGTCGTACAGCAACGCCGGTGGCAAACCGTGGTAATTGGCAGCACGCAGCGGCACTCAGCGAATTCGGGACGCTATTTCTGAACGGGGCGCAGCGATCTGTTAACCGCAAGGTTCAGGGTTCGAATCCCTGTCCCGGAGCCAATTCGCCATCCGCCGTCGTCCCTAAATATTGTGGTCTAAGTACCTCTCGTTACTGAATTTAGTTATTGCCGAGACGCTTGCCGAGCGACCCAACACGGACCCGAACTCTCGCTCGCGCGTCCTTACTAATGCCTGGCTGGTAGAAGGCTCATAAATTCCACTTCGTGGGGGCGAACTCCGGTTTGGTTACCGAGAAATGACCAGACCGGAAACCTTGTAGCTTCAGTTTTTGCGAATGATCGTTTTCTGAAGGGATCATTTCCGGTCATTCCGACGATCGGCACCAAGCCAACCGGGAGCCTCGAGGCCGGCCAGGATAATTCGAAACAGGCCCACAGTGCGACATCACGGAGATGCGATTACACAGTTCGAGGCGCTGTTGGCGCCAGTTCCCTTGCCTTCAACAACTGCCCGACAGCGCTGGCGCGACGGCCGACTGCCGTCGCGGACCAATCAGCTATTCGGGCCGAATGCCTTGCTCAAAAGGCGCAGGAGCTGCTCCTGCTCCGCCGGCGACAGCCGGTTCAGTGACTCGGGAGGGTGGGAGAGACTCTCGTCCAGCGCGCGCACGAGCCTCTCGCCCTCGGCCGTCCTCGCCAGCGTCTTGACCCGCCGATCCGAAGGGTCGAGCCTCCGCTCCACCAGGCCCTTCGCCTCCAGCGCGTCGGCCAGTGCGGTGATGTTGGACGGGTCGTAGCCGAGCTGTAGCGCGGCCTCGCGCTGCGGCATGGGATGCGTCAGCCGCTGGAGCATGCAGGCCTGTGAGGACGTCAGCCGGTGCTCAGCGTAGTGCGCCAGGACGTGACTCTTAAGCAGGTCGAGGACGGGGTCGAGGAACAACCCCCAGATCTCCCGCCCGGGGTCGGTGGGCAGTTCGGTCGTGGCCGGTCTCAACTCTTCCGAAATATACGGCATCGGTCAATAGTTTAACATCTCAATGAACGAATCAATAATAATGCCATTCAATGGAGCAACGAATTTGAACACAAAGCTATTGGTGATCATCGCCAGCACCCGCCCCGGACGCCTGGGCCTCCCGATCGCCAACTGGGCGATCTCCGAAATCGGGAAGTACGGCGGGTTCGAGGTCGACGTCGCGGACCTGGCGCTCATGGACCTGCCGATGCTCGATGAGCCGCATCATCCGCATCACCGGAACTACACGAAGCCGCACACCATCGCCTGGAGCAAGCGAGTCGACGCCGCGGACGCGATCCTCATCGTCACGCCCGAATACAACTACGGGATGCCCGGCAGCCTCAAGAATGCGTTCGACTTCCTCTCCCACGAGTGGAACTACAAGCCCGTGGCGTTCGTCAGCTACGGCGGAATGTCTGGCGGCATGCGCTCGGTCCAGATGGCCAAGCAGGTCGTCACCACCATAAAGATGGTGCCGCTGTCCGAGGCCGTGAACATTCACATGGTCCCGAAGTACATCCACGACGGCCAGTTCGTACCCGACGAAACCCACGAGAACAGCCTCAAGAAGGTCCTGGGCGAATTGACTCGGTGGGCGGCCGCGCTGCGCGCCATGCGAGTGGCGCAACCGGTACCGGCTTAGAGCATGAACACGGTGGCCTGGGTGCTCCAGATCGTCCTCGCGGTCCTTTTCCTTCTTCACGGCCTGCTCTTCACGGTGGCATACGGTGCTGCCGCCAAGCGAATGGAGGCGCGAGCACGGCCTCCGTCGTCGCTGCCGCCGGCCTTGCGTCAGTTCATCGGGGTGGCCGAATTGGCCGCTGCCTTCGGTCTGACCGTGCCGCCGGCCATCCACCTCTTTTCCTGGTTGGCGCCCCTGGCCGCGGCGGGGCTGGTGCTCGTCATGGTGGGCGCATCAATCTTCCATGCCAGGAAGAGCGAGTTTCCGGCGCTTGCCGGCACCGTGGTCCTCGGCGCGCTGGCAGCTGTCACCCTTTTCCTGCGCTGGCAGGTGGTGCCGTTCTGACCAGCGGCGCCTGGTTCCGGGCGGGCTCGCAGAATCTTCAATTCCAGATGTTGCCGGTCACGTGATCATCGGGGACAGACCCAGGACGGATTCGAACTCTTGGGGTGAGCCTCCCACTCAATTAGGGCGCGAAAGAAGCAGATTGTCGAGACGATTGCACGTTTTCCCGTCGACCCTGGCCGCCGCCCCTTTGGGAACGAATCATTTGGGCCACGGCATAGCCCAACTAGCGAAATTTAGTCGCGGCTCCCGTTGTTTGCTGCGGCTAATACCATCCCCGTCAGTATCCCGACCGCCTCCTCGTCGGTCAGACTTTGCTGGCCGACGAGGGATTGCCAGGTTGTCACAGCCGTCGCGTGAACCAGCGCGGCCTTAAGTACGTGGCGTCTGCGCCCGCGCGTCTTCCACGCCTCGAGCAACACTCCCGCCATCGCACGCAGTCGGTCGGCGCGACCTGGCAGCGCGAGTAACTCCGGCCCCATGAGAGTTCTGTCCCGCATGATCACTACGAGGCCAGCCCCAGAGTCGCGATAGTAGCCGTAGAGTTCGCCGAGGGCCAATCGGAGTCGTCCTTTAGGGTCGGCGACCCTCCTCCACTTGTCGGGGTCGGGTGGGGGCCACTTCTCGAACGAGTGGCTCGTACATGCACGGAACAGTGACAGTTCGTCAGGAAAGTGCCGATAGAAGGTCCTCCGCGTCACACCGGCGTTTTCTGCGATGGCCACGTCGGTCGTATGCGCCGGTCCCACCGTGTGGTGGAGCGCGACTGCTGCTTCGACAATGCGCTCGCGGGTTTCATCCTGGCGCTCCGCGCGGCGGTTGAGCACGTACTTTCTCGCGATTTCGGGGATCTCCACTGTGACTTGATTATTGACAAGCCCGGGGATTGAGGTTACTGTGGCTATCAGTATACAGCCATGAATCGCGAATATGCCCCCCTGGAGGTAACGGTGATATGAGAGTTCAAGAGCGGCGGTTGCTTATGGTCGGCCCTGGTGAAGGTAAGTCCGTCAGCCTAGGAGGGCTGGGCGTGGACTTCAAGGTGTGGGGTCACGAGACTGGTGGCCGTTTCGCGATTGTCGAGCACCCTATCGATGCGAGATGCCTCATCCCTCCGCACACGCACAAGATGGAGGACGAGCTGTCATACGTTCTCGAGGGCCGTGTAGGGGTGCGCGTGGGGGACGAAGTCGCCGAGGCGGGACCCGGCACTTACATCTACAAGCCGTGTGGTATCCCCCACACCTTCTGGAACCCGACCGATCAGCCTGCCAGGTTGCTTGAAATCATTTGCAACGCGGGCTTCGAGAATTACTTCGTTGAGATTTCCGAGCTTTTTGCGACAGGCGCCAAGCCGGGCGGTACGGAGCACGAGGCGATCGCGGCCCGGTATAACGAGAGTCACTTCATGGACTGGGTGCCCGAGCTCAAAGCGCGGTACGGACTGAAGCTTCTGGGCGAAGCCTAGTCGGGCCTCGAGCGGCGAACGGTGGAAATGCACGGCTGGGCCGCGATCAGAAGACAGTTGCCGGCCCAGGCAGCAAGGTCGCAGAAGAGCGGAAACGGTCGATCGTCTCAACCATATCGGGCGCCGGCGCAAGCAACCGAGTTCGAAGAGCGTCCACTAAGGGGAGCCAAACACGATCTCAAATCTGGTCCAGCGGTCGTCAATTCGACCAGCCTTACTACAACCGCACTACAACCGCACTACAACCGCACTACAACCAGCTGGTGCGTCCCGACCGATGGCAAGTCAGAAGGTCAGCTAGGGTCGACATGCTTAAGCGACGGGCGCTGGTTTGGCCGCCATCGGGATCGTGAAGTGGAACTCCGACCCACCGCCGACCACATTGTCGAACCAGATCTTCCCGCCGTGAAGCTCAACGATCTCACGAGCCATCGGCAATCCTAAGCCGGTTCCGATGACTTTCGTGGTGGGGTTGTCGGCACTCCATCGGTAGCGCCCAAACAATTGGCTGTCGAAGTCGTTCGGCATGCCGGTCCCGTGGTCTTTCACGGTGACATGAACATGGCCGGAGTCGGCTCGGCTCGACACCACTACTTCACT